>Ga0210006_1002506_pt1 | contig 11957 bp, 14 predicted proteins | sample CryGey02umfilter_2_FD_185452 | JGI IMG/M metagenome (GOLD analysis project Ga0210006, IMG submission 185452) | Groundwater microbial communities from aquifer in Utah, USA - Crystal Geyser 4/10/14 0.2 um filter (SPAdes) (version 3) | ecosystem: Environmental > Aquatic > Deep subsurface >... | reverse complement strand
GAAAATAAAAAAGACCGCCTCGATTAGTTGAGGCGGTTTTTGCTTGGCAGATTTTTTATCTGCATAGTTTCAATATTTCCTCCTGGCTGATGGATTCTCCAGTAATTACCAATTGAGAAACTGCCAGCATGGCGTTAAGCCTAAACAAGCCAAGTTTTTCATAATAATATGGCGGTTCAGTCAGAAACTTTTTGGCCAGTATCATGACCTCGTCGGCTAAATGATATTTGTCCACTTCGGCCAGAATTTGAATCGGGCCAATCTCTGAGATGGCGATTAACGGACTTTGCCTACCGGAAGTTTCAACGGTTGAAGTCAGGATTTTTTTAGCGCCGGAGAGAAAAAATTCAGTCTTTTCCCATTGCCAGTTGGTGGCTGATTTCTTCGCCTTTTTTATTAGCGGCAATACCTGGTCTATTATTTCCCGGTAAGGTCTGGGCCAGCTGTTATTAAGGAAAAAAGCCATCCGTTCAAGCCTTTTGGGCAAACCATGGCATTTTTCCCAATCCATTCCCTTGGCCGCCAAAAGGAGTTTTAGCCCTTTCGCGGTCCGCCGCGAAGACAGGTCCATTTGTTCTTGAGCGAAGATCAATAATTCACGGCGCATTTCAATGTAAGGCTGGATAACTGATAGCCGCCTAAGCAGGTTTGAAAATTCCGGTGAAATTTCCTGGCCATTTTGCAGGCCGCTTTTTTTCTTGAAATATTCTTCGATGATATGGTCCTGCTGCCTTATGGCGCTTTTTATTTCCGGCAGTGTTTGCCAGAGGCGTTCGCGAGTGCCGTCTTTTTTAGTATACAAGCGCGAAATGCTTAACTGGCCATCTTTTTTAATCACGACGCCATACCTTTGTAGATCAAAAGCCCAGTTAGGCTTTTTTAGCTCGCGCGCCAATTTCGCCTTTTTTTCGTACTCGTCGGCAATTTTTCTGACCTGTCTGTTCCTGCGTTCAAAACGGTTGTCAGGCACAACCAGGTGGGTAGATAATTTTTCAAGGTTGCCGCCCATGACCCTGAAAGGTATTTCTTCATTACCGTCAAACGCGGTTATTCCGACTACGCTCCAGTCTGGGCCAAGCTTAACTTGGCTTAGTCCTTTAGGCATAAAATTTTCCATAACCATTCCTCCTTATAGATGGTTGTTGGATATCTGTTCAAACTATTATATTGTTTTGAAAAGGTCGTGTGATTAGCTTTAAACTATTATATTTTAGCAATTTTGTCAATTTTTGAAGGTTGACATATCCGTAAAATATTATATAATATCTGTATAACTGCCTTCGGGCAGGTTTTGATTTTTAATAATTTTTCCCGGGTAGCGCAGCGGTAGCGCAGTTGGCTGTGAACACGTTACTTTTGCTATAATAAAATTATATGGCAAAAGATAAAAGAAAATATGCCGACCGCGCCGAGTACTTAAAAAGGGCCGTAGACAAAAGAAGGAAAATGATCAGAAAGATGGCCATTGAGTATAAGGGCGGAAGATGCGCAATTTGTGGCTATAATAAAAGCATTAATGCCTTAGAATTTCATCACTTTGATTCCGGCAAAAAAGATTTTGGTATTTCCGCCAAAGGCTATACCAGAAGCTGGGAGCAGGTAAAGAGAGAACTAGGTAAATGCGTTTTGCTTTGCTCTAATTGCCACAGAGAAGTGCACGATGGTATAACGCAGCTTCCTTGAGTAATTAAGGTTGAAAAACGAGGTGAATTCGGGGAAGCCCAAATTTGAAAAAATGGGTAATCCCGAGCCAAGCCCCGCCTTTCGCGGGGAAGGCGTAGAGACTATCTCTTCATGGGAGTACTCCACATATGTGGCGGAAGCGCCTCGTCCCCCACCAAAATTTGGTGGGGGAATGATATAGTCCACCCCAGTAGGAAACTATTGGATAAGTGTAACCAATTGGTCGTGGGTCCGAATCCCACCCCGGGAGCATGAAAATCGTGGCTCAAAAAATTTCATTAGCCGAGCTAAAAAACATGGCCGAAAATTCTTACGGCGATTTAGTTAAAGCCGTAGTTGATGTTGAAAAGGAAATTATAGCCCTAGACGCTGAACTTCATGCTGATGAAGAAAAAATTTTATTGGAGCAAGGCTCAAAACAGGAAAATCTTTGGGGCATAAATCTTTATCCGGAAATGACGGGTCAGGATTTTATTGAATTTGACTCCATGATTAATTTACGCCCGGCTCATGGCAATAGAAGCCGAGGCGTTGACGATGAGGCAACCAGAAAGAAAATATTATCAGTTGTCAATAAATTAATAAACAATGACATTTCAACATAAACAATTAGCTTCAGGCGAATGGCATAAGCTGCCAATGATTTCGCAATTGGCCAATTTAGGCAGTGAAGTCATACGCGCTTTAAGTTGGCGCGCCAAGGGTAATGAAGATTATGCGCGAAAAGCTTTTGAGCGCTCTTTGGAGTTATTTGATTTAACCGTGTCTGACCCTAAAAACCTCGGCCGCTTAAAAGAAATTTTGCGCGCTCACGAAGCCTGGGTGGATTTTTTCGCTTATGATAATATTTATCATTCAACCGCCGAGCAATGGCAAAAATATTTTTTAGCCTTTAACTGGGCGGCTAATAAGGGCAAGTAAGATTTTATTGATGATAAAAAGAAAAAATACTGATTTAAATCAGTATTTTTTTGTTTGCTCCCCAAAAAAAATTTCAGCGAACCTTTACGCTCGTTCTGCCGAATTTAATCCACAAAGCAAGGACTTGCCTGCTAAGGTTTCGGCGCAGGCAAAAAAAGAATTTAAGCTGAAAAATATATTAAAATAATTTAAAAGCAATTAATTACCCCGCAGATGCGGGGTCTAACCCCCAGAAAAAGCGGGCGGGCAAAAAGGACGGGGTTTAAGGGGAGGGAATTTTTGCTCGCCCGCTTTTCCGCCCCGCCCTCGGCGGGGAACTTTTTCAAGCCAAAATTATTTTTCGTATCCCGATTACGGGATGCGCCGCCATTAGGTTGCGCTTGACCCGCCCACCCATTCGCGCGCAACTATAAGGAACTCCCGCATTTACGATTTAATAGTTATCTGATAAAATATAGATAATCTAATGAAGTAGGAATATGAGCAAATCATTTACTATTCACGATTTACCTAAAGAAGAGCGGCCGCGCGAGCGGCTAGTTAAATTTGGCGAGCAAGCTCTTTCGGCCCAAGAACTATTACAGCTTATTTTGGGGCGTGGTATTGCCGGCGAATCGGTGGTAGTTACAGCGCAAAAACTAATGTCGCAATTTGGCAGTCTTCAGAAATTAGCCGAGGCTAATATTGAGGAATTGTCTTTAATTAAAGGAATTGGATTGGCAAAAGCGACGCAAATTAAAGCCGTTTTTGAAATTGGCCGCCGGATTTCCACCCAGACCCCGTCTTATAAGAGTAAAGAACTTACCGACCCCGAAAAAGTGTATCAGTTGATAAAAAGCAAGCTCAGGGATTACACGCGAGAACATTTTTATATTATCGCCCTTAACAGCAGAAATTGGTCGGTCGCGGAAGTTTCAATTGGTAGTCTTAACGCCAGTATTGTTCATCCGCGCGAAGTATTTGCAGAAGCTATTAAAAATAAAGCGGCATCAGTTATATTTGCTCACAATCACCCATCAGGAGACCCCGAGCCATCAGAAGACGATTTAGTAATTACAAAAAGGTTAGTAGAAGCCGGTAAAATTATTGGGATTGAAATAAACGATCATATTATTGTTGCTCAAAGTGGATTTTTTAGTTTTAAAAATAAAAAATTGATTTAAATATCTATGCCAATTTTTAAAATTGAGAGTAATAAAACTAAGCAGCTTAAATCCTCTAATTTTAGAAATGAAAAAGAATTGCAAGATTTATTTGAACAAAATTTAGAGGATATTTTTGGAGTTAAATTTATTGCCTCTGAAGTTTCAACGGGCGAAAAACATGGGGGTAGAATTGATACTTTGGGGATAGATGAAAATAGCTCGCCGGTAATTATTGAGTATAAATGGGGAGAAAAAGATAATGTAATAAATCAAGGATTATTTTATCTTGATTGGTTAGTCGATCATAGGGGCGATTTCCAAATTCTTACAGAGAAAAAACTAGGAAAAAAAATAAAAATAGATTGGGGACAACCAAGATTGATTTTAGTTGCCTCTTCTTTTAATAAGTATGATAAATACGCAATTAACCAGATGGCGGAAAATGTTGAATTATGGAATTATACTTTTTATGAGAATGGTATCTTGGATATAGAAATGGAAGCGAGTTCTCGTGTTGGAGAAAAAAGGGGCCGTCAAATAACCGATATTGATTATTCTCAATATGATATAAACTTTCATTTGAATAAAACAAATAAGGAGTTACAACAAAAATTTCAAGAATTAAGAGAAAAAATTTTAGAGTTGCCAAATACATTAGAAAGAGCAGAGCAAAAAAGTAGTATATCTTATCGCACAACTAAATGCTTTGCTAATTTTACATTTAGAAAAAATTCTATCGATCTTCTCTTACGGCAACCAAAATATAATGATCCTAAAAATTTAGTAAGAGACATAACTTCTTTTGAATATGGTTATAGAGGGTTAGTTAAGATTGATATAAAAAGCGATTTAAATTATATAATAAATTTGATAAAACAATCATATGAAGAAACTTTATGAGTAGAAAATCAGAACTTGAAAAATTAAAAGGCGAAATTGAACGGCTGAAAAAGGAGTTAAAGAGAAGAAAAAAGTACGGTTTGGTTTGGGAAGAAAAGCCTGAAGAAGTGGTTGAGATGTGTAAAGAAAAACTGCCGGTACTAAAGGAAGTAAAGAATAAAGAAATAATCACGGACAAAAATAAGCCGGCAAATTTACTTATTGAAGGCGACAATTATCACGCGCTTTCGGTTTTGAATTACACTCATGCCAAAAAAGTTGATGTGATTTACATTGATCCGCCATATAACACTGGCAATAAAGATTTCATTTTTAACGACCGCTATGTTGACCGCGAAGACGCCTATCGCCATTCCAAATGGCTTGCTTTTATGGAAAAAAGGTTAAAACTGGCAAAAAATTTATTAAAAGATACCGGCGTGATTTTTATTTCAATTGATGATAATGAAGTGGCACAGTTAAAGTCGTTGATGGATGATAAAAATAGAGGAATGTTTGGAGAAAATAATTTTGAATCTTTAATCTGTTGGCGTAGAAGAACCAATCAGCCTAACGATAAGGCAAAGATGATAGCCAAGGTTGCCGAGTTTATTTTGGTTTATGCTAAAAACTCAAATGCTCTTAAAGAAAAAAAAGCATTTAATACTATTCCCCTCGGAGAAACAAGAGTAGAGAGTTATTCTAACCCAGACAATGATCATCGTGGTCCTTGGAGTACTACTCCTTGGAGGGCGAGTAGAGGGCAAGGAGGAACAAAATATAAAATCATAACTCCTACGGGGAAAGTTTATGATGAAGTTTGGCTAGGAATGAAAGAAACATTTAAAAGATTATTAAAAGACAAAAGAATTATATTCCCGAATAGTGGAAACGGGAAACCACGCAAGAAAGTATTTTTACGCGAAAGACAACGAGAAGGGCAATCGGCCATTAATTTTTGGTTTGGTAGAGAATATGGAGATAATTTAACAGCATCATCTGAATTGAATGATCTTTTTGGCGGCGAAAGAATGTTTGATAACCCAAAACCAGTTAATCTTATGAAAATGATTTTAAGAATTAAAACTAATAAAAATTCTGTAATTTTAGATTTTATGGCTGGTACAGGTACAACGGGTCAGGCGGTTTTAGAACTTAATAAAGAAGACGGTGGCAATAGGAAATTTATTTTATGCACCAATAACGAAAATAATAATGGAAGTGGTTATAAAATTGCGGAAGATGTTTGTTACCCACGAATTAAAAAAGTTATTGGGGGATATAAAAATTTGAAAGGTGATAAAGTTGCTGGTTTAGACGACAACTTAAAATATTTCAGAACCGATTTTGTTGATTATGATGAGCCGACAGATAAAAACAAAATAAAACTTACGGAGCAAGCAACGGAAATGCTTTGTATTAAGGAAGAAACTTTTGAAAAGGTGATTAATCAAAAGAATTTTAAAGTTTTCAAAAACACTAATCATTATACTGGAATAATTTTTGACCAAGCGGCAATTTCGGCTTTCAAAAAGACGATTAAAGACATAAAGGGAAAATTCAGTGTCTATGTTTTTTCTTTGGGGGATGAGACGTTTGACGATGAATTCAAAGATATAAAACAAAAAGTCCAATTATCCCCCATACCCGAAGCGATTTTAAGGGTGTACAGGAGGATTTTTAAATAGTAACCGCAGACGAACACAAATAAATATAAAATTATAAATATAAAAAATAATTATGTCTAATGAATTATTTAATGTTCCGATAGAACCAACGGTTCTTAAATGGGCGAGAGAAAGTATCGGGTTGAATATAGACGAAGTAGTCAAGAAATTAAAAGGAGTAACGACGACCACTATAGAAGAATGGGAGAAGAAAAATGGTAAGGCGAATCTCGCCTTTGTCCAGATTGAAAAGTTATCCACGATTTATAAGAGACCGCTAAGTGCTTTCTTATTGTCTGCACCACCGAAAGAAGCCCCTCTCCCTAAAGATTTTCGAACATTTCCTTCTGATGAAAAAAAACCACTGCATTCCAAAACATATCTGGCTATAAGGAAGGCTAGGCGCTTTCAATATTCTATTATAGAGCTAGTCAAAGAGTTGGACGAATCGAGTAAAAAATTATCTATAAAAGCAGATTTGTCTGTTAATCCTGAAATATTAGCAGAAAAAATCAGAGAGCAGCTAGAGGTTAAAAATTTTTTTTCCTTTACTTCTTTCAATAAAGAGGCCGTTTTAGATGAGTGGATAAAAATATTAGAAAACAATGGGATATTAGTATCCCAGATTAGTATTACAAAAAACAAAGAAATAAGAGGGTTTTCTTTAATTAATGGAGATATTCCATTGATCGTTTTAAAGAGGGCTGACGCCACGGCTGCCAAGATTTTTACACTTTTTCATGAGCTGGCGCACATCCTCTTAAAAGAGGGTGGTATCTGTGATTTAAGGGAGTCCGACATTTCTCACGAAAAATTTTGTAACCACTTCGCCGGAGCATTTCTAGTACCGAAAAACGAGTTATTAAATCATTCTGTGGTTAAAGCGAATAAACAAATAGGGGAATGGCCCGAGAGTCTTCTGGCTGACATTGCGCAGGATTTCAAGGTCAGCAGAGAAGTTATCTTAAGGCGATTGTGGATTTTAGGTTTGACTACCAAAGAATACTATCTATATAAACACAAAGAATGGGAGAGTGAATATAAGGAGCCATTTAGGAGGGGCAAGAGAAATGAAATTAAAATTTGTATTCAAGAAAGAGGAAAAAGATATATTTCTATGGCTTTTGATGCCTATGAACGTAAAAAGATTGACAGAATGGTACTATCTGATTATCTAGGTGTAACATCCGATAAGATATCTAAAATTAAAGAGTCAATATAAATTATGAAACTAGCTTTTGGGAATAATTATACTGTTGATACCAATGTTTTGATAACTCTGATGACATATCATCCTCAGGATAAACCGGCCTACCAGGCTATTTGGGATGAGATAGAAACTCTTATTAAACAGAAAAATATTTTTTCTACAATAATTGTATATGAGGAAATAATAAAATATTTAGGCAAAAACGACCAACTAAAGAAATGGGCAATATCGCATAAAAAATGTTTCTTTATTTCACCCGATAAAGAAACATGGCGGCTCGCCCAAGATATTATAAACAAGTTTCCTGATTTGCTCAACAAGAAGAAACTACAGACAGGCGAACCCGATGCCGACCCATTCTTAATTGCTTTGGCTAAATCAGAAGGAGCTATTATTATTACCCAAGAAAAAAAAGACCCTTCTAATAAAATACCGATGGTTGCTTCGTATTATGGCGTTAAATCCATAGACCTTCACGAGTTTTTAGAAGAGCGTAAATTGAAATTTATTAAGGAACAATAATCTATGCAACTTAAAATTTATCAAGAAAATGCAATAGATGAGTTATTAACCAAGGCAAAACGGCTTTTGAGTTATTTGGGTAGTAAAAAATTGGTTTTTAAATCGCCGACTGGTTCGGGCAAAACAATAATGATGGCGGAATTTTTAAAGCAATTGGTTGATGATAGAGAAGTTAGGCAATCACTCGGTTTTATTTGGACGGCTCCAAGACAGCTTCACATTCAAAGCCGAGAAAAGTTAGAGAATTATTTTGAAACAAGCCGAGCGTTAAAATGTTCCTATTTTGAGGATTTGGACGACAGAAAAATTAGCGAGAATGAAATTTTGTTTTTCAACTGGGAAAGCATTAATAGGGCGGACAATATTTACATTCGCGACAACGAGCAGGAATTTAATTTATCAAAGGTATTAGAGAGAGCCAAAGAGGAAGGGCGAGAACTAATTTTAGTGATTGACGAAGCCCATCATCACGCCACCAGCGAAATTTCGCAGGGTTTAATTCAAATGATTGGGCCAAGATTGACAATTGAGGTTACGGCAACACCGGCAACTATTACCAATGAAGACGAAAAAGTATTTGTTCAATTAGATGATGTTAAAAAAGAAGGAATGATTAAAAAAGCTGTTATTCTGAACGATGATTTTGATAATTTTATTAAACAAGGAAAAATCAAAACGCAAAAATTAAGCGGTGGAAGTGAAGAGTTAGTTATTGACGTAGCGTTGAAAAAAAGAAAGGAATTATTAAAAGAATTTCAAAAAGAAGGGGTTAATGTTAATCCTTTAGTTTTAATTCAGTTGCCAGACAGGAAAACAAGTCTGGAAGATAGAATAAGAGAACGGGCGGAGAGTATTTTAAAAAATAAATATAAAATTTCAGCCGAAAAAGACAGCAATAAGTTGGCTATTTGGCTATCGGGCGAGCACATTAACAAAGAGAATGTTGAGAGACAAGATAGCGAGGTTGAAGTTTTAATTTTCAAACAGGCAATTGCTCTAGGTTGGGATTGTCCGAGAGCGCAAATTTTGATTTTATTTAGACAGTGGCACAGCCCGATTTTTTTCTATCCAGACCGTTGGCAGAATTATGAGAATGCCAGAGCCGGATAAAGGACATTATGAAAATGAAATTTTGAATTATGGCTATGTTTATACCAACTTAGATAATATAGAAATTCAGGAAGACATTGCTAAAGATTACATCACTATTTATACAAGCAAAAGGCGCACTGATTATAAACCCATAAATTTACTTTCTTGCTATCCGAAAAGACACCGCGAAAAAACAAGATTATCACCATTTTTTAATAAGATATTTTTGGAAGAAGCGAAAGAATATGATTTAAAAAAAATTCATTGATACTAAAGCCAGAAAATTTGACCTAAAAATTATTTCTGATTACAAAGCCGAAGATGTTGATGCTTTATCAGGCGCAACTATAATTGGCGATAGAGCAATAAAAGTAAGTGGTTTTGATTTGCAAAAATTATTCGACTTTTTTGTACGAAATAATTTAACTCCTTTCTACCCCGAAGATAGATCGGTTGGCAGAGTTAAAGAAGCAATTTATAAATTTTTTGAGCAGGAACTAAAAATGTGGTACGGCAAGGTGTGGGAAGAAATTGTTCAAATAGTTTTAAGTGATAAAAATTCTCGGCATTTTGTTAATGTTTTAGATAAAGCGAAAGAAAAATATCAGGCAGAAGTTGTAAAAAGAGAAAACGAAATGGTTAATCTAAAAAATTGGAATGTGCCGGAAACTTTATCTTTTGGCAGAGAATACGTGAAGGAAGATTTAAAGAAATCAATTATGCAACTATTTTATAGCGATGAAAAATGGAAATCGGAGACGGCTTTTACTCAATTTTTGGAAAAAGCGGAGAAGGTTGAATGGTGGTTTAAAAACGGAGATAGAGATGCGACATTTTTTGCTGTGCCTTACGACAACGGAGAAAAGAAACCTTTTTATGTTGATTTTATTGTGAAGTTGAAAGACGGGAAGATTGGCTTATTTGATACCAAAGCAGGACTGACTAAACAAGTTGCCGGTCCAAAAATTGATGGATTATGTAAATACATTCAGGGCGAAAACAAGAAAAGCAAAAAATGTTTTGGCGGGATAGTCGTCAACACCGACCGGAATTATCGCGGGCGATGGGTTTATTTTGATCAAACCAGCAAGGATTTTAAAGATAATTCTTTTGATAATTGGAAAGATTTAATTCTATGAACTCTACGGCCTCGCGCCAGAGGGAATAGGAATTGTGGAAAATAAGGTAAAATAACCGCTGTGTATAACTTTTTTACATTCGCTCTTGACAAATAATTTTACATAGGCTAAATTGAAAGTAGCTAATAATTAAGAATAATTTAAATACTATGGCTACTAAAAAATTTAGTCCAACGAAATCCATTGCAAAAACCAATCTTGAAAATGTCCCCGAAGATAAACCCGGTGTTTATAGAATAAAAAACGCTGGTAATGATATACTTTATGTTGGTATCGCCAAAAGAGGCCGGCTTCCAGATCGTATTTACGAACATAAAGGAGAATTTGATGGCGGAACTAAATTTCAGTATATAACCACAAAAAGTAAAGAAGCCGCCGAGAGAATAGAGAAACAAGAGATAAAAAAGCATCAGCCGTCCGAAAATAAGGATAAATAATATTATGCTTGCAAAATTTATTCAACAATTAAGGAAAAAGAATGATCTGACGCAGGAATTTTTGGCGTCGGAGCTAGGTATTTCTCGGCCGACTTATGTTCAAATAGAACAAGGCGAGCGGGACTTGACTATTACCGAAGCGGAAAAACTGGCTTCTATTTTTGGCATTTCATTTGAAGATTTTAGGCACGGAAAAGATTCTGCCATTACCGCTGAAATCAAAAAGGATAAAGCAAAACCTAAAGCAGAAAAACAAGAGATGAGAATCAGCGTCCCTCAAAAAAATCTTAAAAAGTTCAAGGAAGTGCTTTTGTATGTTTTATCCAAAGTTGGCGGCAAGCCGAATGTCGGCGAAACGGTTTTGTACAAACTTCTTTATTTTATTGACTTTGATTTTTACGAAAAATTTGAGGAGCAATTAATTGGCGCAACCTACGTTAAAAATCATTATGGCCCAACACCGGTTGAATTTAAAGTGATCGTTGACGATATGATAGAAAAAGGCGAATTAGCAAAAGTAGAAAGTAAATATTTTAACCATTTGCAGAAAAAATATTTGCCGGTTCGCGAACCCGATCTGACGAAATTAAAAGACGCAAGGGAATTGCGCCACATTGACGAGGTGATAGCAAGATTGGGCGATAAGAACGCCACAGAATTAAGCGATTATTCTCACGAAGACACTCCTTGGCTTGTTGCCAAAAAAAATCAGCCGCTTGATTACGAGGCCGTATTTTACCGCACCCCTAAAACTTCCGTGAGAAATTATGACGAGCAAAATTAATTATGGCGAAACGCCGGAATTTCAAAAAGATTTCAAAAGATTATTCAAAAAATTCAAGTCGCTTGAGGATGATTTAGAATTAGTAAAAATTGCGGCGATTGAGCTTTATCATCTTCAAAAGATAAATAATTTAAGCGTTTTCCCGATACAAGGTTTTTGTACGGAAGAAATACAGATTTGCAAAATTAAAAAGTTTGCTTGCAGGTCATTAAAAGGGCGAGGTTCAAAAAGCGGCATTAGAGTAATTTATGCTTTTCATTGCTCTAACCTAAAAGTTGATTTTATTGAGATATATTTTAAAGGCGAAAAAGAGAACGAAGACCGCGAAAGAATTATGGACTATCTGAAGAATTTTAAGGCGGCGCGCCAATAATATTGGCACGAAAAATAATTTTGGCTTGAAAGAATTCCCCGCCGAGGGCGGGGCGGAAAAGCGGGCGAGCAAAAATTCCCTCCCCTTAAACCCCGTCCTTTTTGC
>Ga0210006_1002503_pt1 | contig 11973 bp, 8 predicted proteins | sample CryGey02umfilter_2_FD_185452 | JGI IMG/M metagenome (GOLD analysis project Ga0210006, IMG submission 185452) | Groundwater microbial communities from aquifer in Utah, USA - Crystal Geyser 4/10/14 0.2 um filter (SPAdes) (version 3) | ecosystem: Environmental > Aquatic > Deep subsurface >... | reverse complement strand
CAGAGAAATGTTCTGAATTCTCTGTTATGGAACAAGAGGTTATATAATTTAAGGAGAGAAAAAATATATTCTCTCCTTTTTTATTTTGGTTAAAGTGCTATAATATAACTAAATCTTCGCCAATGAAAATAATTTAAGATTTTTATTATGCTAACTACTGATTTTTGGAGGAAATATTTTAAGGTTTTAATTCGCATGGGCGCATTCGCATTTCGCGAGCACGGAGTGCGAACGAGCGCTTTTCGCATGCATGGACTTTGCGTTTTTAATACATTCAAGGGACTATACTGATGTCCAAAGAAAATTTAAGATAGCGAAATATCTGCCCAAGAGCTGGGTGGAATTTTGGTGTCTGCATTGGCCGCCGTTTATTGTGTCAAAAATTACAGGAAAAGAAAAGCCATCAACTCGTGATGGCTTTAAAATTTTCTACCTCCTTCCTAATTTGGCCAATTTTCTATAATTAAGGCTTTTTTTGATCGGCCAGAAATTTTCTGATAAATTTCCTCCGTGACAAACGGCATAAAAGGATGTATGAGTTTCAGCGACGTAAGAAGCACATATACTAAAATCTGCTTCGTGTTTTCCGACGTCTTTGGATTTTGAATCTGTTTTTTTGCTTCCTCAATGTATTTGTCACAAAACTGATGCCAAAAGAAATGGTATAGGCTTTGAATCGCCTGGTCGAATCTAAATTCGGTTAACGCAGAATCTACTTTTGTGGTTATTTCTTGCAATGTGTCCAGAATTGCCCTATCATTGTCGGTAAGATATTCCGGCGCTTCTACATTCTCAACTTTCAATCCTTCCGTCATTTGGAGGACAAAACGAGATGCATTCCAAATTTTATTACAGAATTTTCGTCCTGCCAAAATATCATTTTCGCCAAAGCGCATATCTTGAGACTCTGATGCCTGCCAAAGCAAGCCGAATCTTGTCGCATCGGCACCAAACTTCTCAACGAGCCCTAGTGGGTCTATGCCAGTGCCTAATGACTTGGACATCCTTTTGCCATCTCTGGTAAGAACTGTGGCGTGAATAATCACGTCTCTAAATGGGACTTTTTTTACCAACTCCAGCCCCGAAAAAATCATTCTTGCGGCCCAAAGATTAATGATATCTCGGGCGGTGCTCAAAACATCTGTGGGATAGAATCGGCTTAGGTCTTCTGTTTCCTGTGGCCAACCAAATACTGCAAACGGCCAAAGAGCGGAAGAAAACCAAGTATCAAAGACATCTTCCGACTGTTCCGGTTTACAATCAGAGCAAATTTGGCAAGTCTTTGGTTCATCAAGCGAAACAAAATATTTATCACGCTCTTTACTGCAGAACCAGACTGGTAATCTATGGCCCCACCAAATTTGTCGTGAAATACACCAGTCATTGGCGTTTTTTATCCAATCGAGATAAATCGATTTCCACCTTGAAGGATGAAATTTAATTTCGTCGTTCTCGACTGGCTTGGCGGCTATTTTTGCCAATTCTTTCATTTCAAGAAACCACTGCTGAGAAGGAATCAGTTCAATAGTAGAGTTGCACCTGTAGCATTTTGGAATCTGATTTTTGTAATCCTCAACTTTTTCAATCAGTTTAAGCCGTTCTAAATCTTCAACTATCTTTTTTCTTGCATCGGTTGTAGCAAGACCGCGATATAACTCGGGCATATCCGAAGAAATTTTACCTTTTTCATCAATAACCTCAATTAATGGTAAATTATTCTTCTGCCCGATTTGATAATCTGTCAAATCATGGGCAGGCGTCACTTTCACCGCTCCGGTTCCAAATTCCATAACGATAGCAATATCAGAGATTATTGGAATTTTTCGATCAGTAAGCGGTAAAATCACCTCTTGTCTTATAAACTTTCTATATCGAGGATCGTCTGGATTTACTGCTACTGCTGTATCGCCCAACATCGTTTCAGGCCTTGTCGTGGCAACAACTATAAATTGATTCTTTCCGGCAGCCAGAGGATATTTTATATACCATAGGCTACCGTCCCTTTCTTCGTATTCCACCTCCAAATCAGAAAGGCTTGTTTGGCACCTCGGACACCAATTCACTACACGCCGACCTCTGTATATCCAGCCTTTTTCAAAATAATGTAAAAAGGCTTTTTGGACTGCAACAGTATAATCAGCATCCATAGTAAATCTTGTCCGGGACCAATCGCATGAACATCCTAATTTTTTTAATTGGCTCAGAATTATGTCTCCATATTCCTGTTTCCACTCCCAAACTTCTTCCAAAAATGCCTGTCTTCCAAGATCGACCCTGGAACGCCCTTCTTTTTTAAGCTTTTTTTCCACGACATTCTGCGTGGCGATTCCTGCATGATCGGTACCCGGAACCCATACAGTCTTAAAGCCCTGCATCCGCTTCCATCGTATGATTGTATCCTGAATTGTAGCATTTAATGCATGGCCCACGTGTAGCGAGCCAGTTACGTTTGGAGGCGGAATAACTATTGAGAATACTCCTTTCTTTTGACCACTGGCCATCCTATCGGGATTGAAAAAACCACCGCTTTCCCAAAAGCTATACATCTTGTCTTCGTTTTTGAAGCTGTATTGCTTATCCATAGTGGCTCCTCCGTTGTGATTTCTTTTCAGTGAATTTTTGAAGTATTGTAGGGTCGAATCCGTAAGGATTTGGCTGCTCCAGTTTCTCTCCGCATATGCCTTCTTTTTCAAATATCGGTTTTACGGTATTGAAAAAGAAACGGTATAGCGGACACGCATTCTCATCTTTTGCAAGGATATTTTTGCGTAGTTTCCATGCAATTATTCGGCACCCGCCGCCGCAATAATTTTTGATATCACAATCGCGGCATTCGGTTTTTGAAACCGGCAAGGTTTTGAATGATTGTGCCAGATCTGAATACCAAATTTCACGAAGACTTTTTTCTTTCACATTGCCAAAAACAAAATTTACTGAAGCTGGACAGGCAATCAAATTCCCGTCCGAAGTAAGAACAAGGGAAGAACGCTTATATTCGCAACAAGCAGTATCCTCTCTGTAAAGATAGTATGTTTTTGTCTCCAAAAATTCTGTTTTGAAGATAGAACTTAGCTGCAGCCTCATCGAGCTTGCTCTGCGGAGCGCGTATCGTAATAATTCCTCGTAGGCAATAAAAATGTCCTGCCATTCGGGAACTATTAATTTTTTGTTTACTATAGTCTCTCCTTGTTCGCGAGGGATGGATACACGCCATCTGTTGACGCCAAGCGTTTCCAAAAGATGGCATATTTCAGGAAGCTGTTTGACGTTCTGTTTCATTGCCACAGTATTCACCGTTACGTGAAATCCTTGTTCTTTCACTTTTTCAATAAAAGAGATAGTCCTTCTAAAATTTCCTTCTCCTCGAACGAAATCGTTAATTTGTGCATCGGGCCCATCAAGACTAACCAAAAAGGTTGTATTTGAGCCAGCCTCTTTGAGGGCATCAACCACGTCTTGTCTATATATTGTCCCGTTGGTAAAAATGCCGCTAATTCCGATGCATTTGTGAGCCAAATAAGCAATCAATTCCGGCAAATCTTTCCGAAGAAATGATTCTCCTCCAGATATAAAACATTTTGCCACATTTAACTGATACATCTGATCGAAAACCTCAAAAAATTCTGTTCTACTCATCTCCTTTTTTGTTGCTCGACGAAATTCTTTTTTCGCATAACAGTGTTTGCACCAAAGGTTACAGCGCCCGGTTGCTTCAATTTGCATATCTTGAAGATAGGGCGAGACTGCCAATGGCGGGAATTCTACTTTTCTCCCTTTTTCTTTGTTAAGAATCAGTAGTCCCGATTCCTCCAAAACGGCAAAAAACGCAAGTAGGTCATCGTTTAGCTGCGAGAATTTTTCCGATAACCAATCGACACTATTTTCACCATTGCAATACCATAAAATTTCGGCATGTAATTTTTCAAGCGCGAATTCTTTTCCCTCCTTAAATTGATGGAGAAAAAAATCATTCTCAGCCCCTCTTACCCTTGAATTTTTCAGAATCGGATACATTTTTTCTCTCCTTTCTTTATAAATTTTAAGGGGCAAGATTTTTCTTGCCCCTTGCTTCGGTTAATCGTCCGGCCCAAAAGAGTCTACCGACGCCTTTAGGGTATGTGCCCTCATACATTTTCGAGGAACAAGTCGAAATACCTTTAACATATTTTTCACCTCCCTCCATAGCGATTTTGTGAAAGAGCTACTATCCTTATAAAAATAAGGCTTTTTCTCCTGTCCCAAATATTACACGCAAAGACTCATTTGTCAAGCTTGGGGCGGATGGGGTATAATAAAGGGTATTAAAAACGCAAATCATGCTAAATAGTGAATTTTGGAGGAAATATTTTAAGGTTTTAATTCGCATGGGCGCATTCGCATTGCCGTAGCACGAAGTGCGGAGGCGCGCTGTTCGCATGCATGGACTTTGCTTTTTTAATACATTCAAGAGATTATACTGATGTTCAGAGAAAATTTAAGATAGCAAAGTTCTTACACAAAAGGGATTTTTTGTTTGGGGTATCGTCGAACTATAGAATCATTAGCTGGATTCAAGTTTCTAACGCAATTTTTTCTCCGGTGATAAGTTCATAAAATTTTTCTGATGGGGTGTAAAACCCGAGTGTTTTTCTTGGCCGGCTGTTTAATCTTCTTTCTGCTTCGCGAATGGCAGATAAGGATACCTGCTTAAAGTCAGTTCTTCCTTTTGGGAAATACTGTCTGATTAAACCGTTGGTGTTTTCATTGGTCCCTCTCTGCCAGGGGCTGTAGGGATCAGCAAAATATACTTGAATTTTAGTCTGTTCGGTAAATAGCTTGTGTTGGCTCATTTCACTGCCCCGGTCATAGGTCAAAGTTTTGGTAAATTGTTTTGGGATTCGTTTAAAAGCCCCGGCAAAGGATGCCCTGACAGCAAAGGCATCTTTGGTGGTTAAGGGAACCAGTAGAGTTAATCGGGTAGTCCTTTCCACTAAAGTGCCCAGAGCGCTTGAGCGGCCTTTACCGATAAGCAAATCGCCCTCCCAGTGGCCGGGCACGATTCTACCTTCCGCTTCTTTGGGTCGTTCGGAAATACTGATAATATCGGGGATTCTCTGTCTTCGATAGTGAGCGTTTTTTCTTGATTGCCGGTATTTTCTTTCTTGCCGCAGGCTTTTCATCAATTCTTTTTTCAGCTCACCCCTGGGCAAACAGTAGAGATGCTGATAGATTGTTTCGTGAGAGATACGCATGGTCATATCATCAGAATATTCCAGCTTTATCCTTTTGGCAATTTCCTCGGGTGACCATTCTTGTTTTAATCCGTCATAGATGTATTCCTTAAGAGCCGCATTATTTTCCAGTTTCTTTTTCCGACCTCTTTTTTTCTTGTTTAAATCGGTTTTAATTTGGGCCTTTATCGCCGAATATGACCGTCGTTTCTTTTTGACGCTTCTTTTAACTTCTCGGCTAATAGTACTCGGATTGCGATTGATTCTTATGGCTATTTGGCCGAAACTTTCATCGGCCCACAATCCCTGGCTGATTTGTTCCCGCTCGGCCAGAGTTAGACGGTGGTATTGATTGTTCATATCGCTTAATATACCACCGGATAAAATCGTGCGTTAATTTATTGAACTCGCCCCCAAATTCTTGACAAATTAGCCCTATTGTGATAGTTTGAATAAGTACAAAATAATTAATTATTTTTCGCCCAACATATGAAAATAAAGCGAAAAAAGCAAGTAAAAATCAATACCTCTACTTCTGTCAAGCTCTGTATGCAGTCAGGCGGTTGTGCAGAAAAACCAGCTAAGAATCGCTAAAAAATTGCTTGGCATGAAAAGGTTTATAAAATCCCGTTGGACCTATGTCTATAAAAGGGGAGATTGCGTTGCTTTATTTAATAGTAAAAATTTGGAGATATTTTTTGTTGATACAGAAGTAGTAAAATTGTTATCATTTTTTGAAAGACCTCATAACATAGATGGGGTTTTTGTTTTATTCAAGGAGAATAAAAATTTAAAACAAATTTTAGACGTGCTTATTAAAGCAGAATTTCTGGTTTCTGAAAATAAAAATGAGATTAGAGAATTAAAAGAACAAATAAATAAAGAACGAAACAGCAGAAAAAGAGAATTTGGCAAATTCCTGAAATTAAATGCTTTGAGAGTGGTTCTTACAGAAAGATGTAATCTTAATTGTCGTTATTGTTTTGTTCAAAAGAGAAAAGGAGAAACAGACAGAGAAGATATGTCTTTTACAACTTTGTCTAGAGGTATAGATCTATTAAGCAAGCTCAATAAAAAGGGAAATATAGAAATCCAGTTTTTTGGCGGAGAACCATTGCTTAAATTTGAATTAATTAAGGAAACGGTTAATTATATCAAACATCTATGCAAAGAGAGTAAAATCAAAAATGTTTATTACGGTATAACTACTAATGGAATTCTCCTCACGGATGAGATCGCTAAATTTTTAAAAAAACATAATTTTTTAGTCAGCGTCTCTATAGACGGATGGGATTCATTACATAATCTAAATAGGCAATTTTCAAATGGCAAAGGAAGCTTTAAATACACCTCTAGAGGGCTCAAAATCCTTCAAAAAAATAAAAATGATATTGGAATTTTAGTCACACCAACAAAGAATAATGTGGAATATTTAGCTAAAGCATGCGAATACCTTATTGATAAACTTAAATGTAAATTTATAACAATTAATACTCCTCAACCAATAAATGGAAATTGGGATGTAGATGGAAGACTATTTTCTCAACAAATAAAAAAATGCTCTAAAGTAGCAGAAAAATATAAAGCAATAATAAACACTTTTGGAACAAGAGTTATCTATGCTCTTAATAATAAAAGACCATTAATCTTTTCTTGCTCAAAGTTCGGAAATAATTATACCGCTACCCTAACCCCAGATGGCAAAATTAGCCCCTGCATAGTCAGCTGGAATAGCAATTTAACTCCTATAAATAGATTTGATTATAAAAAGAGTTTTTTAGATTGGAAACTTACACCACCTTATTTTTTTAAACAATGCCTTAATTGTCCCTCAATGAATGTTTGCGGAGGGCCTTGTCCATTAGAAATACATGAATTAGATAGGGGCTCCATACCAGTTATCCATGAAAGGTGCAATTTTTTTAATAACTTCCTTGAGTGGGCAATCTGGCTTAAATGACAATAAATATAAAATTATGACCAGAACTGCTTTTATTGTTCTTACTTGCAAATGCAATCGCAATTGTTTATATTGCTTCTATAAACAAGAAAAAGGCAGGAAAAGAAATGATAAAATTACGATTAAAAATATAGGCCGGATAATAAAAGATTTGAAATTTAATAATTTTAATGAACTCTGTTTTACCGGCGGAGAACCCCTTACCAGAAAAAAACTACTTTTTAAAGCTGTAACTGAGGCGAAAAAATTAGATTTTGCAATCAATCTTGATACTAATGGCACGCTATTAGATACAAAAACAATTAAAAATCTCGCCGCCAATGGTCTTTCAAAAATATTTCTTTCTAGTCAATATATTAATTATTTATCAGAAGATATTTTAAAATTTCTTATTAACACTATACCCATTACCTTAATACATGTTGCAACAAAAGAAAATTTAAACAATTTACAAAATATAATTAAAAAGGCAGAACAGCTTAAACTCGATCTTATTATTCAATTCGCATATATAAGTATAAGAAATAAATATTTTAATAAACTCAGCTTATTAAAACTCACTAAAAATCAAAAGATGTATTTCGCAAATAATTTAAAATATTGGGCTAACAAAAATCATAAAGAAAATTACTCTAATTTGATTTTTTCATATTACAAGAAAAAAGAAGCGAATTATCCAAAAAGCTGTCATATGGGAAGTAATGATATTGTTATTGATTCTAACGGCGATGTCTATCCCTGTTTCCATCGACAAGATTTACTTGCAGGTAATATTTTACAGAATCCCCTAAAAAATATGATATTAAAAATGGAGTCATTTTCTAAACAAACACAGAATGCCTCTTGTTTTGGAGAACATTGTATTTCTTTATTTTATAACTAAGTGGAAACAATTTATTATGAAAAAAATATTTCTGATCGGCGGCGGTGAAATAAATAAAAAAGAAACAATAAAAATTGATAAAGATATTATCAAAAAAAGCGGTGGCAACACATCCAGAATATTATTTTTCCCTACTGCCGCTAAAGACAGTGATGAATATATAAAAAACTTCATTAAGTATTTTTCATTTCTTGGTTGCAATAATATACAATGGGCTAAGATGGGTGAGTCATTGAGAGAGATTAAGGAGAAGATAAAGGAAGCGGATCTAATTTATTTGGGCGGAGGAAAAACCAATTTTTTAATTAAGGCATTTAAACAAAAAGGGCTTACAAGATATTTACAGAATTTTTTAAATAGAGGTGGCGTCTTGGCTGGGGTTAGCGCCGGTGCGATGGCGTTAGGCGAAATCAGTATAATTTCAGAAATTGAAAATGACTTAAAATTCGCGAGTGGCTTTGGTATCCTACCTCAAATCATCTGTTTTCCCCATTATCAAAAAAAATATAAAAATAAGCTTCATCAACTAAAAATGCAATTTCCCAATAAATTGATAATCGGTATTCCCGAAAAATCGGCCGTATATATAAAAGGGCAAAAGATTATCTATTACGGCCAATGCTATAAATTATAAAAGGCAGCATCATTATAAGATGCTGCCTTATGATAAATCTTTCAAAAGATCGCTTACGATTTCAGCAGGCAAACCGTAAGTCTCATAAAGGAATCTCATTTCTTCTTCGTCTAAGGATTCATTTTTTCTTCTTTTCTGAAGAAATTTTCTGATTACTTTTCTTCCTCGCATAATCAATTCTTCGTATTTTTGTAATTCATCCTTTAATTCTCGCGTGATAGTCTCTTGGTCGACTTCAGAAAAAAGCGGGCTGTTTTTAATTATTTTTGAACTATCCAAAATTATGCTTCTTATCCTTTCGCAGTCGAGAACTTTCATTTTAGAAAATAATAAAAAAGTTTTCCTTAATATTGCCCTTAATACATAGGCTCTTCCTTTATTACCGGGCTTTATCCCGGATAACAAAAGGATAACGGCAGAACGGATATAATCCACGACCATCATCAAAATAACTGGTAGTTCTTCTTTGTCTCCTATTTCCTTTCTTAGAATTGATGCTATTTCTTGGAATACCTCAATGTCGTTTACTTTCTCTAAATTCCTAGCTATAGCAGTTATCCTTTCAAGGCCAATACCGTGATCAATAATTCTGGCCTTACCTTTATAAACAATTCCTACATCGCCTAATTCTAAAAACCTACCGCATGAACAATTGATATTACATTCAGCCGTTTTGCATGCTAAAGGATGCGTTTCTCCTCTGTCATAATAGAATGGACTATAGACTCCGTAAATTCTCCCACTTTGTAGGTCTAATTCAAAAGCTTCTTCGTCTGGAAAAATGATATTTTTTGAGCTAATTCCCGCATCGATCCATGATTTCATAACTTCTGACTGCGAAGAATGTACGCCGACATATATTTTGTCTTTCGGCAAGCCTGCTATACTTTCTAAATAGACCCAAATGTATTTAATAAATTCTGCAATAGGGACATCCTCACCACCGCCACAAGTCAATTGTTCAAAAAAAGTAAAATATCCGTCCTTCAATACCATATCGTCAAGCGAAAATTTCCCCGAACCGAGTTTGATGCAAGGCTGGCATGTCGTTAGAGATTGATATAAATATCCTTCTCTTTCGACAATTTCTAAATATCTAATTAAACCGGAGTTAACAAATAATGTATCAACCCAATATTCAGACGGAATTATAGACGTTGGCTTGACCCATACAAATCCGTTACTAATCCAATATTTAATAAATTCATTCCTAACAACATCTACATCTAACTCTTTAGCCATTTCAATCACCTCCTTTTTCAATTTGGAATGAACAATGATTTTATCATCATAATAGATAATAATTGCTTTGTCAATGTTTGAGCTGGAATACCTAAAGTGATATAATAAAAGCAAACTTCCATCGCAGGGTTGGGTTAGGGTATGTTAGATACTAATTTTTGGAGGAAATATTTTAAGGATTATGACTATGGAAACTAACGATTCACTAATAATCACAGACAAAGATCCATCTTTAGGTTACGAAAAAGATAATATAATAACAAAGTCTTTTAATTTTTTGGCAGCAACATTCCTAAACTTAATACCTTCTAAAATAGGAAATTTTTTAATTGATAGAACAACACCAAAAGGTAAAGAGGTAAAAAACAGAGCCACGACTTATTATGCTCTTGATACCTTATATACAACACATAAATTTTCCTCCCAGCAAGGAATCCTAAAGGGGACAATTGAATTTCTTTGGTTCAAACTTGGAAATCCTCGCGCTGTAAGAAATAGACTCAAACTTGTCAAAAAGTTTTTAAAAGCAATCATCCTTGAAAGAATGAAGCAAGATCAAGACCAAAAAATGTCCATATTTAGCCTTGGCTGTGGCTCTGCAAGGGCAATAACCGAAACCTTATATGATTTAAACAAAGATGATCAAATTAATATTAATTCTTTTAATATCAAACTTCTTGATAAAGCGCCAGAGGCACTTGAATTAAGTAAAAAAATAATTAATGAGTATAAATTAGACGGAAGCTGTTTCTCTTTTTTATTAGACAAGGTAAGAAATTTTGATATTTATCTCAATGGTAATAAGACCGATATAATAGAAATGGTCGGTATTCTGGATTACTTAGATGACAACAGTGCAATAGAAATTTTCAAGAAAATATATAATAATTTGGAAGTTGGGGGCTTTTTTATTACCGCAAATATTAGAAATAATATAGAAACGCCATTTGTTCATAAAACAGTCGGATGGCACATGATTTATAGAGAACCGGCAGATTTAATGCATTTCCTTTTAGCGGCAGGGTTTGAAAGGGAAAAAGTTAAAATTATTTATGAACCGCTAAAAACTCACGGTGTAGCTTTCTGTAAAAAATAACAAATAATTTTTAATAATGTATTCACTAGATATCCGCGATCTACTTTTATTCCTAGTCGGGTTCATTAATCTTTCTCTGGGATTTTTAGTTTTTCTCAAAAACAGAAAAAGTAATATTAATATCTACTATGGATTTACAGCATTAGCAACCGCCGGTTGGGCAATAGGCCTTGCAGCATTCAGATTATCAAATAATCCGCAACTGGCATTATTTTGGGCACAATTTTATTATGTTTCTGCCGCTTTAATTGGGACAAGTTTTTTATCTTTTTCATTCTCATTTCCTTTTGACCAAGGAAAAATCAGGTTTACCTATAGAATCCTCTTTTATATTTTCACTGCATTCGTCATTTTTGTTTCTGTCTGGCCCAGCGCAATGATACAATCTATCGAAAAAAGGCTATGGGGGAATGAAGCAATATTGACCAGTTTCTATTATATCTACACCACTTATTTTATTATGTGCATGATAGGAGCTTTCGGTAATTTTTTACAAAAAAGCAGAAAGTCTGACAAGCTTCAAAAAATACAGATTAAATACGTTTTTATAGGAACACTTATTGCCGCTATCTGGGGAGTTGCATTCAATTTAATATTCCCACTAATCGGTAATTATCGACTGATATGGCTTGGTCCTTATTTCACCTTAATCATGGTCGGTCTGATTGCTTTTGCCATACTAAAACATCATCTCATGGATGTTAAGGTTATTACCACTGAGATATTTAGTATCCTCGTATCGCTCGTTCTTCTAGCTAACGCTCTTCTTTCCAAATCTCTTAACAATTTTATTTTAAATTTTTCATTGTTCCTTGCAATATCTTTCTTCAGTCTTATGCTTATCAGAAGTGTTTTAAAAGAAGTTAAAACTCGCGAGGAATTGGCGGCGTTGACGGAGAAACTTCAAAAGGCCAATGAGGAATTGAAAAAATTGGATAAGGCAAAAAG
>Ga0210006_1002500_pt1 | contig 11977 bp, 13 predicted proteins | sample CryGey02umfilter_2_FD_185452 | JGI IMG/M metagenome (GOLD analysis project Ga0210006, IMG submission 185452) | Groundwater microbial communities from aquifer in Utah, USA - Crystal Geyser 4/10/14 0.2 um filter (SPAdes) (version 3) | ecosystem: Environmental > Aquatic > Deep subsurface >... | reverse complement strand
TGAAGTGCTGAACGAAGCCGCTACGCCACCATTTGAAATAGTTAACGAAGATCGGCAAGCCAATGAAGAGCTGAGACTCAAATATCGTTATCTTGATTTAAGACATATTCGGATGAAGAATAATCTAGTTACGCGTAACAAGGTGATGATTTTTGTGCGAAACTATTTAGCGGATCAAGGATTTATTGAAATTCATACACCGATTTTAACTAAATCAACACCCGAGGGCGCGCGAGATTATTTGGTACCATCGCGAGTACATCATGGTCAATTTTTTGCTCTGCCTCAATCACCGCAACAGTACAAGCAGTTATTAATGGTGGCGGGAATGGATCGTTATTTTCAGATTGCCCCTTGTTTTCGCGACGAGGACGCGCGCGCCGATCGCAGTCCGGGAGAGTTCTATCAAATTGATATGGAAATGAGCTTTATGAAGCAAGAACAGATTTTGGATTTAGTAGAGGAAATGTTTACGAAAATGATTAGTGCAATATTTCCCACGAAAAAGATGACCTTTACTAAATGGCCGCGTTTAAATTATCAAGATGTAGTAAAAAAATATGGTACTGATAAACCAGATTTAAGGGTGAATAAAGACGATCCTAACGAATTAGCTTTTGCCTACATCATAAATTTTCCTTTGTTTACACCGCAGACAGCCGAAGATTATTTTTACGGCGCTGGTGATAAGTGGGCGCCATCACATCACATGTTTACGGCACCGCGAGAAGAGGATATCCCTTTACTGGATAGTGACCCAGGTAAAGTACGGTCCTATCAGCATGATTTGGTTTTGAATGGCTGGGAGGTTGGTGGTGGTAGTATCAGGATTCATGATCCAAAAATGCAAGAAAAAATCTTTGATTTAATCGGTTTTACCGCTGAAGATAAAAAGAAATTCAGTCATTTACTAGAAGCCTTTACTTATGGCGTACCACCACACGGTGGCATTGCTCCTGGTTTTGATCGACTAGTTTCTATTTTGTGTGGTGAACGCAGTATCAAGGAAGTAATTGCCTTCCCTTTAACCGGCGATGTCCGTGATCCGTTAATGAACGCACCATCCACGGTAGCCCAGAAGCAGTTAGATGAGCTAGGTATTGAATTAAAAAAAGAATAGATATTAAAATAAATCTGATGACCTTATCTAATTTACAAAAGTATATTTTAAAAGAAACGTTATCAGAGGCAAAAAAAATTGGTCGTCGTCGTTTTGAAAAGTTTTATGAAAGATACAAGCAAAACGTGAAGGGAGATTTAAGAGTAAAAATAATTTCTAAAAGTTTGGAACGATTGATTGAGCGCGGTTTATTGAAAGGTTATGGGGAACGTACTAAATGCAAATGGTTTATAACAGAAGTAAAATTAACAGCACGTGGTCAACGGCAAGCCAAAATATTGTTAGGTTTTCAAGAAGAATTGCCATTTTTAATAAATAAACATAAAAAATTATGAAAGTACCAGCAAAATTATTTAAAAAACTTGATGACCTGGGTATTAAATATAATTTAGTGGAACATCGACCGGTTTTTACGGCCTATGATGCCGCCCAAACAATGAAAAGAAAATTGGAGCAAATTACGAAATCGTTATTAGTGAAAGCTGGTAAAGATCATTTTTTGGTTCACGTGCCAGCCAGCAAAAATATAGATTTAAAAAAGCTGGCTAGAATTTTAAAGGTGGCTAAGGTAGAGATTCCGAGTGAGAAAGCGATTGTTAAAGTTCTTAAAATAAAACCAGGCACCCTTAGCTCTTTCGGTTTTATCCATCACATAGCCAGTATCGTTGATAAGAGTTTATTAAAGAGCAAGAAAGCAGTATTTTCTACTGGTAGTTTAATTAACAGTTTAGAACTGTCTGTGAAAGATTTTCTGAAAACTAGCGAAATGCAAGTTGGTGTATTTGCAGTAACGAAAAAATTTAAAAAAGTTAAACCACAGAAAAAAGTTAAGAAAGTAAAAAACAAAAAGAAAAAGTAATGTATCAAATAAAATTGGAAAAATTTGAAGGTCCATTAGATTTGCTATTGCAGTTGATTGAAGATCAAGAGTTACCGATTACCGAAGTAGCATTAGCGCAAGTCACTGACCAATACGTTGAATACATCCATTCGGCAGCGGCCATTAACCCCGAAGAGATCGCCGATTTTTTATTAATTGCCGCTAAATTATTATATTTAAAATCTAAAGAGTTATTACCCTTAGCTGTCTTGGAAGAGGATCAAGATATAGCGGATTTAGAGCAACAGCTGAAGATTTACAAAGAGTATCATGATGCCAGCAAATTATTAGAGAAGATGGTTAAACAGGAAAAATTTATGTATTCTCGTTTGTTACCCTTCTCTCATCAGCTCGAAAGCGGATTCTATCCACCGACCAATCTACCACTGCAAAACATGGCGGAAATATTTACTCAAGTTCTCAGGCGTTTGGAGCCAATCATTAATATACCTCGCAGTATTATTGAAAAGACGATAACGGTAACCGAGAAGATAAACCAAATTAAAAATTATATTAAACAAGCCATCACTTTTGATTTCCGTAAATTATTAAAGCAGGGCAGTCGCACAGATGTTATTATCAGTTTTTTGGCGATGTTGGAGTTGGTTAAACAAAAAGATATTGAAGCCGAGCAAAATGATTTATTCGGCAATATTACGATTAAAAAAATAGCCCAAAGTTAAGATGAATAAGACAACGATTCAAATTGAAAGTCTATTATTAATAGCTAGTAAGCCTTTGAAGATTAGTAAGATCAAAGAAATTTTACAGGTCGAAAACACGGAATTAATCAGTGCCTCCCTGCAAGATTTAAAAGATAAATACAATGGTCCGGATAGCGGCTTGCGTGTTATTGAGAATGCTGGTGTCATTCAGTTAACGACTAGTCCGGATGCTAGCGAGACAATTAAAAAATATTTGCAAGATGAAACAACCGGCGAGCTCAGCCGACCGTCGCTGGAAACATTAACGATTGTCGCTTATCGCCAACCAATTAGTAAGTCTGAATTGGAGCAAATCAGAGGTGTTAATTGTAGTTTGATTTTAAGAAACTTAATGATTAGGGGTTTGATTATCGCCAAGGAAGATAAACGAAAGCTGACAACATATTATTATGTTACCGTTGATTTTCTTAAATTTATGGGTATTAATAACGTGGCGGAATTACCAGATTATGAAAAATTAAATAATAATAAGAACTTACAACAATTAGTACAAAGTGAGGAAGATAGCGACCAATTCAATACTGTATCGCCAGAGCCGATAGTTCCCGTAAGTACAGCAGTAGAGGAGTTTCCAGAAAACCCTGTAAAAAATAATACTGGTTTGAAGATTAATATTTTCTAGATGCGTTTACAAAAGTATTTATCACTTTGCGGTTTTAGTTCGCGACGGGAGGCGGAGGGTTTAATCAAGCAAGGAAAAATTAAGGTTAATCAGCAAGTAATTTCGCAAATGGGTGTCCAGATTGAAGTCGGTAAAGACACTGTTGAGGCTTACGGCAAGCAAATAGTTCCCCCGGAGAAAAAGATTTATTTGCTCTTAGATAAGCCAGCCAATTATTTAACAACTAAGAAAGATCCCTGGCAACGACCAACGGTTTATCAATTATTACCCAAGCAATATCAGCATCTATTTCCGGTTGGACGATTGGATAATGACAGTGAGGGGCTATTGTTATTCACTAATGATGGAGATTTTACCGAAAAATTTTTACACCCACGTTATTATCATGAAAAAGAATATCTGGTTCGTTATCAGTCAAAAATTAAATCAGCATTTGTGGATCAGTTATTGAAGGGAATTATCTTGGAAGAGGGGAAGGCAATAGCGGACAAAGTTGCTATTGTTGATGAGTATCAGTTATTAATTGTTTTACACCAGGGTTTTAAAAGACAGATTAAAAGAATGGCTGAGTGTTGCGGTTATCGTGTAGTAGGGATTAAACGTGTGCGTCTGGGTAAATTTCCCATTAGTAAAATGAAAGGTCATCATTGGCAACTAATTACTAAAGAAGATATTATTTAATGCAATTTTGGACTTGGTTAATTAATTTGATAATTGTAACGCAAGCAGTAACTGGACTACAAAGTGGTTTTTGGTACTATCCGGAACAGAGTAGTGACAACCAAACTATTAGTAGGCGGCAACAGATAGTTACCATGAATCAAGTACCAGTGCGTATTGATAATAATTCATTAGGCATGGCTATCAGTGCGCCAGCAGCGAGTATTATTGATTGGCATTCTGGCGTTACTTTATGGCAAAAGGGTCCCAACGAGACAAGGTCAATAGCCAGTTTAACAAAAATGATGACGGCTTTGGTTTGGCTTGATGCGAGCGTTGAACAGAGTAAGAAAATTTCTATTAATAGCGACGATTTCGAGCCTAGTGGTAAATATATTGTGCAAACTGGCGACGAAATATTAGTCAGCGATTTACTTAATTTAACATTAGTGGCTTCGGATAACACAGCGGCCAATGCTCTTGCCCGTAGTACTGGCTGGTCCCGAGAACAATTTATTGGTCGGATGAATGATAAAGCTCAACAACTAGGTATGATCCAAACCCAGTTTGTTGATGTTAATGGTTTACGGAATCAAAACGTGTCTACTGTTAGCGATATTGTAATATTGAGCAAAAACTTTTTTAGTAAAAAAATATTTCAAGACATAACGCAACAAAAAGAATATTTACTACAGCGGCTAAATAATAAGAAAAAGTTAATAACAGTCAAAAATACTAACACTCTTTTAAATTCTTATTTAAAAGTCGATGGCGGTAAAACCGGTTTTATTGAAGAAGCTGGTGGTTGTTTGTCAGTACTTCTCGAAAATGAAAAAGGTAACAAAATTTTAATTGTTGTTTTGGGATCGACCGGACAATTAAATCGCTTCCAAGAGGCAAAAGCCTTAGCCTATTGGGCTTTTAAAAACTATCAATGGACTAACAATTAATATGTCGTATATGAAAAAAAAATATATTATCGGTAATTGGAAAATTGAGCTCAATCAAAAGGAGTCCCTACAAACAATCAAAAAAATAACAAATTATATTAAGCAACATCCGACTAATCTGCTTAATAAAAAGATTGTCATTGCTCCGGCGATAATTAATATTTCATCAGTTGCCCCGTTGATTACAGGAAAAAATATAGTACTCGCTGGTCAAGACGTGGCCAGTAAAATCCAGGGCGCATTAACCGGAGAGACGAGCGTGGTTGATTTAAAACAACAGCATTGTCGCTATGTGTTGTTGGGTCATTCTGAACGTCGGCTTTATCATGGTGAAACTGATAGTAGTGTGGCTGGGAAAATGGGCTTAGTGACACAACATGGTTTAGTTCCCATTATTTGTATTGGTGAGTCGCTACAAGATAAGAAGGGTCATAGATCCAGGCAAGCAATACAGCGCCAGCTAAATACAATTTTAGATAAAAAATATTTTCTACCAGCTAAAGAAGTGATTATTGTTTACGAACCGCTTTGGACTATTGGCCAATCAAAGCCATTGTCATTAGCAGAAACAGAAAAATCACTATTAATGATTAGGAATCTGCTAAAGCAGTCTCGATTTACCCATTTACAAATGGGCAGTATTTCTGTATTATATGGCGGCAGTATCAACGCTCAATCAGCTCGTGATTATTGGCAATCCAGCATAATTGACGGTTTATTGATTGGTCGAGCCAGCACCAGCTGGCAGTCGTTTAAAGAAATAATTAAATTATAATTATCATATGTTGATTCATTTTCAAGACCTATTATCCATTGCCCATAAAAAAAAGATTGGTTTGCCTGCTTTTAATACAGCTAATTATGAAATGACACTTGGTATTGTCCGTGGAGCGAAAAAAGCAAAACAACCGATTATTATTCAATTGACCGAGAAAAGCATTGCCTATCTTGGCCTAAAGACAGCTTGGCATATTATTGAAGATGTTGTTACGAGTGAAGCGAAAGACATACCAATGAGTGTCCATTTAGATCATGGTCATAACTTTGATTTAATAAAAGATTGTATCGCTATCGGTTTCACCTCGGTACATATTGATGCGTCGGTTGATGATTTCAGTACTAATATTCGTAAAACAAAAAAAGTTGTTGATTATGCTCACCGAAAAAACGTTTTTGTCCAGGCAGAATTGGGGCAAATGTTAGGTCGCGAAGGATTAGTAAAATATCATGCTCAATTTGAGCAAATTAAAAATTTTTTAACTGACCCGAAATTAGCTAAAGAGTTTGTTACAAAAACCGGAGTTGATACCCTAGCTATTTCGGTTGGTACTTTTCATGGAAGTTTTCCCGGGAAAGAAAAGATTTACTTTGATATTTTAGATCAGATTCATCAACAAGTTAAAATTCCTCTGGTCCTGCACGGTGCCTCTGGTTTACCAGATCAGGAGTTACGTAAAGCCATTAAACACGGTATCAGTATCGTTAATATTGACACTTCTCTGCGCTTAGCTTTTACTGCGGCCGCCAAAAGAGAACTTCAGAAGAAAAATAATTACATTGATCCACGCGATTGGCTCGGCGCCAGTGTTAATGAGGTTAGTAAAACAGTAGCACGAAAGCTTAAATATTTTAAATAGCTACCCGCTAAAAATATGTTTAATTTTTTTGTTGTCCTATTAATTTGTAGTTTAGTAACTATAGCATATTTAGTATATCGTCATTTTTCGCAGTTACGTATTATCCATCCACTATCCAGCCCCCGAGTCCAACAGGCAATCACCAAAAAAGAAATTTATGAACAGCGTTTGTTACGAATGGGACGTCAATTTGCTGGTCAAGGTCGGCATTATGCAGTTAATATTTTTCAAGATTCACTCTCCTTAATTGCCAAGCTTTATAATATTGCCTATAAGAAAGAGGAGTCTTATCGTCATAAGCTCTGGCATCAAGATCTCAAGAATTCTGTTGATCAAGATCAAAGAATTTCTCACCTCATGATCGAGTGTCAAGATCTTTTGGATCAGGAAAAGTTTGATTTAGCGGAGGCCAAGATAATTGATATTTTGAAGATTGATCCTAAAAATATTGAGGCTTATCAAAAATTAGGACGGCTATATCGCACGATTAAACAATATGATCAAGCGATAGAGGTTTATAATTATTTATTGCGAGTAGCTAGTAATGCGCACATTTATGCCGATTTAGCTGCAATCGCTGAGGAACGTGGTGATTTGAAAGAAGCCGAAAAAAATTATCTAGCTGCCTTACAACAAGGTGAACAACAGGGCGAATATTACTTTAACTTAGCTGTATTGTATAAGCAGCAGGAAAATTTTGTTACGGCCCAGGAATATGTAACTAAAGCATTAGAATTAAATGGTAACAATCCTAGGCATCTTGACTTTTTGATTCAAGTCAGTATAATTAACCGAGATAAAAAAGCAGCACAAGCCGCGCTAGGTAAATTAATTGAAGTTAATTCAGATAATAATAAGATTGTCGATTATCAAGAACAGATCGCAATATTATAGTTCTGATTCGATCAGTAAATTGTGCCGATGTAGCTCAGTTGGTAGAGCAACTCCATGGTAAGGAGTAGGTCCGCAGTTCAAGTCTGCGCATCGGCTCCACTCCTATCTATGTTAGTTAATAGTTTGGAGTAGAGTCTATAATATTTGTGGGTCGGTACCAAAGCGGTCAACTGGGACAGACTGTAAATCTGTTGGCCTTGCGCCTTCGTAGGTTCGAATCCTACCCGGCCCACCACGTCATAATTTATTTCACAGCTGCGTGTATCGAGTCTAGCTCGATCCACTTCGCCGTTCAATAAATTATTCCTTTAAAATCTTCACTTTTCTTCTCCGCTCTAAGCGGATCAGACCAAGTGAAGATTTTTAACAAGTCTGAATCACTCCACTCAGCTCGCAAGCAATATTCCTTTTCTTCGCACACTTATCCGCCTTTGGCGGACCAAGTGCGCTCAGATTAGAAAGTTATACATTATTATTTATTAAATATAAAGATAGGTTTATTTACTTGTCATTACGTGCTTCAGACTTGTTCTGAAGCACTCTGCCGTTCAATAAATTATTCCTTTTAAAAATACACTTGGGCCGAATCAAGCTCTGCTTGACGAGGTTAAGTGTATTTTTATTTATGGTATTTAACAAAGACCTGATATAATGATTATAGAGTTATGATCAGGATGTTTCAATTATTAAAGAATAATAAGTTAAATATATTAATACTATTGACGGTAGTACTAACTTTTTTTGTATTCTCCTATCACCCCTTGGATGCCGATGAGGGAGTTGTTATAAATGGCGCTGGGAAAATGCTCCAGGGGCAGAGGTTATACCAAGATTTCTTTGAATATTTGGCACCTGGTTCTTTTTTGTTTATTTTTGTTATTCTTAAGTTTTTCGGTATGACTTATTACGCAGTTAAAATAGGCGCTATTTTATTGTTATTACTTGGTTTTTATTTTTTATATCAGCTCACCAAATCACTAGAGTTAACGAAAAAAATATACATATTATTTATTTTGTGGTGGTTATACTTGTTATCTTTTACCGCCGCTCTAATCAATCACAATGTTTTTAGTACCATAACGGTTATCCTAGCTTTTTATTGGTTGTGGCGATTTATTTATCAGCAGGCTCGACGAGATTTATTGTTAGCTAGTTCCTTTTCTGGGTTAACAATCTATTTTTTGCAAAGTAAGGGACTGATGATAATTTTAGCCTTTTTGGTGATTATGTATTTCTTTTTGCCGAGAGAGGACAAAATGAAGAAAATTTTATTATTCTTATTGCCAATTATTGCCTTGTCTATTTTATCCATACTTTTTTTTGGTTTTCAGCAATTTACCAATTTGCTTTTAGTAAGCTCTGATTATTTATTAATGAATAAGGTGTCTTATATTTTTTGGTTAATGGCTATATTTATATGTTGTTTAATTGGCTTTTATAGTTGGTGGCACGAACACAATCGTTCTCGTAATATCATTTTAATGTTAGTTATTTTGCAATTCTTTTTATTACTTTCTATTTTTAATCGTCCTGATTTTAATCATTTAGTCATTAATATTTGGCCATTATTATTAATATTTATTTACTATAGTAATAATTATTTGACTAATAAATCCCAGCAAGTAAATTTTTTGATTTCATTTTTAATAGTAGCGTGTATTTTACAAGGTGTTAATAATTTTAATATCTACCATTATCAAGACAGATTTAAAATTATTGATAATATTGTCGGTTCCGAACAAATTTTCGCTCATCCATTTTTGCCGGGTTTATATTTTGATTTAGGTAAAGATAATCCTTACTTTACCAGTGTGCCAGAAACCATTCAGGGTAACGCTTATTTTTTACAAAATAATTATCAAACATTGATTGATCAGCAACCGGGTTTTGTGATCACGAATTATGAGTTGGTGCGAAAATTTAATTATCAAAAAAATATAATTGATGATTATATAGCAGCTAATTACCAAGTAAAAACTAAAGTTGGTTCTTTGGAGATATGGGAGAGAAAATAAAATGCCAGAATTACCCGAAGTCGAGACAATCCGTGAAGATTTAAATAAATTAATTGTTCATAAAAAAATTAATCAAATAATTATTCGTAATCGAAGCATAGTGAAAGGTAATGTTGTATCTTTTAAACGAAGGTTACAAAATCAAACCATTAAGCGTGTCGACCGCAGGGGAAAATTATTAATTTTTATTTTATCTAATAATTATTACCTCTTGGTACATTTACGAATGACCGGACAGATTTTTTTTCAAGATTCAAAGCATTTAATTGGCGGGGGACATGCAGAAAAAAATAGCAGTTTAGTTTTGCCCGCTATGCACACTCATTTAGTTCTGCGTTTATCGGGAAGTAGTAACATCTTTTATAATGACAGTCGTCGGTTTGGTTACTGGCAAGTAGTCACTCAGCAAGAATTTGCGTTAATCGAAAAGCATTATGGGCCCGAACCATTAGCTGATAATTTTTCTCTAGATTATTGGTTATTACTGTGTAAAGCAAATAAGAGTAAGTTTTTAAAAGTTGTTTTATTGGATCAAACAAAGATTGCCGGCATTGGTAACATTTATGCTGATGAAATTTGTTTCGCGGCCAAAGTTAAACCCACCAGAACTATTAGTAGTTTGCGTCTAAAAGAAAAGAAAAACATTTTTTTGGCGATAAAAAAAATTATTAAAAATGGAGTAAAGTATCGTGGTACGACCTTTTCTGATTACCGTGACGCCAGTGGTCACCAAGGCAACTATCTAGATAGATTAAAAGTGTATGGACGTCAAAATAAAAGCTGTCTCAAGTGTGGTCAGGCGATTACTAAGATACGTTTTCATGGTCGCGGTACGCATTATTGCCAATTTTGCCAATATTGACAAGAGTAATTATTTATATTATTATTGATGAAGCTTTTGCCACTCTAGCTCAACTGGTTGAGCAACGGTTTTGTAAACCGTAGGTTGTCGGTTCGAGTCCGACGAGTGGCTCCATTAATTAATTAAGTACCGATTATGTCACAAGATAATCTTATCAAGTTTGAATGCACTGCATGCAAACGCGTTAATTATCACAGTAAGAAGAACAAAAAAATTATTAAGCAGCGATTAGAATTGAAGAAATACTGTATTCATTGCCGCAAACACACACCGCATAAAGAGACTAAGTAATTTATCATAATTCTATGATAAAAAAAATATTTGTTTTAGCATTGATTTTGATCGCTATCAATTATTTTTATGGTGCTAAGGTGGCCAGTTGGTGGCAATCTTGGCGTAGTGGTGCCAAGGTTAATGACTATGCTCAACAGCTAACTAACAAAGCGGCAGATGAGTTCCAAGATCAAACAACGAAGTATTCTGAACAGTTGATTAAAATGACAGCGACGAGCTTAACAGAAGAAGGCAAGAAAAAAATTGATGAGTGGCTTAATACCAATAAGCTTAATGAATATGGTGATCCTCAAGATACAAGCTATACTGGTGGTACGCCAGCATTTAATGAAGAGACTGGGGAAATAAAGAATCGATTTGAACTAATTTTAAATAAATGGCCTGATTTGATTAGTCGGTTTCAATTATCGGTGGACGAGTTGAAAAAAAATATTGATGAAGCACGGCAAAAAAATAGTAATATACCAAAGTAGCAGTTAGAAAAAATACAATATTATTAATGGGGGTGTCGTATATCCAGCTGCTCGCGAGCAGCTGGATATAATGGTAGATATAATATAATTTATTACAGGGTGCATAATTATTAATATTTATTAATATGTACCATGTATATATATTATTAGATGCCAATGGAAAAAAATATATTGGTTATTCTAACGATTTAAAAAGAAGATTATGGGAACATCAGAACGGAAAATCTTTCTATACGAGAAGGTTAGAAGATGTTAAGATATATTATTATGAATCGTATAGTAACAAGGATTTAGCAAGAGCAAGAGAAAAAAATTTAAAAAAATACGGTTCATCTTATCATGGTTTATTAAAAAGATTAAAATTAAAATAGAATATTATTAATGGGGGTGTCGTATAATGGTAGTACAATGGTCTCCAAAACCATTTGCGTGGGTTCGATTCCTACCACCCCTGCCACGAGATTGTGATCCAGTTTTAGCTGGGTTTTTTTATTACAAACATTTGACTTTATAAGAGGGTGCTTGTAAGATTGTTTTAGTCGAACATTAACATAAAAGAGGCAGAAAAATGTACTTAGATGTAAAGAAAAAATTAGTAAAATCAAGGTTTATGCAGATTGCCAAGGGGGATGACAACTTAGTTATTTGGCATTCGTTATTTGGATCACCAAAAATAATTTCATTTGAAACACTAGAGCTTATAAATTTATTTTCTCAACCAATCAGCATTGAATCGGTCTGCGAAGATTACGACCTAGATGGAGATATTATCGAATTGTTTACTGAATTAGTAAGTTCATATTTTTTGATCAGTCAAGACATTGATGAGCGTAAAATTATTAACG
>Ga0210006_1002495_pt1 | contig 11989 bp, 9 predicted proteins | sample CryGey02umfilter_2_FD_185452 | JGI IMG/M metagenome (GOLD analysis project Ga0210006, IMG submission 185452) | Groundwater microbial communities from aquifer in Utah, USA - Crystal Geyser 4/10/14 0.2 um filter (SPAdes) (version 3) | ecosystem: Environmental > Aquatic > Deep subsurface >... | reverse complement strand
CTGATTGATTGGCCGCCAGCAGTAGCCAGCATAACTTCATCTCGGCCAGTGCTTGGTCTAACCCATTCAAGAACATCGTCACCCTTAAGCTTAATGGCAATCAGGCCGGACCGGCGGACATTAGTGAATTGTTCCAGAGCCACTTTTTTAGCAGTACCAGCACGAGTGACCATCACTAAAAATTTGTATTTGTCTAAGTGGGTGGCTGGAAAGACCGAGGAAACTTTTTCATTGGGAGCAAGCTGCAGAAAGTTGATAATAGATTGGCCTTTGGCAACGCGGGAATTAACCGGAATTTCATAGGCTTTGAGCTGGAAGACTCGGCCGCGAGTAGTAAAGAAAAATACGTCTTTGTAAGTTGAGGTCACGAAGAGCTCTTCAACCGAATCCTCTTCTTTGGTGGTCAGGCCGATAACGCCTTTGCCGCCGCGGGATTGGGTTTTGAATGTTTCAGGCGGCAACCGTTTAATATAGCCGTCTTTAGTGATGACCACGATGGTGCTTTCGTCAGGGATTAAATCTTCCTGGGAAAATTCATCCACGGCGTTACGGAAGATTTTAGTGCGCCGTTGATCAGCATATTTTTCTTTAATAGTGAGCAATTCTTTTTTAATTACCCCTAGAATTTTTTTGGGGCTCTTGGACAAGTCAGTTAATTCAGCGATTAATTTTTTCTTTTCTTTGAGTTCATCAGCTATTTTTTGCTGTTCAAGATTGGCTAGTTGCTGGAGCTTCATTTCCAAAATAGCCACCGCCTGCCGTTCAGTCAGGCGGAATTTTTTAATTAAATTGGTTTTAGCCTGCTCACGATCCTTGGAAGCCTTAATGGTTTTGATCACGGCATCAATTTTATCTAAAGCCAGCATTAAGCCTTCTAAAATATGGGCTCTGTCTTTGGCGCGTTCAAGGTCATATTTAGTTCTTCGCAGAATAACTTCTTGCTGGTGTTTGATATATTCTTCCAAAATCATTTTGAGAGTTAGCACTCTTGGCTGGAGACCGTCTACCAGCGCTAGCATGTTGACGTGGAATGAGCTTTGGAGCGCGGTGTGCTTGTAAATTTGGTTTAAGATTTTTTTAGGATAAGTGTCTTTTTTCAGGTCAATCACAATTCTAACATCGCCTTTTGATGATTCGTCGCGCAGATCCCTGATGCCCTCAATTTTTTTGTCTTTAACCAGCTCGGCGATTTTTTCAATCAGGGCGGCTTTATTAACCTGATAGGGAACAGAGGAGATAATAATCTTGAAGGCGCCTCCCTTGTCTTCAATGATTTCACTTTCACCGCGCATAACAATGCCGCCTTTGCCAGTGGCATAGGCTTGTTTAATGTCAGCCTGATTAAAGATCTGGGCGCCGGTCGGAAAGTCTGGGCCTTTAATATATTGCATTAAGTCATCAACATCAGTATCAGAGTTATCAATTAGATGACAGATGCCGTCAACTAACTCGCCAAGATTATGCGGCGGAATACTGGTGGCCATACCCACGGCAATGCCCATCGTGCCGTTTAAAAGCAGGTTGGGCAGTCTGGCTGGCAGAACTCGCGGCTCTTTGTGCGAGCCGTCGTAGTTAGGAATGAAATCAACTGTTTCTTTGTCCAAGTCGGTCAAAAGTTCTTCAGCAATGGGTTTTAATTTCGCTTCAGTATACCTTTGCGCGGCCGCGTTATCACCGTCCATTGAACCGAAATTTCCTTGCCCCCAGACTAATTGGTAGCGCATTGAAAAATCTTGAGCCATGCGGACCATTGAGTCGTAAACAGCTTGATCGCCGTGCGGGTGATATTTTCCCAATACTTCACCAACTACTGCGGCTGATTTTCTAAATTTGGCGCTAGATTTTAAACCAATATCCCACATAGCGTAGAGGATTCTGCGGTGGACAGGTTTTAAGCCGTCGCGCACATCAGGCAAGGCGCGGGAAATAATAACTGACATGGCATAATCCAGGTAGGATTCCTTCATCTCACTGGTAATTTCGCGCGGCATGATTTTAGCCAATGCCTGCGCGGCAATCGGCTGTTCCCGTTCAATTTTTTTTGGAGTTAATTTATTTTTCATCAGTCGCGGTGTTATTTAAAAGTTGTAAATCAGTTGAAGTGGTCGTGGTTGATATTTCAATTTTTAGTTTTTCAAGCATCTTGTTGAGTTGCTCTGGGCTAATTTCTGCCGCACTCTGCAGTTGAGCTGCGGTGGAAGTTGGGGATTGGCCAAGATATTCCTGGAGTTTTTTGATATTGCCAAAGATTTTTGAGAGGTCGCTGGTCATTTTATCCCATTTTTCATCAACGGCAAGTTTGTCCAACTCGCTTGGTGATTGATTTGATTTGTTAAAAGCATTTTTTAAGTTCAAAATCCAGGCGGAAACAACTATAACCATAATTAAACCGATGGTGAAATACATTTTATTTTTATTACTGATGCTTTTCATAACGGTTTATAGCGGTTTTAAGATTATTAATTTAGTTTCTTCCTGCGGCAAATCTTTTTTGTAAATTTTTAGTTTATCCAGTTCTTCTTTTTTGTTGCCGATTTCTTTGATGAATTTCTCAGCGCTGTCAATGTCAAGATTAAGGCCTGGAATTTTGTAGTGCATCGGGATAACTATGCGCGGTTCAATTTGAGAAACAAGTTTGGCAGCTTCTTTACCGTCAATGGTGTATTTGCCGCCGACAGGTATTAAGAGAATGTCAGAGTCTTCAACATATTCAAGCTGTTCAGCAGTCAGTTCGCGTTCGCCAATATCGCCCAGATGAGTGACGGTAATGCCTTCAGTAGAAATCACATAAATTGTGTTTTGACCCCGTTGAGCCCCGTGTTCATTGTCATGATATGAGGGAATGCCATAGATAAAAATGCCTTTAAATTCATATTCGCCAGGACCCTTAATAATAAAAGGATCAGGGGTATTGCTGGTACCCTTGACTGATTGACAGTCATTATGGTCTTCATGGTTGTGGCTAACAGTGATAATATCGGCTGAAAGTTTCGGTTTCTTCAAGCCGTATTTATTAGCATAGGGGTCAGTAACAAGAATCACATCACCGTTAGTTGATTTGCTGGTGATTTTAAAGCATGATTGGCCGAACCATTGGATCTGCATAAAAATAGTTAGTAAACTAATAATTTTTTATAATAAATTTGAGTTTATTTTTACCCTGATTCCAGTTAAATATTACCAATTTAAAGAGGGGTTGTCAAATAATAAAAGGTGCGCTATAATGGATTTAATTAAAGATTAATCATGCATTATATGCCTTAAATGCGTGATGATCAATTATTAATTAATTCAAGGCAAAAATACCTATTTTTAAGTATTTTTGTCCCGCAGTCGCGGGATTATTTAATAGGTATTAATCAAAACAACGATTATGAACAAGACAACAAATAAAACAGCCAGCAAAGCTAAAACAAATGAAATGGAAAAAATGCTCAATTCCGCTGATAGTCCTGGCTTGCCTAAAACAGGTGATATGGTGGAAGGCGTGGTGATTTATGTGGGGCGCAATGAGGTTTTGGTAGATCTAGACGGTTTAATGACTGGGCTTATTCGCGGCCACGAATCTTATGACGAGTCGGGAGAATACACTAATTTGAAGGTAGGAGATAAAATTTATGCCACGGTGGTGGAAACGGAAAATGAAAAAGGATTAGTTGAGCTTTCTATCCGCCAGGCAGGGCATAAGAAAGCCTGGGACAAATTACACCAAATAAAAGTAGCCGGCGAGATTATTGAGGTGAGCGTATTTGATGCTAATAAAGGCGGATTAATGGTTAAACTTGATCAGGTGCTTGGTTTTTTGCCGGTCTCGCAGCTCTCGCCTGAGAATTATCCCAGGGTGGTTGGCGGCAATAAGACAAAAATTTTAGAAAAGTTAAAATCATTGGTTGGCCGTAAACTAAAAGTCCAGGTGATTGATGTCAATGATGAGGAGGGGACGTTGATTGTCTCGGAGAAAGCCACTGAACGGGAAGAAAGAAAAAAAATATTAGAGCAGTATAAAAAAGGAGACGTGGTGACCGGCGTGGTGACCGGCGTGGTTGACTTTGGAGCGTTTATGGAATTTGGCGAAGGGCTGGAAGGATTAATTCATATATCTGAAATTGGCTGGCAAAGGATTGATGATCCAAGAGATATGGTTAAAGAAGGCCAGAAGATTAAAGCGCAAATTATTGATATCAGTGCCAATAAGGTTTCTTTGTCGCTCAAAAGACTGACTAAGGATCCTTGGGAAGCGATTAAGGATAAATATAAAGTCGGGGACAAAGTCAAGGGTAAGGTAATTAAGTCTCATAAGCTCGGGGCTTTTGTGGAGATTGAACAGGATATTCAGGGTCTGGCCAGAGTGATTAAAAATGATCAGGGGGAAAACAGTAAGACTTTAGAGATCGGCAAAGCATATAATTTTTTAATTACTAATTTTGAACCAATTGACCATAAATTGGGGCTGGATTTAGCTGGTTAATTATTAGTTTTATTGGTATAATAATAGCATGAAGAATATTTCTAAAACTTTTCTATTTTTTTTCATTATTATGCTGATTATGGCAGGGTTTTTGTCATTATTTGAAAACGGTCAGAAGAAAGTTGAAGAGGTGAGTTTGGGGACAGTGGCAGAAAAGGTGAAAGCGGGTCAGGTAGAGACAATTGAAGTCAGAAGTAATAGTATAAAAATAATAACCAAAGATGGTCAGGAGTTGCAAAGCTATAAAGAGGCGGTTGAGTCAATTAACGAAGCTTTGATTAATTATGGCGTGAGCGAGGAAGAGTTGAGGCTGGCCAATGTCGTGATTAAAACTGAAACCGGTTTAAATTATTGGCTGGGAGTAATTCTGCCATTTGCCTTGCCGTTGCTTTTGGTGGTGGCTTTTGTCTGGTTTTTATTGCGCTCGGTGCAGGGGGTGAACAAGCGGGCTATGTCATTTGGGCAGAGCAATGCCAGGGATGAAAAGCCGGAAGATAAAAAAAAGCATAAGGTAAAATTCGTTGATGTGGCCGGAGCCAAAGAAGCCAAAAATGAGCTGGAAGAAATTGTCCAATTCTTAAAACACCCTAAAAAGTTTATTAATCTGGGGGCTAAAATTCCCAAAGGCGTGCTGTTAATCGGCCCGCCTGGCTGCGGTAAAACATTATTAGCCAGGGCAGTTGCCGGCGAAGCAGGCGTGCCATTTTTTTATGTGTCCGGGTCTGAATTTGTAGAGATGTTTGTCGGCGTGGGGGCGAGCCGGGTGCGCAGCCTCTTTCAAAAAGCGAAAAAAAATGCTCCCTGTATTGTTTTTTTAGATGAGTTGGACGCAGTCGGCAGAAGACGGGGGGCAGGAATCGGCGGCAGCCATGATGAGCGAGAACAGACTCTGAACCAAATTTTAGTGGAGATGGATGGCTTTGAGCCGAATGAGGGCATTATTACTTTGGCGGCGACTAATCGGTCTGATGTGTTGGATCCGGCGTTACTGCGACCAGGCAGGTTTGACCGCCGGGTGGTGGTTGATTTACCTGATTTAAAAGATAGAGAAGAAATTTTGAAGATTCATACTCAAGGTAAAATATTAGACAGTCAAATTAATTTACATACTTTAGCGGCTAGAACTCCCGGATTTTCCGGAGCGGATTTGGCCAATCTGCTAAATGAAGCAGCCATTTTAGCAGCTAAGCATAATAAGCAGCAGATAGATATGGAAGATGTCCTGGAAAGTATTGATAAAGTGATGATTGGGCCGGCTAGAAAATCAAGAATGCTCTCTGAAAAGGAAAAGCAGATTACGGCTTATCATGAAGCAGGTCACGCGCTGACGGCGCATATGTTGCCCAAGGCCGATCCAGTTCATAAGGTGTCAATAATTTCACGCGGCCAAGCAGGAGGCTATACTATTAAATTGCCCACTGAAGACAAACATATGTATAGCCGTTCGGAGTTTCTGGATAATATGGCAGTATTTTTAGGGGGTTATGCTGCCGAGAAATTAATTTTTGGCGAGATAACAACCGGGGCGACATCTGACTTGCGCCAAGCAACTGAAATGGCTAAGCAGCTGGTCACGCAATATGGTATGAGTAAGTCTTTGGCGCCGAGAACTTTTGGCGAGCGGGAAGAAATGATATTTTTGGGACGGGAAATCAGCGAGCAAAAAGATTATTCTGAAAAAACGCAAGAGAAGATTGATAAAGAAGTGAGCGATTATCTCCAAGGGGCTTATGAAACAGCCTTGGCTATTTTAGAAAAGAACAAGGAAAAACTTAATCAGATAACCAAGGCATTATTGGAAAAGGAGGTTTTAGAAAGGGAAGAGTTTGAAAAGATAGTGGGAGAAAAACCCAAAGGAAAAAATTCAAATTAAAAGGTATCTGACATTTGGACTTTTCAAATTTAATATTTTGTTTTGTTATTTCTATATCTATGATATAATTATTATAGATAAATTAAAGTTAAATATATGCCAGGAAAAGAAACTTTTAATAAAGTCGAACCAACTTCTAAGGAGAAAATTGAGTCTCCTATTCCGGCTAGCTCTGAAATCAATCCAGAAGTTGAAAAAAAATGACTGATAAAACCAAAGAAACTGCCGAGACTTTAACTCCGGAAAGCCGAAGGTTTCTTGGCGGCCTTTACGAAAAAATTAAATCATCAGATATTGTTAAAAATATTGTTGATAGACACGAAGTACATAAAAATAATAAATTAGAAAATAGGGCCAATGCCAAGATTGGCGAGCTAGAAAGAAAAAAAGCAATGGAAATAAAAGGAGTCCAAGATATAAAAAATGCCCAAAAAGAATCGCAAGGAAGTTCAAAAAAAATTGAGGAGATTTATAAATCTATGGGCAAAGAAATGGAGCAGGCAGAAAAAGATAAGTTTAAAAGTGAGATTGAAACACATCAAAAACTTATAGATGAACGAGAAGGTGGGGCGCAAAGGATTGAATGCAAAATCACAGATGCAACAGATAAATTAGAAGATTATAAAAATAAAGCTGAAGCAGCCCGTGGTCATCTTGCCGGGCGTTTGACAGCTAAAATGGAAACTAATAATCAGGCGCTTCAAGAATTTGATGGACAACGTAGCGAAATCAATAAAAATATTAACGATAACCAGACGCAAATTAAAGAACTTGATAAGTATGAGGCGGGATTTAAGAATCTTTTAAGCGAGGGTGTTCAAGGGGCGGCGGCGGAAATAGCCAAGAAGAATCTGGCAGAAATAAAAGCAAAAAAGGCAGAACATATAAAAAATGTGAAAAATTTAGAATCAAATCAAAATAAAATTGATAAAAAAATTGATGGTTTAAAAGAAAAGAATAATAAACTGCAAGAACAACATGATAAAATATATCCAGCCAAAGAAAAAACGACCCAAAAACAGGCTGGTGAAAAGCCAGAGAATTATAAAATTGACCAGGGTAAAGTTACTCTTAATTTTGGGGGTGGCAAAGAAATGTTTCTAGACAGTAAGGGCAATATAACCACAATAGGGTCTGATGGTGCACAATCAACATTGGCTTTAGATAAAATTACTAATGAGGCATTGGCTAAATTTAAGGCGGTCTCGTCAGAAGAATTAGAAAGCGTGGGCATACCGCCAGAGATTATTGAACGTATACAAAACATCAAACCAGAGGCAGGTGAGAAAAAAGAATTTATTGCTGGCAACCTCGTGGCGGAGTGGAATAAATATGTAAAAATATTTAAGCTGTCAGAACTGCAGGTATCACTTGATAAGAATAGTGATCCAGGACAAGAGTTTGGGGATAAAACTCTGGCGAAAGAATTTCTTCTAAATCTTATTGCTAAAAAAGCCAAGGTGAGCAAAGATAAGCTAAAGAGCCCTATTACTAGTAAAGTTATAAATTTTTTTAATAAACAAACTGCATAAATAAAAAAATTTTATGGATCAAGATCAAAAAACACAACTATTATTAAGCCAAACGCAAGCAGCGCTTAGGCATTCTGATCAGGCAATAAAAAATAGTCAAACCACCTTGGCTAAATTAGATGATGAGTTGAAAAAAATTGAGGATAAGAATAATAAGGCTCAAGCTGTTATTGACCAAGAAATTGTTAATATCATTCAGGATATGGATGAGGCGACTGTTCAGTTTGTCAAAGACACTGAATAATATTTTTTTAACTTAAATTATTGCGACCGTGTTATATCTATGATATAATTATTATAGATAAATTAAAGTTAAATATATGCAGTTATATAGACCCATGCTCAAAAATGCCCTGTCAATTACCTGGCGCTATAAATATCTGTGGTTTTTTGGGCTTTTCGCAGCGTTGCTTGGTAATGGCGGGGCTTTTAATTACGGCATTAAAAATTTTTCCAAAGTTGAATCACAGGGCGTGTGGCTGACTAATCTGTCAGAGTCTTTGAAAAGCTGGAAATTTGGATTTGGCAAGATTGATTGGTATGGGATTTTTACTAATTTTGATTTGTGGGGCGCAGTCTTGTTTTTATTAGTGATAGTCGTAGGGTTGTTTTTACTCTGGCTGTCAATAGCTTCACAGGGCGCCTTGGTTTATGGCATCAAAGCTGCCAAAACGCAGTTCTTTAATGAAGCTCTGCGCCATGGTTCAAAAAAGTTTTGGCCGTTGTTGCTGGTAAACATTATTTTGGCGGTGGCAATTGCCGTGCTTATGGCCATTTTTAATTTACCCTTTGTAATTTTATATTTAAATACTGGCGGCAACGTCCTCTGGCAGACGGTGATCGTGATTTTGTCATTTATTGTCTGGGTGCCCGTCACCATTATTTTCTATCTCATTGCCCAATATGCAGTGATTTATATTGTTAACTATGATAAGCACATAGCGCAGGCGATTAAAGATGCCTGGCTGCTCTTTGCCAAAAACTGGATCGTGTCGCTAGAGGCTGGTTTTTTACTTTTGCTCATCAATATTATTACCAGCATATTATTAGTGGCGGTAGTGATAGTTTTAGCTTTGCCGTTTGTGATGCTCGGCCTGCTGGCGAGTGCTCTGGCTAGCAACGGATTTCTGTGGTTTGTCATCATACTTGGCATACTAACTTTTATCGCGCTTTTGTTTTTATACGGCGCGGCCTGGAATGTGTTTCAGGTATCAGTTTGGATACAGCTTTTTGAAAGGATTACCGGGGGAGTGGTTTATAGCAAAATTTTGCGTTGGGCAGTGGCTTTGACAGGTGGCAAATCAGCCCAAAGCGGATCTCTATCTGACGAGCAAGAGAAGAAATAGTTTCACAATAATCAGGTATTCATATAATTTTTGAACTCCGATTTAATCGGAGTTTTTAGTTGATTTTTAGCTGGGGGAATGGTAGGATAATGATATAATAATGGTGGGATGCCGGAGTGGTCGAACGGGGCGGTTTCGAAAACCGCTGTCTCACTTTTGCGGGACCGGGGGTTCGAATCCCTCTCCCACCGATTTTAAAAACCATATTTGACAAATTATGCAACTACCCAAAAAAGCGATTATTACCGTGGCCGGGACAGGGACAAGGTTTTTGCCAGCCACTAAAGCAGTACCCAAAGAGATGCTGCCGATTATTAATAAGCCGATTGTCCAGTATGATGTTGAGGAAGTAGTCAGCGCCGGTGTCAAAGAAGTCATTTTAGTGATACAGGAAAATGCCTTGGCGACTAAAAATCATTTTAGCGACTATAATAAAATTTTGGAAAGCATGTTAAAGCGGGGCGGTAAAAGAGAGATGCTCAAGATGATCAGGGATATTTCCCGGCTGGCAAAATTTAGCTATGTCTCCCAAAAAAAAAGCATGGGCTATGGCCCGGCAGTGCCTTTGATGGCGGCTAAAAATTTGATAAAAAATGAGCCATTTTTATATTTATATGGCGACGATCTGACAATCGCCAAGGTCCCATTTTGCAGGCAGTTGATAGATGCCTACAAAAAAAATCCTGATGTCGCAGGAGTTATTGGCGTGCAAAGAGTGCCGCCAAAAGAGGTGGTTAGATATGGCATAGTGAAATTAAAAAAAGGCACTAAAAATGTGCTTGAGTCAACAGTTGAAAAACCTTTAATTAAAGATGCGCCGTCCGATCTGGCAATTTTCGGCCGGTTTTTATTTACCCCAAAAATTATTCCCATCATTGAAAATCTAAAACATGGTAAAAATGGGGAATTATGGTTAACTGACGCGATTGACCAGCTGGCACGACAGGCAAAAGTGCTGGTGTGTGAAATTAAGGGTCAATGGCTGACAACTGGCGATCCTTTGAATTATTTAAAGGCAACGGTTGAGTTTGTCTGGCAACGCGATGATTTACGGCAGGAATTTAAAAAATATATTGTGGAGAAGTTGAAAAAATAGTATAATATAAATAGGAATAAAATTTTAATGCTTTTATGCGGATAAAATTGGTCAAATTTAAATTAATAGTTATTTTGCTAGTCTTCATGCTTTTAGCCACTGGTTGCGGTTTAAAGCAGGGCGATACTCAAGCAATGAGTGAATTGAAAACGCCAATTACGATTAGATATTGGCGGGTTTTTGACGGGCCAGATGCCTTTCAGGAAGTTATTAATGCTTACAAACAAGCGCATCCGAATGTCAATATTGAATACAGAAAATTACGTTATGATGAATACGAACAGGCGCTTTTGGAAGCTTGGGCAGAGGACAGGGGGCCTGATATTTTTACTGTTCACAACAGCTGGCTGGCCAAGTATGAAAGCAAAATTTTAGCCATGCCGGAAACCGTCAAATTGCCGTATGCGGTGCAGAGGAATAGCAGGACAGGAGATGTTGAAAAAGCTCTTTACCAGCAAGTTAATCTCTGGACGCCCATTGACATTCGTAATAATTTTGCCGAGGTGGTTTATCAGGATGTAGTCAGGGATAATAAAATATGGGGATTGCCATTGTCAGTTGACAGCTTGGCTTTATTTTATAACCGAACTCTTTTAGACAATGCTTTAATTACTAAAGTGCCCAGCACATGGTTAGCGGTTAAAGAAGCGGTCAAAAAATTGACTTTACAGGACGAAGCTGGCAATATCCAACAATCCGGGATTGCCTTGGGCACGGCTGATAATATTAACCGCGCTTTTGACATAGTTTCCTTGTTAATGATGCAAAATGGGACGCAAATGACGGACGATACTGGCAGTCAGGCGACTTTTCATCAGCCAAGCCCGTATTCTGCTGACAAAAGTTTTAAGCCCGGCATGGAGGCATTGCGTTTTTATACGGATTTTGCCCTGCCCTCAAAAGAGGTTTATAATTGGAGTGAGGAGATGCCAGAAGCAACGGATTCATTTGTCCGTGGCAAGCTAGGGATGATGCTCGGCTATGCCTATCAATTGCCTTTAATCCGCACGCAAGGAGTAAAACTAAATATTGGCGTGGCTGAAGCGCCGCACATTAACAGCGATGGCACAGATGCTTTGGGCGCCAAAGTAAACATAGCCAGTTATTGGGTGGAAACAGTGTCAGCCAAGACCAAATATGCCAATTATGCCTGGGATTTTTTACAGTTTGCCAGCAGTAAGGAGCAGGTGATAAAATATCTGGCTGTTGCAAAAAAACCGGCTGCGCTTAGAAATTTAATCAGTGCCCAGTTGAACCAGCCCGATGTTAAGCCTTTTGCCAACCAAGTCCTGACTGCCCAGAGCTGGTATCGGGGCAGGAATCCTTTGGCCGCCGAAGAAATTTTTCGGCAAATGATTCAAGCAGTTTTAGATGGTTCCAACACAGCCGAAGAGGCGATTGGTTTTGGGGCTAAGAAAATTAATCAGACGTTTTAGTCCCCCTCCCTGGCCCTCCCCCGCTTATGCGGGAGAGGGATGGGGTGAGGGTTAATTTTATGAATAAATTATTTTTATTTTTTATATTATTATTTTTGCTAGCTGGTTTTTTAATGCCAGTAGCTGATGCGCATGCTTTTTCTTTAATGGAAGGAGTGGGTGGCGGATGTACAGGCAGCGGCAATTGCACCTTTTGCGATATTTTAAGGGTGATACACAATGTCGGCAGATTTATTTT
>Ga0210006_1002494_pt1 | contig 11989 bp, 8 predicted proteins | sample CryGey02umfilter_2_FD_185452 | JGI IMG/M metagenome (GOLD analysis project Ga0210006, IMG submission 185452) | Groundwater microbial communities from aquifer in Utah, USA - Crystal Geyser 4/10/14 0.2 um filter (SPAdes) (version 3) | ecosystem: Environmental > Aquatic > Deep subsurface >... | reverse complement strand
AGTATTATTTCTGACTATACTCAAAAAGTGAGTTTATCTTAACCCACATTCGAATAGAATAAAAGGTTTTTTATAAAACCCTCTATTATTTTTGCCCGCTCGCCGAAATTTCAGCCCCGTTTTTTTAAAACGGGATGTCTTTGACATCTACTTCATTATCTTCTTCATCTTCCGTTTTAGTATTCTCAGTATTCGTTATTTCTTCATCTCCTGATTCTAATGCCGGAATAGATTGCATGGATGTACCAATAAGTCCCTTAAGATCACCATGCATGCCTGAAGTAATAGCAATCACCCGCTCAATTTGTTTCTCCTGTTTTCCCCATCGTGCCATAGTTGTGCGTTTCTCTTTATCTAATTCTTGTTTCATTGCAATAAATGTCTCAATCATAGCTTCTACCCTTTGTCTAAATTCAGGACCAGTAAGATAACGAAACAATAATTCTATTTTTTCATCTTTTCCTTCCGCAGCAAGTTTTGTAAAAGCAACTTGTGTTAATGTGGTTCGAAGAGCAAAAGCCAAACCAAGTAGCGAAGAACGATTTGTTATCCATACTCCATTACGGAAACCAAAGTTGCTTATATCTTTAGGTAAGATATCGCTCACAATTGCTGCGATGTCAGCTTTTGCTTCCCTTTGGTCTTCTTTAAGTTTTGTAATCCATCCTTCAACCCAATTTTTGGTACGCTTTGTTTCCCAAAGAATAATACCACAAGGAGTTTCTTTTTTTGTATAAACTTTTTGGAGTACATCAGCTCCACGCACCCCTTTAGGTACAGGTTGGATAGCATCGAAAATAAAATGCTCTTTAAGGAAAGTTTCTAAATCAAGCTCTTGCACTTCCCCCTGAAGCTGTTGAGACCCTTGTTCTGCCCTTCTTTTAAGTTCGCCAATTTGTTTCTTTAAATCTTCTATTGTTTTTTCTTTCTCCAAGAATTTTAACCTCTGTTCTTCTATGGTTTTCCTTGTGGTTTCTTCCTCGATTTTTTTTCTTTCTTCGTCAATTTTGCGCGTCATTTCTAGTTCAAGACTTTTTTCTCTACCTTCAATTTCTCTCTGTCTCTTTCTCAGTTCTAACTCCTTCTTTTGCGCTACTTCTATTTCTTTATTTTTTTCTTTAATTTGTTCCTGCAAATCTTTTAATTCGAGAGATAGTTTTTCTTCTGCTTTTTGTTTTGCTTCTTGCGTTAGCTTTTCTTTTTCAGCTTCTACCCTCTTAACTACCTCTTCCTCAACTGTTTTTTGGGAATTTTCAACTGCTTTTATTCTTTTTAAAAGTTCCCTCTCTCTTCCTTCAAGATTCTGTTCTTTTTCTCTCAACTCAATCTCTAATTCGTTGCGAACTTTTTCTTGTATCTGATGGGTAAGGGCCTCTGTTAGAGGAATATCTTTCCCGCAATGAGGACATTTTATAGTTTGTTCTGTCATAGATTTTTGTTTGGTTTTATAAATTTTGGGTGAGAAAATTTTTTAATCTTTCTGGGAAATCTTTAGCTTCCATACCGTTAATCGCCTTTTTAGCTTTGTATGGTTTGCCATCATCGCCAGAATCTAGTTTTAGTTCTCTTTCGAAATCTGGTTCAAAAACGAAAATTGGGTTACTGCCACACAAATTCGCTATTTCTTCGTTTTCCTCTTCTGTCTGTTTTTCTTTTTCTTCTTTTTTTTCATCACTTTGATCTTTCCAGGGAATATCTTTATCATGTATAACCAAATAATTAATAACTCTCTCGCTTTGATTAAACTTATTTGCTATCTGGAGAAAAAGTTTGATGCCATCCTTGCATCCACATTCAATAATAGAAATTCCCTTATTTATCGGATTAATTCCAAGTTTATCTAAAATTATAGGTAATGAAAATTTTTCTGTGTCCCCTTCTACAAAGACGACTTTTTTAGCAAAAAATAGTTCATTTCTTTCAGGATCAAATTGACATAAGAGTTGGAATTCTTTTTTAGACTCGGACGGAAATATTTCTTGAGTGTGTTGAAAAATCTTTGTTCCAATGATAACACTAGGTTTTCTGACAATTCCAATAAACTGATAATCTTCCACATGAACCATAAAACTTGAATGTGTTGAATAAACAATTTGTATCTGCTCCTTAGTTTGTTCTGACAACTCTTTTAGTATGGAATAAACTATTTTTTGTTGATGCGGGTGTAAAAATAGCTCGGGTTCTTCTATTGCTATTATAATGTCTTTCTTTTCCTTCTCTAGTGTCGGTCTTTCTTTATTTATTTTCTCAGCTAGAACTCTAAGAACGGCGAAGATGAATGCCCTTTGGGTTCCTTGACCTTTAGTTAATAGTGGTAAATCAGAATCATCATCAATGAATACTTCTAAAGTATTAAGAACATCTAACCTATTAATATCTTTTGGTCTTAGGTTTACATCCGCCTCGTAAAATTGTTCTTTTAATATTATACCGATTTCTTTTGCTATTTTTACTAAAGGAGCTTCTTCATCAGATTTTTGAGTTTCTTTATTTAACTCTTCGAGTATTTCATCCCAAGTTTGGAACTCGGTTTCGAAATCTTTTAAAACTAGACTGAGAAATTTGTTGAAATTTGTCGTTTTAGCCATTTTGATTTCTTCAGAACAATATTTAACCGCTCGCAATAAATAAAATTCTGGCAATGTATCCGATAACACATTTTCAAATCCTCGGGGTTTTATATTCGTATCTTTACCATCTTTTATGGAGGTAAAATCTTTTTCTATATTATTTTCTGATGGATTATATTTATAAATTTTTTTTAAAATAAACTCGTCGCCATCTCTATGGTCTTCGGTAATTTTACCTTTTTCGTAGTCGGTAAGATCTTTGAATTTTATTGTAATTTCAATCGGCTTACTCGGATCATTAAAACTATATATATTGCTAGGCTTATCTTTACTAAAAAATAAATTTAAGGCATAAATTATATTTGATTTTCCCGAATTATTTTCTCCCACGAGAGCAAAAAGATTCGAAAAATCAAATTCGCATTCAACAATTGAATGATAGTTTTTAATTTTAACGGATTCAATTCGCATAGTTGTGTCCGCCCATTTTAACACCTATAAAGTTATCCACAGTTGATACTTGTTTGGTTCGGTAAAAGTTCGGTATAATATAATAATACCATTTGGATTAAATTAGTGTCAATATGTTAACCCCAAAACAAAAACAAATTTTTGAATATATAAAGAAATACGCAAAGAAAAAAGGATACTCCCCCACCCAAAAAGAAATTGGGAAACATTTTGGATTGGCAAAATCTACTGTTCATCAACATATCGAAAGCCTAAAAGGAAAAGGATATTTAAATAAGCTATATCATCAGGCTCGAGCCATAGAACTAACTAAAAGAAAAAAATCTACAGGTTTAGTAAAAATTCCCCTACTCGGTACTATTGCTGCCGGTCAACCAATTGAGGCAATCGAGGATAGAGAAACAATTGAAATATCTAAATCTCAATTGTCCAAATCGGGAGAACATTTCGCATTAAAAGTCAGTGGCGATAGTATGATTAACGAAGGAATTTTCGATGGAGATATTATAGTAATAAGAAAACAACCAACAGCAGAAAACGGCGAAACGGTGGTTGCTTTATTAAATGATAATGAAGTAACTTTAAAGAAAATTTACAAAGAAAAAAATGGCTTTCGTCTCCAACCGGCTAACCCAGCCCTTAAACCATTTTTTACAAAAGAATTAGTAGTGCAAGGAAAAGTAATAAGCGTTATGAGAAATTACGAAAGCAACGTTTATATAACACACAAACTCCTAGTTCCTTCGGAGGAAATAAAAAATATTTATAAGAAACCTCTCACGCTTTTTCAAATAAAAGAACCATCAAATTTTCCTTCAACTCGATTCCAAGGTAGTAAAGCTAAATTAGTAAATTGGATTTGGGATAATGTTAGAGATTTAAAATTCGAAACGGTAGTAGATTTATTCGGAGGAACAGGAGCGGTAGCGTATACGTTCAAACAAAAAGGTAAAAAAGTATCTTATAATGATTACCTTAGATTTAATTATCTTACTGGCGTAGCTTTAATTGAAAATTCTCATACGATACTTACTGATGAAGATTTGAAATTCATTTTATCTAAACATAAAAATATTAAATATCCAAATTTCATCCAAAGAACCTTTAAAGACGTTTACTATACAAATAAGGAAAATCAATGGCTTGACATTGTGTCTGTGAATATAAGAAGGATAAAAGATAAATATAAACAAGCTTTAGCTTATTTTGCCTTATTTCAATCTTGTATTATCAAACGTCCCTATAATCTTTTCCATCGTAAGAATCTTTACCTCCGAAAAGCTAACGTTAAACGAAGTTTTGGCAATAAGACTACTTGGGATAGGCCGTTTAAAGAGCATTTTCTTAATTTCGTGAAAGAAGTTAATCAGGCAGTTTTTGATAACGGAAAAGATAATATGGCTTTTAATAAAGATGCTTTTGATTTTGATAAAAGAGTAGATTTAATTTATATTGATACGCCTTATATATCTAGTAAGGGCATTGGTGTGGATTACATTGATTTCTATCACTTTCTTGAGGGACTTTGTAATTATGAGTGTTGGGCTGGACACATAGATTATAATAGCAAACATAGAAAATTTAGAAACAAAAAATCTATCTGGACAGATAGAAATCTAATTTATTCTGCTTTTGATAAGCTTTTCAAAAAATTCCAAAACAGTATTTTAGTTGTTTCTTATCGATCAGATGGCATTCCTTCGGTAGAAGAAATGATAAGTTTATTAAAAAAATATAAAAAAAATATCACCTTTAAACAAAAAACTTATAAATACGCCTTAAATCACCAACAGACTTGTGAAGTTTTATTTATTGCTACTGATTAAAGCTTCTTCTTTTATAATTCCTCCAATATTGCAAAAATTCTTTTTCAGATTTGAAATCTCCATTACCTTTTTTTAATCGCTTTATTTCCTTAACTGAACCTATAGCGGTTGTTGTTCCTGTGCCCGTAGATTTAGATGCTAACCTCCATTTCTCTTGAACTATTGTCTCTATATTAGAAACCATATGCAAAGTATCCTTATTTTCATCCCAATCATAGATAAAACCAATTATCCAATGCTGTGTGAATTTTCCGTAAGGTAATCTACAACCAGCCATTTTTTTATTAGGACTTCGAAAATAACCCCAATAACTTCCTAAAGTAAAACCCGTTCTATTGCCATCTCTTCTACCAGTCTTTATATCTACTGCTATAATTTCTTTATTTAACGGACCATCAAGAATGGTGAGATCCGGATATTCTCTTGTATTGGTAGATTCTATTGTTTTTATCCCCAATTTTTTAGCCCATTCTATAATTTTTTCTCTACCAAGATACTCAAATAATGCTTGAATTTGGATATTTTTAGGAATTGGGTGTAATTTCTTTTCAGTATCTAAAATTCCCACAAAGTTCCATCTAATATTCGATATTATTTTTTCTAATTCCTTTTTAAAATTTTTAATCATGTTCTTATGATTGTAAAAAATAAGAAATGTCTTTTTTGTAAATTTTTGCAAATTCTTTTAATTGGATTACATTGATTTTGCGTTGACCGGCTTCAATTTTTGAGATATAAGATTGAGTTTTATGCAAAATTTTAGCGGCTTCGGCCTGTGATAAGCTCGCACTCTCGCGGGCCTTTTTTAGTTGTTCAACGATATATTTATGTTCTTTTGAATAGATTGTCTTACTCATAATTTGACACCACTTCTGCTTCTATGATATATTCCATAATAGAATATGCCAAATTGGAATAGTGAATAAAAGGCCTCTTATTATTTTATAATTATAAAATCGCCTGTTTTCCCGAATAAATTAAGGGCGAGGGGGCAGGCGAAGCCTGACCCCGAGCCACCAAAACGTAGATAAAAATTTGGTGCGAAAATGTATATAGTCGGGGGTCAGCCAACATCGGGATTTTGCTCGTAATAAGTTCTAACTTTGTCTAATAGACACCACCAAAACCGATTTGCTTCATTTTTCGCCGCGACCTCGCCTTCGGCTCGGGCTTCGGCGGGCAGAAAATAACAAAACGAAATTTTTTAAATTGTCGGTGTAAATATAAAATTAAAAACTTCTAAAAACTATGATTAAATATTTCATCTATTGCCGTAAATCAAGCGAGGACGAGGAAAGACAAATTTTGTCTATTGAGGCCCAGCTTACAGAGTTGAGAGAATTTGCTAAACAAAACAATCTTTTCGTTGTCAAAGAGTTTTACGAAAGCAAAACCGCCAAAGAGCCGGGCCGAGAAGTTTTTAATTTTATGATGGCGGAAATTGAAAAAGGCAACGCACAGGGAATTTTAGCTTGGAATCCCGATAGGTTAGCCAGAAATTCAATAGACGGCGGGCGTGTCATTTATCTCGTTGATACTGGCAAAATCCAATCGCTAAAATTCCCAACTTTTTGGTTTGAACCAACGCCACAAGGAAAATTTATGCTTTCCGTCGCTTTCGGACAAGCAAAATATTACACCGATAATTTAAGAGAAAACATTTTGCGGGGAATTAGACAAAAAATTCGCCGCGGCGAACTTTCGGCAAAAGCCCCTCTTGGATATTTCAATGAGCCGAGATTAAGAACGATTGAACCAGACAAAAAAACTTTTAATAAAGTAAAAGAAATTTTAAGGGCTTTTGCCACCGGCGAATATACGCTGACAAAAATTCAAAGTAAAATGTTTTCTCTCGGCTTGGTTGGCAAAGAAGGAAAATCTTTACATCTTTCTACGATTCAATCAATACTCACAAATCCGTTTTACTACGGACATTTCAAATATAGAGGTGAAATTCATCAAGGATCGCATAAGCCAATGATTTCAAAGAAACTTTTTGACAAAATACAGGAGGCACTTATCGCCAATGGCAAGCCCCGCAAAAAGCGGGGGCCGAAAAATTTTCAATTCCTCAATTTTGCGATTTGCGGCGAGTGCGGATATACCATAACCGCTGAAAGAAAAATCAAAAAGAGTGGCAGAAAATATCATTACTACCATTGCACTTTCAAAAGCAAAACGCAAAAATGTTCGCAAAATCGCTTTTTGCGGGAAGAAAATTTTGCCGAACAAATAAAGGAAATAACTCAAAAAGTTTCTTTACCTGACGATTGGCGGGAAAAGTTTTTAGTAAAGCTGGAAACCGAGAGCGCGGAAACCCGCCGCTCGTCCGACCTTTTCGCTCAAAATTTAAAAACAGAATTAGAGAAAGTAAAAACAAAAATAAATCGCCTCATGGACGCATACCTTGAAGGCGATTTGGAACTGCCGGAATTCCAATTGAAGAAAAACTCTTTGATGTCGGGAAAGAAAACTTTGGAGGAAAAATTGTCTGATTTTGAGCGAAAAGGCAATCATTGGCTCGAACTCGTCCGGAACTGGATTTTAGAGGCCAACCAAGCCAAAAATTTCGTTTTGTCTGATAATTTTTCAGAGATGAAAAATTTTATCAAAAAAATCGGCTCGAACCGCCGAATTTTTAACCAGCGGCTTTTTGTGGAGTTCAAAAAGCCGTGGAATTACCTTTATTTTCTGCCCGCCGAAGCCCGAGCCGAAGGCGAGGTCGCGGCGAAAAATGAAGCAAATCGGTTTTGGTGGACACTACAGGGCTCGAACCCCGTAAAGCCCCTCGCTATTGCTCGGGGTCACGGGGCAAGCCTGCGACCTCCCCCGCTCTTTTGTTTTGTGCGCGTGGCTGGATTCGAACCAGCGACTCCTGCCATGCTTGCCCCGTTAGATTTTTAATATGGATGGTGCAGGGATCGAACCTGCGATCTCTTCGACCTGCCCGCCCAAATTTTAAGTATGGGTTCGAGAGGATTTGAACCTCTGACCTTTCGGATGTGAACCGAACGCTCTAACCACTGAGCTACGAACCCAAATTTGTGGCGGGTGGATGAACGAAGCGCTCTACCACTGAGCCAACCGTCCTTAGAAATCTAACGGGGTAAAACAGTACTCTAACCACTGAGTTACACGCGCGCATAAAGGACGAAGCGTTCTGCCGCTGCCTGCCCCGTAGTTCCGCCGAAGGCGGATACTACTGGGGAGCTAAACGCCCCTTAATTTATCCTACTAGATTTACGAAAAAAATGAAGCTCCATGCTTACGCGTGGAGCGGAATCCCGCACCGAAAATCATCATTCATCCAAGGATAAACTTATGATTTTCTGGTGCGTGGAAAAAGGCTCGAACCTTACCCGAGCCTTTTTTATAGTATTTAGACGGGCCGCTCAAGACCAGTCAACGCCGAAAACCATTTGTAAAAAACATACGCCTCTATAGAAAAACCCACAAAACCAAGATATCCCAAAATAGGCATTTCAAAAATCTTCCATTCTCCCACAAAAGGCACATTGTATTGCCATTTAATTCCAGCCCAGTAATTCCAGCCTTCCCATAAAAAACCTATAAGAATTCCCGTGGCAACTAGCAAGCTTAAGGTTCTAAAGTTACCCTTTGAAAGCTGGACAGACAAACTTTCTCCAGAGATATTCTTGGTCCAAGGATCCAGTATGAATATCAAGGCCAGCCAAATGCACCAGAAAAAGTATTTGGGCCAGATTATTGACAGTAAAAACAAAATGATTCCTAAGGATACCCACAATAAATCTGGCTTGTTTGCCAAATTCCACGCTCGAACCCGTATTTCCCTTTTAACAAGAAAGTCTAGAAGTTCATATGTTTCCAGTATTATCGGTAAAACCGTGCTAAAAGATAAAAATCTAAATATCTTCCTAGTAATAAAAGGAAGAGAAGGCACAAAATACGACCAATTAATCGTTCTTTTATTCAAAAATTCAAAAAACTCCCAAAAAAGAAAAGAAACGATAATTAATAACAAAGCTTTAGTTTTAAGTCGAGAGAAAAGAGAAAAGCCCTTTAGGCGAAATACTAAGCCGTCAATCATAACGACATATGACCACCAGACAAAAGGGTAAAAAAAGGTCACAAATGGTTCTATTCTAAGAAATACGCCGATGTTGGAAATCAGCAGCGATGCCGCGCCAACCCAAAAATGCAAAGGCATCTTTACTCTTGAAAAAACCCTTTCCATGTGTCTCCTCCTTCTTGGCGTACTTCGTTTCCTTGTTATCTATTTTGTAAAGGTTCAAATGAAGCTCCCTGCGCCAAAAGCGCAGGGTATCTTAGCGGAATTCTTCCGTAGCCGAATACCCTCCTTCGCTCCTCGCCACAGGCTCGGAGCTTCGGAAGGGTTATTCTCCTCGCCTTGCCTACTTCGCCGAAGCAGCCGCTTCGGCTGCGAAGGCCGAGCATCCCTGCGGCAAGACCGCAGGATATTCGGCGAAGGAGAATAAACGATTTTTTATCTTAAATATAATTTTCAAAAAAGTCAACCCCGTTAGAAGTCTTGGCAGAAAAAATTTAAAAGAAATTTTTTCTGTGTAGACAAAACAGGTTTATTTTCGTTCCGCGAATACCTCAGGCTTTTGCCCATGGATGAAGAGGAACGGAAGGAACTCGCCGAAGGCGAAGCCTGAGGATACCACGGGCTACGCCCGTGGTAGTTCATAATAAACAGCCCTCGCAATAATAGTTATCAGAAGTTAACCACTAGGCAGACTTCTAACGGGGCCAAATAACTAAGGGAAAACATTTGTGGTTTTTATCAAAACATTTTAAAATATAGAAATATGCGGGTATTTGAATTTCATTTTAACCCAACTGCAAAAGAAGATTTAATCTTCGACAGTTTTTGTTTTGAGCCGGAAAATATTTACGAAAAAAGACTGGGCAGTCTTTATGTTGCTGGTTTAATAAAGAATGCCACGCCCCAGTATTCTAGGTTTTTAGACAACTTGGCGAATGTTACAAAAACTAAATTCTATGCCTTTACAGCCAAATCTCCCGAACACTCTCTAAGAGAAAGCTTAAAAGAAGCAAATAAATTCTTGGAAAATCTCGTTAAAGGTGGCGATGTCGCTTGGATGGGAAACATAAACTTTGCTGTCTTTAGTCTAAAAGACAGTGAGCTAAATTTTACAAAAATTGGTGATATCCGAATTCTTTTATTAAGACAAGGTGACATTTTTGACATTGGAAAAAATCTGGAATTTCAAGAAATAGAACCTTATCCCTTAAAGGTCTTTAGCAATATTGTTTCTGGAAAACTCACTGATAACGATAAATTACTTATTGCGACCAAAGAGATTTTTGATTTTATTACAGCAGTTCCAAAAAGCCAAAAATCTGCCATAGTTTCCAAAAGTATACTTTCAGAAATTAATAGCTTGGATAAGTTCACCGAAAAAAATCTAAAAGAAACTTTTAAAAAACAGGAAATCGACTCAAAAAATATTTCTGGCTTATGTCTTATGTTAGACCTGGGGGCGCTACCCGAAAAAATAGGCAAAAAGCCGATTGTTGTTGAGAAAGAATCAGAAAAATTTTCAGTTGTTAAAACAATATCGCAATCTTTAGTCTTATTAAAAAATTTTTTACTAAAAATACCGGCTATTGTGCCAAAGGTTTTAAGTTTCAAAAAGCTAAATATCAAACTGCCCAAAGCAATTCATTTGCCTAAAATCCCCAAACTAAATATCAATTTGAGACTACCTTTTTCTAAGACTATTGAGCAACCAAAAGAAAAAATGGAACTACCCCGCCCACGGAAGGACGGAGTATCCCTTCGGGCAAGTTCTTTCGGTGGCTCCATCCCCGACGGCGGAGCGTCGAGGTATTCCGCCGCCGAAATGAAAACAAGAATTTCTTTTAATACTAGCAGTTTCAAGAACTTTTTCAGCAAGCCTTATATTAGAAACAATGCAACTTTAGTTGGGGTTTTTATTTTTCTTCTTATTCTTGGTTTTCTTATTTTTAAAATGGAGGGAGATAAAAAATTAAAGGAGTTTCAAGTCGCTCTAGAAAAAATTGAAGAAAAAGTCAGCGAGGCAGAGAGTTTTATATCAACTGACCAGAAAAAGTCATTTGAAATCCTAAAACAAGCTCGCCAAGATATTCTACCTTTAGCCCAAGAAGATAATTCTTTAAAAGATAAAGCCCTTGCCCTAAAAGACGCTATTGAAAACGATCTTCTAAAAATAAATAAGTATGAGAAGATTGATAGCCCAAGCCTATTTTTTGAATTTGATTCCAAGGAATTTATTCCGCAAAAAATGATTCTTTTAGGAGAAAACATTTACTTTTACAATCCCTATGCCAATAACATATTCCAGATTAACCAAAAAGGCGAAAAAAATATCATAAAAACTGAACAAAGATTTTCGGGCACAGTTCCGTTTGGCAATTCTATCGCTTTTTTCAGAAAACCAGACACAATTTTTCTGCTCGCTGACAATCAGTTAAATGAGTCTTTTTTGCTGAAAATACCTTATGCTGATTTTAATTTTAATAATCTAGTAAGTTTTCAATCAAACCTTTACTTTTTAGACACCAAGAAAGGAGAAATTATCAAATATCCATATCCTCTAAATACGGGCAAGGATCGTCCGCAAATTTGGCTCAATGCCGCAACAGAAAAAATCACTAACGCGAAATCTTTAACGGTTGATGGCTCAATTTGGGTTTTAAATGATGATAATACAATTGATAGATATTATGCTGGATTATTTCAGGAAAATTTAAAACTCGACCTCTTTCCATTTCCAAAAAATTTCTCAAAAATATACATCTGGCCAGCTCTTCCCTATCTTTACCTATTGGAACCCAGCCAAAACAGAATTATTATTTTAAGCAAGCAGGGAGAAATTATAAAACAATTTCAAAGTCCAGAGTTCGATGCTCTTGTAGATTTTGCTGTGAGCGGTGACGGAAAGAAAATTTATCTTTTGAATGGATTGAAGGTTTATCAGATAGAGTTTTAATTCAAATGTTAAAAAACAAAAGCCTTGGTCTCAAGGGACCAAGGCTTTTGTTTTAGGCAACCAACCAGTCTACTCTCTATATTTATAAATAAGGTGCTTGCAATTCGGGCAATAAAGC
>Ga0210006_1002493_pt1 | contig 11996 bp, 8 predicted proteins | sample CryGey02umfilter_2_FD_185452 | JGI IMG/M metagenome (GOLD analysis project Ga0210006, IMG submission 185452) | Groundwater microbial communities from aquifer in Utah, USA - Crystal Geyser 4/10/14 0.2 um filter (SPAdes) (version 3) | ecosystem: Environmental > Aquatic > Deep subsurface >... | reverse complement strand
TTTCAATTTTATGTTTTCATATCGCCAAATGCTTTTGCAATCTTTCAAAATTACTTGGAAAAACCGGTATTTGTGGTTTTTCGGTTTATTTGCGTCTCTTTTAAGCATCGGAGCTGAATATCAGATCTTAACTCGAGCTATGAGCCGTAATGCTTCCTTGGAGTGGTGGTATAATTGGAGTAATTTTTTCCATTCCGGTTTTTTTAGTTGGGGATTTTTTCCTAAAATTTTTAGTATGTTTAGCCAGGATCCGTTTTTTATGTCGTTAATCCTGGTCATTGCTTTAATAATTCTGGCCGCCTTTTTATTATTGATTTGGTTGGCTGTCATTTCTCAAATTGCCATTGTCAATAATTCCAATCAGATTCTCAAGAGCAAAAAAGAGGTGGCTGATTTAAGTTTGCATGTGGGAGTGGCGGCCGGGGTCAAGAGCTTTTGGCCGGTCTTGGGACTTAATATCATTTCCAAGGTTGTCATTAATATGTTAGTGATACTGGTCAGCCTGCCTCTGGTATTCTTATTTTGGAATAAAATCTTTTCGGGCGCTCTTTACATTTTGTTATTTGTTTTATTTATTCCTTTAGCCGTGGCCTTTTCTTTGATGATTAAATATGCCATCGCTTTTATCGTTTTGCAGAAGGCTAATTTTCGGTCGGCCCTGAGAAGCGCCGGGAAACTTTTTCGAGAAAATTGGATTGTCAGTTTAGAGTTGGCTTTCTTGCTTTTCGCTATTAGTTTTTTCGCCACTTTTGTTATTCTGACCGCCGTCTTAATTTTAGTCATTCCTTTTTTCTTCTTGGCCCTAGCCCTCTTATCAATGTTTACGGCCTTAGCTTTCTGGAGCGTCGTGATTTTAGGTACCATTATTTTGGTCGTCTTTATTATTCTCTGCGGTTCAATTTTGAGTACTTTCCAGGTGGTGGCTTGGACTAATTTGTTCAATCATTTGGGCCGGGGCATTGAGAGCAAGCTGGAACGATTAGCGCCGGAAAGCATTAGAAATAAGCCAATTAGTTTTAAATAATTTCTCCTTTTTATGAGCGGATTTGACTCCATTTCCAGTTTGTTGAGCAAGACTGCGGCGCCCTCGGATGATAATACTCCTCAAGGCAAACTGATAGCTAAACAGCAAGAAATTCAATTAAAAAAAATTGAACGGCAGACTGAAACTCGGGCGACGTTTTTGGGTTTGGATTATGTCAATCTTTTCGGTTTTCCGATCAGCCCGGAAGCGATTGGATTAATTCCGGAAGAGGAGTCGCGCCGATATAATTTAGTTTGTTTTTATTATGACGGTGAAAATATTCGGATGGGAACTACTACTCCGGAGGAACCGAAGATTCAAGAGATAATCACTCGGATCAATACCCAATATTTTACCAAGAGTCGTCTCTATGCTATTTCTCCGAGCAGTCTGGAAAATGCCTGGGAGTTTTATAAAAATCTGCCGAAGGTCAAGAAATATGATTCCGGCGTGGAGATCAAAGAAGAGGATTTGGAAAAATTCAAAAACGCAATTTTGAGTTATAAGAATTTAAACGAGCAAATTAATAAAGTTAATATTTCGGATATTGTGACTTTAATTTTAGCGACGGCGATGAAGACCGGGGCTTCGGATATTCATATTGAGGCGGAAGCGGCCAGCGTGGCTATTCGTTTACGGATTGATGGCGTGCTCCAAGAAGCGGCCTCGATTGATCGTTTAAAATGGAAAAAAATTGTTTCCCGGATGAAAATCTTGGCGGGGGTTAAGATTAATATTGAAGACCAGCCGCAAGACGGCCGTTACTCTATTTTTTTGACCAATGAAAAAATTGATGTCCGCTCTTCCTTTTTGCCTACCGCTTATGGCGAAAGCGTTGTCATGCGCTTGCTCCGTTCCAGCTCAGTCGGTTTGTCGTTTGAGGAATTGGGTTTGCGCCCGGAAGTTTTTGAAGTTTTGCGGGCCGGTATCGCCAAGCCTAATGGTTTAGTTTTAACTACCGGCCCGACCGGATCCGGTAAAACCACCACTTTATATGCGATTTTAAATAAATTAAATGAACCCGGCACCAAGATTATTACGCTTGAAGACCCGATTGAATATCAATTAAAAGGTATCAGCCAAAGTCAGATTAACGCCAAAAAGGGTTATAATTTTGCCGATGGTCTTCGTTCTATTTTGCGCCAAGATCCGAACATTGTAATGGTGGGAGAAATTCGTGATTTGGAAACGGCTGAGATTGCCGTCCAGGCTTCACTCACCGGTCACTTGGTTTTGTCCACTTTACATACCAATGATGCGGCCGGGGTTATTCCGCGGATGATTGACATGGGAGTTAAACCTTATTTTTTAGTGCCGTCCATTAATGTGGTTATCGGCCAACGCTTAGTGCGGAAAGTTTGCCCGCAATGTCGCGTGGAACATATTTTAACCGAAGCGGAAAAAGAACAATTACAAAAGATTCTGGCGGTTATTTCGCCCAAGTCGGGAATTAATATTCCGACCACCTTGCCAAAAATATTTAAAGCCGGAGCCGGCTGTGATTATTGCGCCGGAATCGGTTATAAGAGTCGGATTGGTATTTATGAAATATTTACCATGGACGAAAAGATTAAGCAGCTCACGATTGATAACGCCCCTGCTTTTAAGATTCTACAGCAAGCCATTGAAAACGGCATGATCACCATGCTGCAAGACGGCGTGTTAAAAGCAATGGACGGGATGACTACTTTGGATGAAATTTATCGAGTCATCGGCGACTTTGATTATGTCAATGAATTATATGATATCGTCGTGTCGCAAACTATGGGTCGGGGCATTAAAATTAATGAAGCTGATTTGGCTCGCGCCTTTGACTTGCTCAAGACTCCGGAGATGATTAGCGAATTAATTAAGAATATTCCGGTCAAAGATTTAATTACGATTATCATTTCTTTGGCGGTGAAGAGCGAGGCCGGAGATTTGCATATTGAACCGACGGAAACTGATGTCAAGATTCGGCTGCGAATTGATGGGGTGATGCATGACATGCTACGTTTAAGCAAAGAACATTATCTGCCGGTCCTGGGAGAGATTAAATTACTGTCCGGCTTTGTCACCAATGTCAAACAAGCCACTATGGACGGTCGCTTTGCCATTTTCTTGGGCAGTTCCAAAATGGATTGCCGGGTTTCCATTATTTCCGGCGGTTACGGCGAAACTATCGTTATCCGATTATTATCCGGCAAAGAAGGCGCTTTGAATATGGATATTTTGGGAATTGAAGATTACTCTTTACAAGTTTTGACCGAGAGTATGAAAAAGACTAAGGGTATTATTATCACTACCGGTCCGACCGGATCTGGTAAGACGACCACTCTATACAGCATTTTAAAAACTTTGAATAAATCCGATGTGAAGATTATCACCGTGGAAGATCCGATTGAATATCAGATGGAAGGCATCATCCAGACTCAAATTAATGCCGAGCAGGGCTATACTTTTGCGGCAGCCATGAGATCGCTCTTGCGGCAGAATCCAAATATTATGATGATTGGAGAAATCCGAGACGAAGAGACCGCTAAAGTTGCCATTGAGGCGGCTTTAACCGGCCACTTAGTTTTGTCTACCATTCATGCCAATAGCGCTGCGGGAGCCATTTCCCGTTTCTTGGGATTGGGCGTTGACCGCCAACAGTTGGCCAACTCTATTGAGTGTTCCGTGGGTCAACGTTTGGCGCGTAAGATTTGTCCTAGCTGTCGTCAGGAGGCTACGGTTGATCCGGCTGTTTTAGCGGAGGCTAAAACTATTTTAGCTCAGATCAAAAATCCGGTCGTTAAAGTTCCAACCGATATTAAATTCTTCAAAGGTGTCGGTTGCGATAAATGTAATTTCATCGGTTATAAGGGGCGTGTCGGTTTGTATGAAACCATCGGGGCCAATCCGGAAATAGGTAAGGCCATCCAGAATCCAGCTTTCTCGGATTATGATATTGAACAAGAGGCAATCAAGAATGGCATGATTACCATGCTCCAAGACGGTGTGCTCAAAGCTTTGAAAGGTGAGACGACAATTGATGAAGTGTTTCGGGTTTGTAAATAATAAATAACATTTTTATGATTGATAAAAAATTTATTGAGAAATTGAAGAGTGAGTACACCGAGAGCGGTAGCGAGAGACGCCAAATCGGCAGTTTGGCCAATGTCGCCTTGTTTGAATCCAAAAAGATTATTTTTGCGCTCCATCGGGGTGACATCAAGCCGGCCGAAGAGAAATTTAAAGAAGTGGAAGAAATTTTGGCTAAATTAGATAAGAATTTCGGCATTGATCGGATTTATCAAGAAGGCTCTTTCAAGGCGGCCGTGGAGGAATATGTGGAAGCTAAAATGTTGTATTTAGTTTTAAGCGGTCAGCCATTGGCCGTCATCAAAGGCATTAAATTAAACTATGAAACTTATCTTGGTGGTATTTGCGATCTGATTGGAGAGCTGGTTCGAGTGGCCACCAATGAAGCGGCGGCGGGAAAATTTCAGCGAGTGAAAGAAATTAAGGAAATTGTGAATGAAATTATGGCGCAATTGGTTGATTTCGATTTAACCGGATATCTGCGCACCAAGTATGATCAGGCGCGCGGTCATTTACGCAAGATCGAGCAGATGGATTATGAGATTAAGTTAAGGAAAGAATAAAATTAAATTCAAAGCAAAAACCTTATTATTAAAATGAGGCTTTTTGCTTATTTGGGAGGATTCTTGTATAATTATAATATGAAAATAGCGATTATTTCTGACATTCACGACAATTTGGCCAATTTGAAGATTTTTTTGCGTTGGGCCAAAAAGGCCAACATGGAAAAAATTATTTGTTGCGGTGATGTGACCAATTCGGAAACGATTGATTTTTTGGCGAAGAGTTTTGGCGGAGAAATAATTCTGGTTCAAGGCAATATGGAAGTCTATGATGACTCCATTTTATCAAATTATCTGAGCGTTAATTATCTGGGGCGTTATGGCGCGCTGGAGGTTGATGGAATAATTGTCGGGGTTTGTCATGAGCCGGAGTATATTCCGAAAGTGATGGAAAGGAATAAGGCCGTCAAGATTATTTTTTACGGACATACTCATAAACCCTGGATAGAAAATAAAAATAAAATTAATCTGGTTAACCCCGGAACATTAGGGGGCGTTTTTCAAAAAGCCAGTTTTGCTTTTTGGGACACTAAAACGGGCCAACTGGAATTAAAGCTTTTGGAATTAATCAAATAATGATATGAAGAATAATAAATTACGAACCATCGCCGTGACGGCCGCTTATTCGGCCGGGGAAGAACTCCTGAAGCGATACTATCAATATGCTCGGGGCGACGCCAAATTTAAATCGCAACATGAAATTGTGACTAAATCCGATTTAATCTCGGAGAAGATTATCATCTCTGAGATTAAAAAACATTTTCCGGCACATCGAATTTTGTCGGAAGAGGCGGGAAAAATTTCCGGAGTGTCTGATTATCTGTGGGTGGTTGATCCGCTCGATGGAACTCATAATTTTTCCATGCACAACCCTTTATGGACGGTTTCTATCGCCTTATTCAATAAAAATAAACTTATTTTAGGAATAATTTTTGCTCCGGCCTTGAATGAGTTATTCTTAGCCGAGGCAGATAGCGGAGCTTGGTTAAACGGTAAGAGAATAAAGGTTTCTGGTTATAAGGGAGAAAAAGTAATAAATACTTTTTGCCATGGCTCTAAGGTCAGTGATATCAAAAAAGCTCTGAAATATTATGAGTATCATAAATTACATGATTTAGATTGTCGCCAATTAGGTAGCGCCTCGTTGGAGTTAGCTTATACCGCTTGCGGGCGAGTGGAGTCAATCGTCATTCCCGGAGCCAATTCTTGGGATGTGGCGGCGGGAGTATTGCTTGTTCAAGAGTCGGGCGGAAAAGTGACTGATTTCAAAAACAAAGCTTGGAATTTGAAGAGTCCTGATATGGCCGCCAGCAATGGCTTGGTGCATAAAGAGATTTTGGCGGCGATTAACAAGAAGTAATTAAAATATAAAAATCCGCTATTTAATCAGCGGATTTTTTCTTTGATTTATTTCATTAATTCTTTGATTTCTTCAATTCTATCCTGGGTCATTATTTCCCCATCTTTGATAATATCGGAAATAAATTTCTGGTCATAATATTTTTTTAATCGTGATCCCTTGTAGGTTCCGCCTATTCCCGGTTCCAGCAGAATGTCAGTGTGCTTGGTGTTACTTTTGGCTAGGTTAGCCAGTAATATTTCCAAACCTCGCATCACGACCTGGGAGGTATTGGGATTTTTGTCATCAAATCTATGATGATTATAGAGATTAACGGAGATAACGACATCAGCCCCCATATCTTTAACCACGTTATCGGGGACAGGGTTGGAAGCTCCGCCGTCAATTAATAATTTATCTTTAAACTTTAACGGCTTGAATGTCAGGGGAATGGAAACGCTGGCTCGAACAGCCGTGGCCAAATCGCCTTCTTGGAAAATAAAAGGTTTACCTTGGCGGATGTCAGTGGTGATTATCTTTAAGGGAATTTTAGCATCTTTGAATTTGGCTCCCTCCAGTATTTCTCGAAAAAATTTTTCGACTCGGTTGCCGGTTAATAGCCCGCCGCTGCGGGAGAGGTCAAACAGTAATGATATTTTTTCTCGACGATTTCCCAGTATTTCCGATTCTAATCTTTTGATATCTTGCCAGACGGCATAGTGCGCGGCGATGAGAGCGCCGATACTGGATCCGGCCAGAAAATCAATGGGAATATTGTTTTTCTCTAAAGTTTTGATGACGCCAATATGGGCCGGTCCGCGAAAGCTGCCACTACCCAAGGCTAAACCCAATTTTTTTCGATTAGGCATAAATTAAAAATATTTTTTTAAGTATTTCCCGGTCCAACTGCTTTTTATTTTAGCAATTTCTTGGGGGGTACCGCAAGCCACTAAATAACCGCCTTTGTCGCCGCCTTCCGGTCCCAGATCGATTATCCAATCGACTGATTTGATAATATCCAAGTTGTGTTCAATGATTAAAACCGTATTGCCCTTATCAACCAATTTATTCAATACTTCCAGCAAACGTTTGATATCATCAAAATGCAGACCGGTGGTCGGTTCATCTAAAATGTATAGAGTGTTGCCCGTAGCTTGGCGCGATAATTCAGTGGCCAATTTTATTCTTTGAGCTTCACCGCCGGAAAGAGTGGTGGAGCTTTGACCCAGCTTGATATAGCCTAAGCCGACATCATAGAGAGTTTGAAGCTTCTGGCGGATATTTTTTTCCTCTTTGAAAAAACCCATCGCTTCTTGGACGGTCATTTCCAGAACCTGGAAAATATTTTTGCCGCGATATTTGATTTCCAATACTTCTTTTTTATAGCGTTCGCCCAAACAAGTTTCGCATTTAATATAAATGTCCGGCAAGAATTGCATCTCAATCTTGATAATGCCGTCGCCGCTGCAAGTTTCACAGCGACCGCCGACAGTATTGAAAGAGAAGTGGTTAGCTTTATAACCTTTGACTTTGGCTTCGGTGATATCGGCAAAAAGATCTCGGATGGGGGTAAAGACTTCAGTATAGGTGGCGGGATTAGAGCGGGGCGTGCGGCCAATCGGAGACTGGTCAATATCAATTACCTTGTCGATTAAATCTAAGCCTTTAATATCGCGATGTTCTCCGGGGTGAGTTTTGGCTCGGTAAAAATGACGGGTCAAGGCGTTGGCTAAAATATCAGTCATTAGAGTCGACTTGCCGGAACCGGAAACGCCGGTGATGGCGACAAATTTACCCAGAGGGATATGAACATCAATGTTTTTCAGGTTATGCTCTTTGGCTCCCAAAATACTGATATTTTCTCCGGATCCCGGCCGGTAATCCCGGGACATTTGGATAGTTTTGCGGCCGGAGAGATAGGCGCCGGTTAATGATCTGGGATCTTTTTTGATATTTTGCGGGGTACCGGCAAAAATAATTTTCCCGCCGTATTCGCCCGCCCCTAAACCGACATCAATCACATAGTCAGCGGCCAAAATAGTAGCTTCATCATGCTCCACGACGATTACCGTGTTGCCTTTGTTTTGCAGCAGTTTGAGCGTTTTAATTAATTTATCATTATCTTTTTGGTGCAGACCGATAGATGGTTCATCCAGAACATAAAGAATGCCGACTAGGGCCGATCCGATTTGAGTGGCCAGTCTTAGTCTTTGAGCTTCACCGCCGGAAAGAGTGTGGGCGCTGCGGTTTAAATTGAGATAGTCCAGCCCGACGTTCTTGATAAAATCCAATCTCCGTTTAATTTCTTTAGCGATAGGGGCGGCGATTTTTTTGTCGCGCTCATTGAACTTGGCGGATTTTTCTAAAGTGACAAAAAATTTATGGCAATTGGTAATATTTTTTTCGGCAATAGCATGGATTGATTCGCCTTCCAGTTGCACCGCTAAAATTTCCGGCTTTAACCTCTTGCCTAAGCATTGGGGGCAAGGAAGAGCTTGCATATATTGGCCGATCTTTTGATGAATATAACTGGAATCGGTTTCATTATAGCGACGTTCCAGATTGGCGATGACGCCCTCAAAGTCTTTGTCGCCTTGGAGTAAAACTTCAATCTGTTTGGTGTTTAATCTCTTCAGTGGAGTATCAATATCAAAATTATTTCTGACGCCTAATTTTTTGACTTCTTCCAGCAGTAAATGCTGGTTACGAGAGCTATAATGAGTCCAAGGTTTCACGGCTCCTTGGGCCAGGCTGAGGTTGTGATTTAGAATCAATTCCGGATCAACTTCCAGTTTGTTACCCAGCCCGCCGCAGGTGGTGCAGGCTCCGCTTGAGGAGTTAAAAGAAAAATCTCCCGGCTGGAGTTCGGGCCTGGTGAAATGACCGTCGGGACAAAATAATTTTTTCTTTTCTTTCTTCAATTTCTTATGACACTGGGGGCAATGAGGCACTCCAATTTTGGCATAAATCAAACGTAAATAATCATAGATTTCAGTAATGGTGCCGACAGTGGAGCGAGGGTTATGGCTGACCGACCGTTGGTCAATGGAAACGGCTGGGGGCAATCCTTCAATCAGGTCAACGTCCGGTTTGTCCATTAGACCGACGAATTGGCGGGCGTAAGAGGATAATGACTCCACATAACGTCTTTGACCCTCGGCGTAGAGGGTGTCAAAGGCTAAGGAAGATTTACCGGAACCGGACAGTCCAGTAATGACGATAAATTTATCGCGGGGAATATCAATATCAATGTTTTTGAGGTTATTGACCCGGGCTCCTCGGATTTTGATGAAATTATTGCTCATAGCGTTAGATAATGGATAAAAACAGGCGGATTATTTTAACCTTAATTTGTTCCCACCAGTTTAATCTAATTTTCCCAATCTGAAAAGGGGTAGACTGGCCCCGCCAATTATTGAAAATCCGGATCAATTCTTTGACAATTTCTTTTTGTTTAAAAAATACTCCCACTTCCAGGTTATGGCCAAATGATAAAGAGTCTAGATTTTGACTGCCGACCAGCGCTTCGTCGTCATCCACGATTAAAACTTTAGCGTGGTTCATTTTAGGGTTGGCATAAAATTTGATGCCCGTCGGTTCCATTTGAGAGACGTAAGAGTAATTAATTTTATCAATCGTTTGGAAATCGGTATGTTCGGGAATAATTATTTCAATTTCAATCTGGCGACACCGGGCGTCGTCTAGGAGCGCCATGAGCCAGCGGGGCGGAAGAAAATAGGGAGTAATAATCTTGATGCTTCTTTGGGCAGAAACTATTTTTTCTTTATAGTAGTCCATCAAGGAGCTGACATTGTGGACCGGAAGATTTTCTAGCACCAAGGATTTTATCTTCTTTAGCAATGATTTCTTATAGTAAGATATGATGTTTTTATTTTTACCGCCGCAAGATTGATAAGTGCGGGCGAAAGAGCGCAGCACCGCTTTGACGGTTTTGTTGCCCTCCATCTTGATTTGGATATCCTGCCAATTGATAATTTTTTTCTCAATATTAACCCCGCCAGTAAAAGCTAGGCGATTATCAATCACAATTATTTTACGATGCGTCCGGTGCCAGAAATGACTGAAAAATAGAACCTCCACGCCGGCGGCGCGTAAATCAATAATAGTTTGTTTTTTAAGCTCCAGACTGCCGAAGGCGTCGGCTATCACTACCACTTCCAATCCGGCCAGCGCTTGTTTCTCCAACAATCCGATAAAGTCATGGCTGTCAGTGGTGTCATCCAAAAAAATATACATCTCAATATAAATTGATTTTTTGGCTTGGGCGATAGATTTGATCATGGCGCTCCAAGCTTTTTTGGAAGTTGTGTATAATCGATATTTCATTGCCCCCAGTATAGCATGGTTTTGGTATTTTGTCGCTAGGCTTAGCCAGAAAATTACCCTGTGAAATCTTTGACAAAATCCCCGGATAGTTATAAGATTGTTTGGACTTAGTACAGTCGTACAAGTTTGTTACTTAAAAATTTAGTTATCTATGTTCAATAAAAAAAGCAGAAAAGATGGAGAAAAATGAAAGTTCTGATCCCTTGCAAAAGGGAAACATTATTGTTACGGACACAAATCCTTTGCTTGATGATCCGGAAATAATAGATTCAATGCGGACAGGAATAAACGCTAATAATTTATTAGTCATCCCTTGGACCGTTATGCTCGAGTTGGATAAAAATAAATCCACTCCCGGTATCGGCCATGAAGCGCGCGAAGCAGTAAGACGTATTAGAAAAGCTCAAAAAGAGCTTAAACCTAATATTATAATTGAAGACAATCTTTATTTTACATCAAGCAGTTTAAGCAAAGAAGAGTCAGATCATCGAATTATTGCCACAGTGGCTTATATTTCTAAGCAAACCAGAAAGGGCGATAAAAGAGGCAATTATTTTGGTTATCAAAAAATTAAGTTTTTGACCAATGATGAAATCCTGCAATCTTTGTCTGAACATGTTTTCCGGGCTGATTCTAGAGTGTCAGTTGAACCTCTTTTGAAAAATCGAGTTAAAGAGATAAAAGAGAAATCTTTTACTAAAATCAAATTGGGGGAAAATGACAAAGCAGAATTGGTCAAGGGCAAGATTTTTTTAAGTTTAAAGGTAAAGTCAAGATTGAAAGAAAATGAAATTGTATTATTTACTTCAGATTTTGATGCTAGCGGTAAGCCGGCTGCTCTTAAAAATCATTTTCTTGGGATTAGAAAGGGCGACAAATTAAAGATTGTCCGGCCGGATATTAAAATCTACAATGAAATTGGTGCTTTAAACAACGGCAAGACTAACTGGCCTCAAGTGGCTGCGATTGATTTGCTTTTAGATCCCTCTATTCGGGTGGTATTTTTACAGGGCGGAGCTGGAACCGGTAAAACTCTTTTGGCTCTAGCAGCCGGTTTAGAAGCCAAAAAAAGAGGTTGGTGCAAGAAAATAGTAATTATTAGACTGCCAGTACCAGTTGATTCTAAATATATTACCGGACTATTGCCCGGCGGAATTGAACAAAAACTGGCCCCCTGGTTATTGCCTATTATGGATAGTCTCGCCGTTCTTTGCCCCGGTAAAAACAAAATGCCCGACAAGAGTTATGAAGAAAGTAATTTTTATTTGTTGCAACAGCATGGGATTTTTATTCAGCCCTTTGACTATGTTAAAGGAATTAGCTATAAAGATGATTTTGTTATTGTCGATGAAGCTCAGGACTTAAACCAGCGTCAAACTAAACAAATTATAACTCGAGCCGGAGCGGACACTAAAATGGTTTTTGTCGGTGATTTAGACCAAATTAGTGAGGACTACCGGCACATTAATCGTCATAATTCCGGACTACCTTATGCCATTTCTCGGCTTGCCGGTGAGCCAATGGTAGGGGTTGTTAAATTTGATGACGTGGTGCGAGGTCCATTGGCCGCACTCGCCGAAAGAAAATTGTAAATTCTAAAAATGCCTTAATAAGGGAGCAAAAAGCCCCCTTATTTTATTGTTAAGGAATTATCATTTTT
>Ga0210006_1002491_pt1 | contig 12009 bp, 14 predicted proteins | sample CryGey02umfilter_2_FD_185452 | JGI IMG/M metagenome (GOLD analysis project Ga0210006, IMG submission 185452) | Groundwater microbial communities from aquifer in Utah, USA - Crystal Geyser 4/10/14 0.2 um filter (SPAdes) (version 3) | ecosystem: Environmental > Aquatic > Deep subsurface >... | reverse complement strand
TAGCCTCGGCATTACCAAATGAAGTAAGGTATCTAAACGAACCAACAACAAACATGATAAAAAGAACAATAATAATAAAGAATGAGGCCATATAAAGAATGTTGCCAAAAACTATTTCTAAACATTTTAAAGTAGGAACTCCGTCAACTACGCAGCTTCCATTTGGACCAGTTTCCCAATCTTGAATTTGAGCGGAAACCGTAAAAAGAGGTAAAAATATATTAAGCACAATTAAGAGTTAATTAGTTCGGTGTAATCAAACCCGGAAAAACAATTGGTCTTGTTATACCTAGACCAATAGAGAGGATATTCTCAATAACTGCAATTATTGCTAAAACAGCGAACATAAGAATGAGACCGATTAAAGCAGATTGAATCTTTTCCCGGGCTTTGTCAACTGATTCTTTGTTTCCGCCGGAAGTAATCCAAGCCAAAGCACCCAACAAAAGAAAAAGAATGGCTGCCAAACCTCCTATTATAAAAAAAAATCTTAAAAGAAATGTTAAAACATCATTCATTTTAGGGATAACGAATCCTAAATTAACAGGGGCATAACTAACATCTTGTGCCATTACTGCGAAGAAATTCAACATATGTAAAAAAGTATAGAGAATGTTTTCGCCCGTGTCAATACTTATTTCAGTAACCGGTAATCAGTGGGTCGGTAATCGGTTAAATCAGCTAAATCTATAATTGGCAATCAGTAACGGATTGTTTTTGAGAAAGCGTTAATTTGTTTACCTAATACTTTGTATTCGTTTTGTAAATCTTCTGTTTTTATGTCGTAAACTGAATTTATTATTACAAGTAAAGTTACTGTTTCATTTGCTGAGCCAGACGCAATTCCCAAATAATTTTTAGTTTGTCTTTGACTTCTATAATATCCCTCAGCGATGTTGGCGGCAACAGACACAGATGCTCTTTTTATTTGATCACATAACGAAAAATCTCTACTCAATTCTTTATTCTTATTTATTAATTGATAAATTTGTTTGATTAATTCAATTGATTTTATATAAATGCGTAATGCGTAAATCTTCTAATTTTTTCATGTTTTTTGTCAATCTGATAACTGATAACTGATTACTGATTACTGATTACTGATTACTGATTACTGATTACTGATTACTCGTCATGTGATCTAAACTGTAAAGCTTCGGAAACATACGAAACTTCAATTATTTCTTTTCCATTCAAATCAGCAATAGTTTGGCTTATTTTAATTGTTTTAAAATAACTCCTTGCTGATAAAGAAAGTTTCGAAATCGCCTGTTTTAGAATATTAATTGCTTCTGGAGTTAATTGGCAAAATTTTTTTATTTGAGCTGATGACATTTCTCCATTAGTAAATATTTTTAATCCTTCAAATCTTTTCTTTTGGATCTCTCGAGCTTTAACTACTCGTTCTCGGACTTTTTGACTCGACTCGCTTAAGATGTTGCTGGTTAATTTTTCTTCCGAAACAGATGGAACGTCAATGTGCAGGTCAATCCGATCTAAAAGCGGACCTGATAATCTTTTTTTGTATTTAAGAATTGTCCCCGGTAAACAATGACAGGGTTTTTTTTCATGACCCAAATATCCGCAGGGACAGGGGTTGGAGGCGGCTAGTAATAAAAAGCGGGAAGGAAAAATCAAAGTTCCCGATGCCCGTGATATTGTAATAAACCCATCCTCCAAAGGCTGTCGAAGACTTTCTAAGGTTGTCCTTGGAAACTCGGGGATTTCATCTAGAAATAAAACTCCCCGGTGAGCTAAAGAAATTTCACCAGGACTGGGACTTGAGCCACCACCAACCAGGCCAATTCGTGAGGTTGTGTGATGAGGGCAGCGGAATGGCCGGCTGGCAATAAAATTTTGATTGTGAAGTAACCCTGCCACTGAATAAATTTTTGTCACCTCAAGGATTTCCTCCTTTTCCATCGGCGGTAATATCGAAGGAAAAGCTCGTGACAAAAGTGTTTTCCCTGTTCCCGGAGGACCTTTAAGAATAATATTATGAAATCCCGCCGCCGCTATCTCCAGAGCTCGCTTAGCTGTTTCTTGACCTTTTATATCTTCGAATAAATTGTCATATTTTTCTTCTTTGATAAGACTTATAAAATCACGATGGGGATAAGGAGGGATTAATTTAACTTCATTCAAATGCAAAATCAAATCAACTAAACTATCAACCGGATAAACTTCTATTCCGTCAACTAAAATTACTTCATTCAGATTTTCTCTAGAAACAAAAATTTTCTTGATTTTTTTTGACTTGGCAAGTAGAGCAATTGATATTGCCCCCGGAACCCTGCGAACGTCCCCCTTTAAAGACAGTTCCCCTATAAATAAACTATCTCGTAAAACTTCTTTTTTTATCATTTTTCCAGCTGATAAAATACCAACCGCCATTGGTAGATCAAAAGCCGAACCGACTTTAGGAATATCGGCTGGAGCTAGGTTAACAGTAATTCTGGTATCGGGAATTTTAAATGACGCATTATTAATTGCGGCTCTGACTCGCTCTCGTGCCTCCCCGACTGCTTTATCTGGTAAACCAACTATCATAAAACCTGGAAAACCTTTTGAAGCCACATCAACCTCAACCTCAATTAAAATTCCATCTAAACCAATTACTGTGCCGGAAAAAATCTTTGCAAGCATAATAAAAAGTTCAAATATCAAATCTCAAAGATCAAAAACAAGTTTAAAGTTCAAAGTTGTCTTTTGCCTTTTATTGTTAATACACTTGAACCAATTATTTTTGAAATTTCATCTATTTCTTTAATAAATATGGAAATTTCTTTAGATTTATTTGGAAGTAATCTATCAAGCAAAGCTAACCAATATTTAGTTTCATTAGCCGATTTTAGAGATATTTGAAAATAATTTAAAAATTCTCGTTTTGAAGATGATGACTTTGCTTCAACAATATTTGCTCCAATTGAAGTAACGCTTCTAATTAGTTGATCGGAAATAATTTTTATTGATTGTTTAAAAGTTAATGAATCCATAAATCTAATAATGTTTATTGATAAATAAAAAGCTCTGTACTTTACTTCCATATAATTATTTTTAATTTTTAACTTGACTTTGATATTTGATCTTTACACTTTGATCTATTCTTGTCAACCGCTTATAACCTACAAAAAGACAGGTTTAGACTATGGAAACGGGATAAAAAAGTTAATAGATACTTTGCTTTTTATTTTCCGTTTGACATTAAAAATTACCTGTACTAAGATATGAATCTATGGCCGTTGCCCAACTTGACAAAAATAATTTTGAAACCGAGGTATTAAAAAATAAGGGGGTTGTTCTTGTCGATTTTTTTGCCACTTGGTGTGGCCCTTGTAAAATGACCGGGCCTATCATTGAACAACTAGCTGAAGAAGTAAAAACTGTGAAATTTGTTAAAGTTGATGTTGACCAAAATCAAGAATTATCTTCCCAATATCAGGTTTTTTCTATCCCAACTTTCTTACTTTTTAAGGATGGCCAAGTCGTCAGCCAATTTGTTGGGGCTCAAAGTAAAGAAGGGTTTTTAGCTGAAATAAATAAGGCTGTCTGATTTATCGTTTTAAAACTCTTATTACGTGTCCGTGAATTACTTTTAACCCCAGATGGGCTTGAGCAAGAATATACAAGGCAAAAGCGGCTAACCAACGAATCGACGATGTGATAGGTGCTTTTTGTCCAACGACAATCTTTTCATCGCTTATTGGCAATTTAATATTTTTGTAGTCGGAAAATTGTGATTGAGATACCGCCTGTAGCCCCATCTTTTTTAGATCGGGAGGTAGTTCAATTGTTTCAGCTCTGGGACTGACAAAAGGCCTGACTTCTTCTTCGATGTTGTCTTCGGACGGCTCTTTTATCTCAAATTTTTCCGCTGCGATCGGCTCAGCTTCTTTAGGTAAACTAATTTTTTTATTTTTTTCCAATAAATCTTTTATCGATGTATAGTTTTTTTTATTCATAATTTGATTATAATATACTTATGATCACTTGTTATTTTGAAAATAATAATAAAGCTTTTCTCCGGCATGTAACGGTAAATGCAATTGTCATAAAAGGCGGTCAAATACTTCTTGGAAAGAGAGGAACTCTCAACGGAAAACCAATATCTGGATCCGGCAAATGGGGGTTATTAGGCGGTTTTTTTGGCCATAAAGAAAATCTTGTTCAAGCGGTCAAACGGGAAGTAATGGAAGAAAGTGGTTGGGAAATAAATAATTTAAAACTTCTTCAAATTAATGATAATCCAAATCGTCCTAAAGAAGACAGGCAGAACGTTGACATAATCTTTATTGCTAATGCCGTTAAACAGGTAGGGGTTTCTGATGAAGAAGTCAGTAAACTTCAATGGTTTGATCTAGACAAATTACCGGCAAAAGAAGAAATTGCTTTTGATCATGGAGATAGTTTAGAACTATATAAAAAATATCTTAAAGAAAAATTCTCCCTTCCGGTTTTGGGGTGAGGATTAAGCTTGTCTGATATAATTCAAATTAATGAATATTAATAAGGGTTTCTTTTCATTATTAAGCTGCGGTTTGATACTGGCTCTCTTTGGATTATTAGTAAGATTTTTAAGTAAATATATTGGAAATTTTACTCAAGTAAGTTTGAGGATGTGGGTTGCAGTTTTGATTGTTCTTCCTTATTTTTATATTAAAAAAACATCTTTAAAGGTTAGGCCAAAAAATATGATTTTATTTTCAACTTTGATAATTTCATTTCCTCTATATATTATTTTTTTTACTTTAAGCATTATGAATACTAAGTTGGCTAATGCTCTGTTTTATTTATTTACATCATCATTATTAACTTCATATATTTTAGGGTTTTTCTATTTTAAAGAAAAAATTAATTATCAAAAAATAATGGTTGCTATTTTATTGATTTTCGGAATTGTCTTTTTAGCCTATCCGTTTAATTTTGTTCAAGGTTATCTAGGAATTATTTCAGGTATTGTTGGAGGTTTTTTCTGGGGATTAAGTAATGCCACGAGAAAATTTTATGTAGGAATAATAAACCGCTGGTTGATTATTTTGTATCAAATGATTATTGGAGGAGTAATTGCATTATTATTAGCAATTATTTTTAAAGAATTTAAAACTGATCTTTGGACTTTTAATACATATACTTTGTTATTAATATTTGGAATTGGTTTAGTATTAATTCAATTTTTGTTGTTTACTGGGTTTGAAAATTTCAAATTAAATTTAGGTTCGATCGTTCTAGCATCTCAATTAGTCTTCGCTCAAATTATAGGAATATTTGTATTGCACGAAATTCCTACTTTTACTGAGTTAATAGGATGTGCCTGTATAATTATTGCGATAATATTGTCGAATCTACCTAAAAAAAATCTGTTACTTCCAACTTAATATTCTAACAATTAGACTTGTTTGATTAATCTTCACTACAATTAATTAATTAAATGTAGTGGCTAAATTTTAAATCCCTTTTTCTTTTTTTCGTTCGTGATCTATTTTTTCTTGCCAAGCGTCCTTCCAATTAATACCATATTTTCCTGGTCTTCTTAGTTCGAGGATTAATTCTTCAAAAAAATTAATAATTTTTTCATTTCTAACCGTTCCTTTTAAAGCAGAAACTATACCGCGACTATTTTCTTTTACCAAATTAAATTTGGCAATGGTCGATGGAGATACTTTTAGTGATTTAGCAATATTATAATAGTCAAGTTTTTTCATTAACATGTAAAAGATCGCTACTCTTTTTGCAATCATTATTCTTTCCGCCGGAGACAATAGATCGTGTATTATGTTTTGAAACTCTACCTCATTTTTACCTTTACTAACAACCTCAAAAAATAAAGAAAATATTTTTTCCAAAACATCATCGTCTACCTTAAATTGTGATATTCTAGTCATACTGCAATTAAATAATTAAATGTAGTATTATTGTCAACCGCTTATAACCTACAAAAGTAGTCTGATAGATTGTTAGGAAAGGAACAAAACGACGATAGATACTACGGATAAATGTATCTAAAAATTAACTATATATTTTTATTAGAAGTTTCCTAATATTGAAGTTCGATAAAAACCTATATCCATAAAAAAAAGAGAAAGAATAAAATAAGTCAGAAAGGACGGTGTTACGGAAAAATGGTAGGCCCATGACGTAACTTTGTATTAAACCATCGATTGTTTTTGGATACATATTAAAACTTGCCCAAACCCCAAAATTAGTTATTAAAAAAAATAAAACCGAAGACGTCAAACTTGCAAGTGCTAATGATTGCCATTTATTAGTTTTTATTAATCCCCCAATTAATGCGATGATAATAAAACTAACATAGACATAGGGGATTGTAGAATGAAATCCTAAGAATATATCAGAAATAAACATTGCCGCTAACGGAATTAATAGAGCGATTCTATTTTTAAAATTAGCCCCGGAAAAAAGAGCCAAACCGCCGATTGGAACAAAATTCGGCGCATGAGGAATGAGGCGGGCAACCACTGCCAACAATATTACTACAGAAACTGAAGCTTTGGATTTAATATCAATTTTTTTCATTTGTGTAGAGATTATAAGACAACCTCATTCTTTTTTCCATACTTCCGGGCTAAAATAAAAAAAAGGTCAGAAAGACGATTAAGATAAATTAAAACATTGTTCAATTGTTTCATTGTTAAATTGTTCTCATAATAGTTGACCATTACTCTTTCAGCTTTTCGGCAAATAACTCTTAAAATTTGGAATAAAGCGGAAATTTCATTACCACCGGGTAGGATAAATTTATTTAATTTTGGTAATTTTTCTTCGATCAGGTCAATTGTTTTTTCAAATTCAGTGACTTTTTTTTCAAGTACTAACAAATCAACTTTTGCTCCGGATAAAAAACCCATTATCTGATATAGATCTTTTTGAATTTCAATAAGGAGTTGTTTATCTTTTTTGTTTTTTATTTTTGTTCCAGTTAAGCCAATAAAACTAGTTAACTCATCAATTGATCCATAAGTTTCAACTTGACAATCGGCTTTAGAGATTCTTTTTCCACCAAATAAACTTGTAGTCCCTGAGTCACCTGTGCGAGTATAAATAGACATATCAGCACTCCGAATATCCACAACCGTAACACTTCTTGCATCCTTCTTCGTGAACTAAGGTCGCTTCTCCACAACTAGAACAAATATCAAAAGAGGTTGATTTTGGAACGGCAATTAATGGTTGAATTAATGACGGTTGAGTAGTCGCGGTAACTAATTTAGGAGCTTCTTCTTTTATTTCATGATTATTTACCCCATTTGACTTTTTTACTTCTCCATTAAAGTCGTAGTGCATTGATAATACTTTAGCGACTGCGTCCGGAAGACTTCTAATTCTATCTTTACCAAATCCCATGCTTCTTGCTCCACCAATTCCTGATAACTGATTAATAATTTCCTGGACTCTTTGCTCAACCGATAAATGGGATGAAAATCTCAAGGCAACTGAAATCATTCTACCCAATCCCTCAGCCATTGCATAGATATCTGTCCCGGCCTTACCAACGGTAATAAACATTTCCAAAGGCTCAGGTGGACTACCACCATTGGTATTTAAGGTAATGAATGCAATTCCCACCGGCGTTTGGATTCTATAAGTTGAACCGTGGACAACCATTGGCCGTGGTTTGACCGTATAAGTTGGACAGTTTAATTGTTTTAATTCCTCTTCTTTTACTTTGTTTGCCTCAGGTTTGCGTTCGAGAACACCTGGACGAGACCCATCTCTCATATAAGCAATTCCTTTGCAGCCCAATTTATACGCCAGATTATAAAGTTTTTTTACATCATCAACTGTATGTGAATTTGGAGCATTAACAGTCTTTGATATTGAAGCGTCAACATATTTTTGAATTGCTCCTTGGACTTTGACATGATCTTCCGGTGTCAGCTCATTAGCAGAAACAAACCATTCTGGCTTTTTCACTTCACCTGTTTTGACTTGTTTTTCATGTTTTTTGTACCAGGCATCATAAAGATCATGACGAATAATATGATCACCTAATCTATCGTGTCTAGCAAATTCAAATTCATAAACCGGCTCAATTCCGCTGGTTGTACCCGCCATCAAAGAAGTTGACCCGGTTGGAGCCTGCATAAGAAGTAAAGAATTTCTTATCCCATTTTTCTTAATTGATTTTTTAACATCATCATTTAATTGACTAACAAATTTTCCTTCGAGATATAACTTGCGGTCGTACTTAGCAAAACTGCCTTTTTCCTTCGCAAATTCAGACGAAGCCTTATAGGCCTCTTCCATGATAAACTTATAAACCTTATCAATAAATTCGAGGGATTCATCTGATCCATATCTCAAATGTAGTTTGATCAAAGTATCGCCCAATCCCATTGTTCCAAGCCCTATCCTTCGTTCTCCTTCAAGTTGAGTTTTTCGAATTCCTTCAAAAACATATGGATCCATATCTATCACATTGTCCTGAAAACGAACTGCGGTCCGTACAATATTTTTTAAAGCGTTAAAATCAAATTTACCTTTTTCATCAATGTCTTTTCCTTTAACAAGCGCAGATAGATTTATTGATCCTAGATTACAAACACCCCATGCCGGCAAACCTTCCTCGCCACAATTAGAAACCAATAGTCCGTTAGCAGAAAAGCCGTGAATTCCTTCAACAGTAATGTCAAAAACTTCCTCAATTTCTTCTTTTTCTAATTTCAAGAAAGTCGCCTCCGGCTTTTCTTTATAAGGACCGCGACGGTATAAAGAAAGAAAAGATTGTAGTTTGTTTTGTTTTTCCTGTTGTAAAAATCCCACTAATCCGGAAAACTTTATTAAGTTTTCTTTGGAAATTACTAGTTCATGATAAGCTTGGCAATTATATAATTTTAGTCCTCCTCGACCATCAGGTAAGAACCTTTTTCCTTCTTGACGACGATTTTCATAGATTTTACTAAAAATGCCAAAATTTAAAAGTAATCTTTGGACACTAATAAGAAGAGATTTTTTTATTGATGTTAATCTTATACTGACTCCTTTTTCTATCGTCCCAATTACTGTTCCATCACTAGAAAATATTCCCTGTAAAAATCCTCTCTGAATGCCTTCCGAACCGGCAAAAATCGCTTCCGGTACTTGATATTTATTTTCATGAGATAAACCGTATCGGTAAGCAATTCGCCATAATCTTACCGACTCAATCACAGCCTTATTCTCTTTTTCAATATACTGGGGAGCAATATGATAAGGCCGGGCAACGACCTGTTCTCCTTCAACCATTTTTTCTACCATCAAAGCAAATCTGGGAGCCAGTTCTTGTTTTTCTTTTTGATAAAAATATAAAGTAACGACATCCTTTTTTATTGATCCGTCACCGACCAACCAACCTAAAACTCTGCCTTCATCCAATGTCCCTTTTGTTCCAAAATATCCGCCTGTTGCCAAAATAATTTTTTCGCCTTTTTTAAGTTCGCCTGCTGACTTTTTCTCAAAAGGAGTAAAAACCTTATGATCTGCTGTTAATCTTAATTGATATCCTTCTTTAGTAATTAGACGGTAAACCTGTTTTTTTCCAGTCAACTTAACGGCAGTCGAAAGGTAATCTTTTCCGTTAACCACAACTCTAAAAGGCAAGCGCTTTTCATAAAGTTTTTTCATTGTAATCAATCCGTTAGTGGTATTGACTAAAGTGTCTCCGGTAACACAAGGATTGACACAAATAATTTTATTCCAATAATAGTTGTTATAAAGTTTATTATATCTCTCCATAAAAACAACACCCGGTTCAGCTGATTTCCAGGCGGCTGTTGCAACCAAATCCCAAAGTTTTCTGGCTTTAACAATTTTATGAACAATAATTTTTTTACCCATTTTCTTCCAGGCATCTAAGTCACCTGTCCATTTTTGGTCATATTCAGGATCTTTAATATCAGGAAAGACTAATGGCCAATCAGCGTCTTTTTCAACCGCCTCCATAAAAGTATCAGAAATACAAAGAGAAAGATTAGCCCCGTTAATCTTTGATAAATCTTGTTTAACGGTAATAAATTCTTCGATATCAGGATGCCAGTCCCAAAGCATAAGCATTAAGGCGCCCCTTCGAGTACCTCCTTGCTGAATAATATCGCGGGTTGCAACTGAAAAAAGTGAAGCCCAATTTATTGGACCAGAAGAAAAACCATTGACTTTTTTAACTCTTGCTCCTCGGGGACGAAGAGATGAGAGATTAATCCCAACCCCGCCTCCTCGGGCCATAATTTCAACCATATTTCCTAATGTCTCAAGTATCCCTCCTCTTGAATCTTTTGGAGAAGGAATAACAAAACAATTATAAAAAGAGACGTCATAGCCTGTTCCAGCTCCTGACAAGATTCTGCCTCCAGGAACATATTTAAAATCTTTTAATACTGAATAGAATTCTTTTCCCCATTTTTTTTGCTTCGGTTTTTTTTCTACTAATGAAACTGCTTTGGCCATTCGAGCCCACATTTCTTCCGGTCGCTTTTCAATTGACTTGCCTTCCTTACTTTTTAATGAATAACGATCCAAAAAAACCTTTTCAGAGATTCCTTTCAATTTCATATTATTTTACCGATTTAATCGGATTAATTTTTTTTAACTCATCCTCAAAGTCATCTAGATCAACAAACCTTCTAAAGACCGAGGCAAATCTAATATAAGCCACTTTGTCAATCTTTTTTAATCGTTTAGCCGTTAAGTTACCGATTATTTTGCTTTCTATTTCTGTTGTATCTTTCTCTTTTAACTCTTGCTCTACTTCGTTAATTATTTTATCAATTTTTTCTGCGTCTACAATTGTTTTTTCACAAGACTTAAAAAGACCACTCCTAAGTTTTTCCCGATCAAATCTTTCTCTTGTCCCATCTCTCTTAATAACAACTATTGGCAACTCTTCCAATCTTTCATAAGTTGTAAATCGCTTATTGCATTTCGGACATGATCTTCTTCTTCTTACGGTTGTGCCATCCTCAGAGGCTCTTGTTTCAATGACCTCAGTATCTCGATGTTGGCAAAAAATACAAAACATATAGTGCGATATTAAATTTAAAACACTACCTGGCAGTTTTCAAGAGGTCGAAATATATCAAAACTATATCAATTTTTTTCAAGTAAACTTTTAGCCTCAAAAGATATTTTCATTTTCTGGTAAAAGAATATTCTATTATTTTTGTGAACTATTTATAATGTTTATAGCCGTTATAACAATTATAATGATTATAACCATTATGTTTCTCATCGATCTCTTTTTTCCAAAATTTTGTCTTGGTTGTGGATATATTGGAGTTTATGTTTGCTCTTCATGTTTTAAAAAATTAGAACCGATTAAACAAGACATTTGCTTTTATTGTAAAAAGCCTTCTCTTTTCGGCCTAATACACCCTGATTGTTCAAAAACACACAACATTGATGGACTAATTGTTATATATCATTACAATCCATTATTAAAAAAAATTATTAAAAATATTAAATATCGGTTGGCCACGCAGGTCTGGCAAGAGTTTTATAAAATTATTAAACCTCAAGTAATTGCGAAGTTGGGCTTCTATAAGAAGTTTTCCCAGGATTTTGTTATTCAACCAATTCCACTATCAAAAATAAAATATAATGAACGGGGCTTCAATCAAGCTAGTCTTATTAGTACATTTTTTCAAAAGTTTCTTCACTACCCAATTGTTAATTTGTTAATCAGAAAAAAAGAGACATCAGCACAGGCACGAATAAAAAATAAAAGGGGGCGATATTTGAACATTCGAGATGCATTTGCGATTCAACCAGAACGTAGGGGTTTGATTTATCAAACCCCAAACATAATTCTGATCGACGACGTGGTTACATCCGGATCAACCATCAAAGAAGCGGTTAAGATTTTGAAAGAGGCCGGAGCAAAAAAAGTTTACGTATTAGCCTTGGCAAAGGGGTAATATTCCATTATAATTAGACATATGCAGCCACATAAAATAGAGGTTTCTTCAAAGACGATTATTTTTACGGTTGGTTTTATTTTGTTATTAGGTGTTATTTGGT
>Ga0210006_1002481_pt1 | contig 12045 bp, 14 predicted proteins | sample CryGey02umfilter_2_FD_185452 | JGI IMG/M metagenome (GOLD analysis project Ga0210006, IMG submission 185452) | Groundwater microbial communities from aquifer in Utah, USA - Crystal Geyser 4/10/14 0.2 um filter (SPAdes) (version 3) | ecosystem: Environmental > Aquatic > Deep subsurface >... | reverse complement strand
ACTATATTCTGGTGATAAGAAAGTTTTACATTAGCCAAAAATAAGGTTGTTAACTATATTATAATAATAATAATAATAATAATAATAATAATAATAATAATAAATGGGATATATAGAAAATTAAAAAATCAAAAAGTAACTCAACACTCAACCGGTCAAATCAACAGATTTCTTGAGAGTACCCATCTCTTTGCCAGAAGCATCATAAAGAATTAGGGTTATCTCAACGCCCGATAGATCACCGGCAGTCAATTCATTATAAGCAAATCCACTTGGAACTGTGGCTGAAGAAGTCGCAGTAACACCTGCTTTAATAATTTTAGCACTAGCAGGTAAGGGAACTTTCTTATCAAAATCAGCATAACCTTCAACATTCATGATAAAGTAATCTGGTTTAATAGTTCCATCTTCGCTATTTTTTATAGTAAATTGGAAACTTTTAATCTTTCCCCAAGTATCTTTCCAATCAACACTTACTGGTCCAAGTGAAACAGCCACTTTAGTATAAGTAGTAATTATTGTTTCATCATCACTAGATGTAGGAATAATAGTAGAGGTTAAAGCAGTGGGAGTGGATACAGTTACAACTGCAGTAGTATTCTCAAGAGAAGGCGTTGAATTTGTAGAAGCAGATTCCACTACAATACTTCCTGTTGCCGAATCGTTATTGGCATTTTCCTCAGATTTACCAGAAAACAAAGATTTAAAGAAACCTGCAATCCCAGAACTAACTTCCCCAATAGTACTCTCAGCCTTTTCAGCTGGTAAAACAATTGTAGAATCACTACAAGACGAACCCACACTAACCCTACCTAAATAAAATATACAAACAAACAACATTACAATTACTAACCATTTGATTGTTTTACGTGGAGAGAAGGTTAGCTTTAAAGTTACCGATTTATCTAAACTAGAATTTTTATGTCTTTCTTTATTATCAGATTCGGTTTTAAATTTAGTTTCTTTAAGCTTAATTTCTTTAGGCTTAGTTTCTTTAAGTTTAGTTTCCATCGGTTTCTTTTCAGAAAACTTAAACCCAAAAGACCCATCTTCCTTGTTCTTTTGTTCATCAATTTTAAAGTTATCAGTATCCATTTTTAAACCTCTACATAATCAAGAACATTACAATTGAAATTAAAAGTAAGAAAAAACCACAGCCAATTAAAGCATAAGATATTTGCTCTCCCAAAGACAAACTCTTAAAATTTTTAAGCTTAAAAAGCACAAAGTTGAAGAAATTGTTAAGAATTAAATTAAATTCATTAAGCTTTTTATTCAGTTGCACTTGTAGTTGATTGAAGTCCATTAAGATAAGAAAATAATCAAGGTATAAAAAGTTATCCTCTAAACACTTTGTTGATTTCTGTTTCTTCCCAACCAGAACCTAATAACGCTTGTTTTATTTTATCATCAGAGATTCCTTTTTCTCTTTGTGTTTGCACATAAGAATTAATTTCAGAAGAAGATTGAGAGAAAGATGAACTAGTTAATTTAGGCTTAATTACAAACAAATAAACTAAAACCCCTCCAACAATTAACAAAATAGTAACAACCCCAATAATTAAATATAACATTATCGAAGAAAAACTGGAAGATTGAGAAGGATCTGCAGAATCTTGAGAAACAGAAGTACCTGTTTCAATAGGTTCATCAGATGGCAATTCTGTTTGTGTAGTTGGGGGTTGAGTTTGCTGAGATTGTTGCGAAGTAGTGCTTACACCAGAAGTGGAAGTTTGTTGGCAAGTTCTCTCTACATCTGGTTTCAACTTACTAGTACCACAGTAATGGATATCTTTACAAGTACGTTTTTCTAAACCATTTTGGCATGTGTCCCAAGCAGAACATTCCCAAGATTCTAAACAATTGTAGCAATCTTGGGTCAAATTGTAAGACTTACTACAATTATTCAAATCCGAACAAACTTGATGTTTTTGACCCTGATCATCACATTCAGACCAATTTGAACATTGCCAATATTCATCGCACTTGCCAAGTTCTAAAAGTTCTTCAATTTGATTTCTTAGGAGGATAGTAAAATTTTTCAATTCTTTGCTTAAATTGATTAAAGTCTGATTTTTAGGAACTTCTTTGCTAAGAGTATCAATAAATAAACCAAGATCATTTTTAAGATTTTTAAGATCATCATCTAAATTGTCTAATTCTTCTTCATATAAGGTTAAGTTGGTCTTGTTACTATCATTAACCGCTTGGTGATAAGAAACGCTTAAGTTAAAGAAAGAATCATTATATTTAGTAAAGGTTTGATTTAAATAAGAGTAATTAAAGGCAATCAGTGGAATAATTTCTTCAACGGGGCAAGAATCTCCTACACAAAACTCTGTACTAAAGGTTGTCCCATCAGCACAGTTCCCAGTAATAGTATAATTGCCTTCAGTAAAATCAGAATTAGTATTGTAATAACTAATCCAATTATTATTGCCCTGTTCAACTGCGACCATCTCATTAAAAGGATTAGTGTATAGTAATAGTGTAGTTCCAAGACAATTAGTGACGTTAACTTTAACAATTTCTGCAAAGTCATAGCTAGTATGTTCCAAAGATAGATTAATTGCTAAAGTAGAAAAAACAGAAAGTAAAAAAATAACCATAATCAAATAAAATTTTCTCATTTTAAGAGCTGCCATACTCCTTAACAAAAGTTTCATTTAGATGTACTTTCCATTTACTTGGGTCAAAGGTGTCATAAACTAAAACCTCTTTTCTTTTAATCGAATCAGGGAAAGGGTACTCTACCTTAGCTAAGAAAGGTTCACCAGCATTAAGAGATGGAATTAAAACTTTATTAAGAATTAAAGTTGTTCCATCTTTATCTTTCAAAGTAGTAATAACCCAGAATTTTGTAGTTATATTTTCTCCAGCAATAATTTTAGTGGTAAGTTTACTGACTTCTAGCGCTGAAAGTAAAGGCAGAGAAATATTTAGAACAGAGGCATCAGGAGTGATATTGATAGAAGTATTGTCAATAATTGTTTCATCAGTAAGATTATCATTAATTTCCAGTTCTGCTAGATCAGGTAAAGTTAAATCTAAAGAGATATTTTGCATTTCAGTATAAAAGTCAAACAAATCGCCAGTACAATTGAGTTCTTCTAATTGTTCCTCATAAAAATTTCCAAGTTTCCATTCTTGTAATGCGGTTGTTAAGTTTTCAGTAGGAGTCAAACATTCTAATTCAGCATAAGCAAACTGCTGCAAGTAAGCGTTCAAACTCTCTTTTTTGGCATTAATTTCACTAATACTTACACCTAATGCTGAAGCAATTTGCAGTTGTTCAACATCTAAAGAAACAGAAAGACCAGTTATCGCCTCATTAAAACGACAAGATGTGTTTTGATAACCCTGTAATTCTAAGGAGGAAGTCAACTGAAGAACATAAAGATTTTCAACAAGATATTGGTCAATTATAACCGCTTTAGCAGGGATGCAATCATTGGCAGCCTGAACAAAACAATCGTAGCTATTTTCACAATCTACAACAAAACCACTTGCTTTTCCGACAATTCGATCAGAAAAAAAGAATAATAAAGTTAGTCCCATCAAACAAACAACCACAATACTAATAATAACAAATTCTCGAATGTGTTTTTGATGAACGTTTTTATTGTAAATGTTCTTAGAAGTACTAACTTTTTGCACCCTCCTCTTTTTATCCATTTAAAGGAAAGGTAAATTCTGCCGTTTATATATTTTTTTAAAATAAGGGTATAGTTGGATTAGAACAAAATGAATTTAAAAGATAAATTAAATGAAAAAATAAAGTTAAGAAACCTATTCTTTCTTTTCAACAGCTTCTCCACCAAGTGGTTGAGAACCTTCTTTAACAACTTTAAGATTTACCTGATGGATAATTTTAGTTACTAACTCGCCACAAACGGTCTTTTTAGTCATCAAACCATTTTGTTTTTTGTTGTTCCTATTTTTTCCATTAAATCCTACAGTTCTGCCAACAACAGCAATCTTTTTACGTGGTTGTTGAATACCTTTTCTCATAGGGAAACCACATTTGTCAGAACCGCCAGTAAGCAAGAATTCATAACCAGAATACCCAATTTGATCACCAGAGAATTTATCTCCAATTCTTTTCTTGTGTAAGAAGTCAGTTTCTTGTTCAGTTAACTCTCTTTGGTAAGACTTTCCGTCTTTAGCACCAATCACTATTTTTAGATTTACCATTTTATTTGCTCCCCGAGACTCAAGAACTTATCAGTTCACGCTCCTTTGGAGGTGTCTCAGCTGTGTTTTATGATTAAAAACGATGATGGTTTATAAACTTTAAGTTAAATTTTTGAGAAATAGTGTAAAGCTGAAGCTACTAATAGCTGGAAGAATTATTGAATTTTACTATGCTCAATTTACTATTTCTCGAGTTCATTTAATTCTTGGGTTAGAGTTTGATGTTCTACTCTCAAGGTAACCAAAGTTTTTTTCTTAAACTCATTTATTTGGTTCCTGGAATCATCCCACTCCAGCGGTTTTATTTTCCTCTCTAAGTTAAAGAGGAGTTCTCTCAATTCTGAAATTCTTTCTGGAGACATAATTCTGATTAGTGAGAACCTGGATTATTTAAATGTTCGGTGAAAAAATGTCTAACTGAGTATAGTTATGATTTTTACCCCAGATTGAGTGCCAAAAGCTAGAGTTCCCTTTGGTTTTACATTCCAGTACAATTTCTGCAAATGATCACTGATTCCAGAGATTAAAGAGTTCCATTCGGGTAAGAAAATGTTCAATTTCTTTTCCATCTCTCTAATCTCAGCAATCTTCTCATATATTACAATCCCTCGGTGATAAGTGATAAAATCTCTTACTCCCCTAACCTGAGCAGACATAGTAACGATGTTTTGTATTAACTTTAACTCACTTCCAGGAAGATTACTTTTGGCTAGTCTTACCATTTCGCGACGTAACTTTAAAAATTCACTAATTAAACTAGCAATGTAAGCTAATTGGTCTTTAGCTTTATCTTCATTAAATTGTGGCTTTTTCTTTAATGATCTTACTAATACCAATAGATTTAGAAAGGAGTCCCTTAAAATCTTCAGATTCTGCTCATAATCAAGTAAATCGGGAAACAACATCATCAAGAAAAAATAAAAGAAGTATTTAAGTTTTATTAACGCTCCTACTTTTTCTTCTTAACTGCTGGTTTTTTTGCTGCAACTTTCTTAGCAGGTTTAACTACTTTTTTAGCTGCTGTCTTTTTAACGGTCTTTGGTTTTTCTTCACAACCACAACATCCACAACGCATTTTAAATCACCTCAATCTTTGATGTAAGAAGCATAATATCCAGATTTATAAATTGATTGTTTTCAGATTAAAGATTAACAGTCGTCTCCCAAAAATCATATAACAAAGGTTATAAATTCCAATGGGTTTATCATTACTAAGCATTCATCTAATTAAAATCAAAGCAAAAATAAGGAGTAAGAAAAGATGACAGATATTGATCCAGTAGAAATTTCCCATAAGAAGATGTGGGTTACATTATTGTATGAGAGAATTAAAAGTGCAGGTGATTACAAGATATTGCCAATGATTATGAGTAATCAACGGGGTTTAGTAACATGTTTAGAAAATGAACAAGCCGAGAAATTGATTCAACTAATTAGAAAACACAGAGAAAGAACAGGATATTTAGTTTACGAAAGTAACCCAAAAAGAAAAGGGAATTATTACGAATTGGTTCTGCGCACATGCCAAAGTATGATTCCGGTTCTTTTAGATGAAGATCAATTCGCAAAATTTAGAGTGGTTGCAGAAAGATAAAATACCACTGTTGAACACTTTTCTGCGTAAAATTTATAAATAAATTAACAATAGTTAATTAAAATGCAATATGGAACTAATAGTGGATATGCTGGAGGGCAAAGTAGTGGTTACAAAGTAGTTAGTTACGCTAGCTCTAGCAACAGATCATACTCTTCTGTAAAGACTACTTGGACTAAAAGTACCTGCTGCGGAGCTTTTCGTTTCGGTTCAAGATGCACAGATTGCCCGGGGGGAGTAGGCTATTAAAATGAAATTAATTTTTCCACAAGAGATTGAAGTTTGGTATGTTCTGCCAGCAATCAGAAAAAAGATTGCCTTAAAGATGGTAGAAACAGGTTTACAACAAAAAGAAGTCGCTGCAATTATGGGCATCACCCCTGCCGCGGTTTGTCAGTATAAATCAGAGAAGAGAGCTAAAGATGATTTTTTTGATCAAGAGTTAGAGACAGAATTAAAAAAATCTGTTCAAAGAATAATCAAAAATAATGAAGTATTAGCTGAAGAGATTATCAGATTAAACAACCTAGCAAAAAATAAGGGAACTATTTGTAAAATTTACAAAGAGATCTGTGCATTAAAAGGCATGAAAGGAAATTGCGCTTATTGTAAAAAAACTCAAGAAGGCAAAATATCAAAAATAAGGAAGGAAGAAAAATGAGCCAACAAAAAAAGTCAAAAATAATCTATCTTGATCATGCTGCTACAACGTATATTGATCCAAGAGTTAAAGAAGCCATGGACCCTTATTTTGAAGATGTTTATGGAAATCCTGGAAGTTTACATCAGATAGGATTGCGAGCGAGAGAAGTGATTGACAAAAGTAAAGAAACAATTGCAAAAATTATAAATTGTCAAAGTAAAGAGATTATTTTCACATCTGGTGGAACGGAAAGTATTAATTTAGCGATTAAAGGTGTAGCTTTTAGGAAAGGAGAAGGTCATATTATTACTTCTAAAATTGAACATCCTGCAGTCTTAGAAACATGTCATTATTTGGAGCAGAAAGGTTTCAAAGTTACTTATTTAGAAGTAGATAACAATGGATTAATTGATCCAAAAGAATTAGAAAAAGCGATTACGAAAGAAACAATCTTAATTACAATCATGTACGCCAACAATGAAATTGGAACCGTTGAACCAATCAAAGAGATTGGAGAGATTGCTAAGAAACATAAAATTATTTTTCATACTGATGCTTGTCAGGCTGCAGGAGCATTAGATTTAGATGTTAAAAAAATTAATGTTGATTTGATGACCTTAAACGGATCAAAAATTTATGGTCCAAAAGGAGTCGGTATTTTGTATAAATCTGCTGATGTTAAGTTAGAACCATTGATCCATGGGGGAGGACAAGAGTTTGGATTAAGAAGTGGAACAGAGAACGTTCCTGGTATTATTGGTTTTACTAAAGCGTTAGAATTGTCACAAACTGAAAAAGAAATAGAGAATATACGGTTGATAAAACTGAGAGATTATTTGATTAAAGAGCTATTAGAGAAAATCCCTAAATCTTTTTTAAATGGCCACAAGACAAAAAGATTGCCTAATAATGTTAATATATCTTTTCTGGATGTTGAGGGGGAATCTATCTTGCTTTATTTAGATCAAAAAGGAGTAGAAATCTCTACGGGATCTGCTTGTTCTTCACAAAAACTAGAAGTAAGTCACGTTTTAGATGCGATCGGCCTGATACATGATGCCGCCCACGGTTCAATAAGATTTACCTTAGGACATAGAACAACAAAAGAAGATTTAGACTATACCGTTATGGTGTTAAAAGAGATCATAGAAAACTTAAGAAGAATTTCTCCCATAAAAGTTAGAATGGAAGATATTCGCAACAAAAGTGTTGAAAGTTCTTCTGACCACCATTAGGAGGGGAAAAATGAATTACGAAATTAAAGGTTATAACGAAGGAAAAGGTTGGCTGTATTCAGACAAAGTAAAAGAACATTTCTTTAGTCCCCAAAATTTGTTCAAAACACAACAAGAAGTTGAAGAATATGAAAAACATGCTGATGGTATTGGTCAAGTTGGCAGTCCAGCATGTGGGGATGTTATGAAGATGTTCATCAAAGTTAAAGATGATAGGATTACTGAATGTAAATGGCAAACTTTTGGTTCATTAATCAAAGGAGAGAAAGTTATGATTCCAAGTTATTCATCAATTAATGTGGAAAACATAACTATCAATTCTATCGTCCTGAACGAGGAAGGTAACCCCGTTACAATAGAAGAGAACTTCATTCGCAACTATTCGGGCAAGGTCTTAACCATCTCACTTTCAACCTCTAAGTATTATCATTTTACTGTCACTCCCAATCACCCTCTTCCTTGTATTAAAAGAGATAAAGTTGCCAAAGTCTTAAGAAAAAAAGGATCTCGATGGTCAGAAGTAAGCGAAAAGAAAGCACTAAATGCCTCTTCAGAACTAATTTCAGCTAGCCAGATTAAATCAGGCGATTTTCTATTGTTTAAGATAAATAAAAAAACAAAAGATAATAAAGAGCTAACTAAAGATTTCTGTAAATTATTAGGTTATTATGTTTCAAATGGAACATCTCCGTCAAATAATAGAGTAATTTATTATTTTGGTCTTAATGAACAAGAATATATTGATGAATTAAAACAAATTTCTAAAAAAAATAGATGGGAATATAAAATATTTAAAAGAAACACTGAAAATGTTCTCTGTTTTCAATTAAGTAATCCCAAGATAGTACAATTACTAAGAAAGCATGGAGGAATTTCAGGAAAGAAAAACTTTTCAGAAGAAACCCTATTGTTACCTCCTAAAAAACAGATGTTAATCGTAGATTCTTATGTAAAAGGAGATGGATGGACACAACAACAAAAAGATAACTGGGAAGAACAATGTTTTATCTCAACATCTAAAGAAGAAATTGCTTACAAGTTACAGATGATGTTAGCTAGAAATAAGATTTTTGCTCCTCTACATTATCGCGAGCCAAGAGAATTTGTTGCTAGAGGAAAAACATACAAAAACAATGGTGAAATCAATTTAATCTTTAGAAAGAAACCAAATTATTCAAGAATAAAGTATAATAAGAAAGAACATTCTTTCTTGATTCCGGTACAAAAGATTGACATTACAGATTATAAAGGAAAGATATATGATCTTGGACTAGCAATAGAACCAAAAGTCTACAAAGTGAAAGGAATTTCAGTCCACAACTGCGCTTCAGCAATAGCTTCAACATCAATGTTATCAGTAATGGTTATAGGAAAAACTCTGGAAGAAGCAAAGAAGATAACTCCGAAAGATATTGTTAATGCTTTAGGAGGATTACCCCCTAGAAAAATCCATTGTTCTGTTTTAGGAGATCAAGCACTAAGAGCTGCGATTGAAGATTATGAAAAAAAACGGTCTTGAATTATTATTTCTTTTTTAAAACATTATCAAACTTTCCTTTAAGAAAACATTCAATATTTTGTAAAGCAATTTCCTTTCCATTAGCACTTGCTTGTTTTGTGGAAAAAGCAATATGAGGAGTGACTAAAATTTTTTCATTGCTCATTGCTTTAAGATAAAATTCATTTTTTGTATCTCCAAAGTTTTCGGGATCACAATCAATTGCCGCCCCTGATATAATTCCGGAATCAATAGCTTTGATTAAACCATTAAGATCATAAGTGTAGGGCCTAACAAACGTAACATAATAAGATCCTTTTTTTAAACCCATAAAAAAATTCTCATTCAACAAATTTTTACTAGAAGTGTTACAATTTAGAGCATTAATGATTAGGTCAGCTTCTTTAGAGATTGTTAAATCGTCTCCTCGATTAAAAAACGTTACGTCCATACCAAACGCCCGACATGATTCTCCGACCTTACTACCAATACTTCCATTACCCACAATTAATACTTTCTTATTCCACAAACTTTCCTGCAATTCAAATGGAAAATTTTCAGTGGCCCTAATCCGTGGACCTATTTTCCTAAATAATGATAAAATCATAAACATTGTCCATTCAACAATTGAATCGCGATTTCCACCCTTGGAATTAGCTACAAACACCCCATTTTTTTCTAACTTTTCAGAATTAAATGGACCTAATTCAACAAAAGGATAAACCACAAAAACATTTTTTAATAAAGGTAAACTTTCTAACAAGTATTTCCCATTGCTATAAAGTACATCAGCATCATCCGATTTATTAACTAAGTCCTCAATGGAAGCTGGTTCTTCCAGTTCTTCTAATTCTGCAACTTCTTTAAGTCTTTGCCTTTGTTCATCATTAAGAGTTATTCCAAGAGTAATAATTTTTTTCATTTTAATAATTAGGAAAAATTATTCTATTTAAACATTACTGAAATAGAGACTTAAAATAGAAAACGTTAAATATTTGTGTTACCTTGATAAGGTATCAATTGAGAGCAATGATTAAATTTGGATGGTCCCATATGAGCCTTGTGGAGTTACGCCCACCTCAATTGATGTTTTAAGATTTACAAGATTAATGTTAAGCGGTTATGTTAATCAAAATTAAATCGACTTTTTTAGCAAAATCCTCCTTAAGAAAACGCAAACATTATATACTTTAAGTACTAATTTTATTGAAAATGGGGTTTAAAATATTTGGAATTCAAATCGGTCAAGAACAAATAATTACAGCAGAGGAAATCAAAAACAAACTTCTAAAGATTGTATCTGCAGCAAAAGCAGATATAGAACGTGATTTTGTCAATCCCGCAAAAAAGTTAATTCCAGAACGGTTTTGGTCAGAAAAAGGTAAACGACTTACTAGTCCTTTTGAGAGGATGAAATATTCAGAACTAAAACCATTATGTGTCGCTTTTATTGCTACTGAAAGAAATGCTCACAAAAATTTAAGTATCCATATCGCAGAATTACAATTATTAGAAAAAAGAATTAAGAAAAGAGATTTTAACGAGAAAGTTAGATGGGTCAGACAAGATCTGGAAGCGTGGACAATATCTTTAAACGATACCTATAAAACAGCAAGAGAATTAACTATAACTGATAGTCGTGACAAAATGGGGGCTGTTGTTACGGATTATTTAGGAGATATTCCCTCACGATTGGTTAAGAGAATAATAGAATTACAACAAAAAATTGAGAGATGGTTTGAAAGATTGAATTAGATTTCTGACAAAAATAATAGACATATTAAAAGTTGTTTTAATAAAGTTTATTTAAGGAAGATTTAACGCCCATTTTAGATTCATTCAGAATTCAGTGAGCTTTTTTTCAGAAGAATATGTTATAATTGTACTATTACCTTCCTTACCAGAAACTTTCTCAGTAGAGATAAAACGTGCTTCGTCTAATTTGACAATTCTTCGTTGGAAAGATTTGTAACTCATTTCTCCACCCTTCTCGGTATAAGCTGCATAAATTTCTCCAATTCTTTTGCCGCTATGTTCTTTAACTAGATCAAGTATTACTAATAATTCGGCATCTAGACCATCTTTGGGTTTGATATGAAAATCTTCTACCTTTCTAATAGCCTCGGCAACGTGAATAGTAGTGATTTTGCGAGAACTTCTTTCTTCTGCGATATTACCAGTTTCCTTCATCAAATAAAGACCAATTCTTACATCTTTTGTTTCTGCACATTTCTCTGTAATTTCTGCAAAAGCATCTTCATCCCAACATCCCTGCACGAAAGCATAATCTCTTCTTTGTTTTAAAATTCCAGCAATCTCACTTTCGTTGTAAGATTTAAAGAATAAAAATTCTGGACTTAATCTGCTTCTAATTCTTTCATCCATATCAGAATAAGTATCACGATAATTAGTTAACAAGATTATGGACTTACGATAAATGTCTTCCAAAATAGTATATAAAAAGTCTGTATCCTCTAACTTATCAATCTCATCAAAAACAAAAACAGCACCACCCTTGTTCAACTTATTTTTGATCATAGCAAAAAGTTCACTGGTCTTTTTGCTCATCAAGAACTTAAAACCAAGATCTTCACAGATTTTATAATAGATTTTGTAAGTAGTATTTTCTTTCCAACAGTTCACATAGATGGGAACAATTTCTTCCGTTTCCTCTTCTAATTCTCTCAAAACATGTTTACAAGCAGTAGTTTTTCCTACTCCCGGAGCGCCGTAAACAAAAAGGTTTCTGCCATTGTAATTCTGTAATAATGGACGAATGGCGGTAGCAAAACGCATCTGTTCATTCTCTCGAAATTGTAAAACTTTTGGTTGAAAATCATAATCTAGAACGACTGTATCTCTAAACAAAGTTTCACCACTT
>Ga0210006_1002475_pt1 | contig 12062 bp, 12 predicted proteins | sample CryGey02umfilter_2_FD_185452 | JGI IMG/M metagenome (GOLD analysis project Ga0210006, IMG submission 185452) | Groundwater microbial communities from aquifer in Utah, USA - Crystal Geyser 4/10/14 0.2 um filter (SPAdes) (version 3) | ecosystem: Environmental > Aquatic > Deep subsurface >... | reverse complement strand
CAATAGTAGAAGCAGAAAAAGATCTCCCTCAAAAAATAAAAAAAGAGATCAAAACTGAGACTAAAGAAGTTATAACAGAGAGGGAGGAAAAAAAACCAATCATCAAGGAGACAATTTCTGCACCAGTAGCGACGGGTATCAAAAAAGAGGTTAAAAATGACGAAGAAAAAGCCGAAGATGTTATAACTAAAGAGCAGAAATCAGAAGAAAGAAAAAAGTTATTTGGTTTTTTTAAAAGAAAAGAAAAACCCGCAGAAACAACAAAAACCGAAGTTGAAGAAGTTACTGAAGAAAAGCTGGAACAACTTGATCAAATCATTAAGTCAGATTCTGGAGAAGTTATTCCTGAAAAGTTTAGTGCAGGAAAAGAACAATTTGAACCTGACTTTAAGAAGATTAAAGAAATAAAGGAAGATCAAGAACTTGAAGAAGTAGAAAAAGCCAAAGAAGTAGAAGCTAAAGGAACAGAAACTAAAGAAACAGAGGAAAAGAAAGGTTTCTTTAGCAAGGTTAAACAAACTTTAACTACAAAAACAATTTCAGAAGCTAAGTTTGAAGATTTGTTCTGGAATTTAGAGATTGTCTTATTGGAAAATAACGTTTCTGTTGAGGTTATCGAGAAGATTAAGGATGATCTTAAAGAAGAACTTGTTGATAAGCCCTTACCTAGAGATGTTGAGAGTAAGATCGAAGAAACATTAGCTAAAACACTTAAAAATATTTTATCTTTCAAAAGAATTGATTTATTACAAAAAGCCAAGGAGAAACGAGATACGGAAAAGAAACCCTTAATTATCGCTTTTTTTGGCATCAATGGTAGCGGTAAAACAACTTCTATTGCCAAACTTACAAATTATTTTCAAAGAAATGGTCTGTCCGTAGTTCTGGCTGCTTGTGATACCTTTAGAGCAGCAGCAATTCAACAATTAGAAGAACATGCCGATAAGCTTAATGTTAAGATGATCAAACATGATTATGGTAGCGATGCTGCTGCTGTAGCTTTTGACTCTGTGAAGTATGCAGAAAAGAATAAGGTTGATGTTGTCTTGATTGACACGGCTGGAAGATTACATAGTAACACTAATTTGATGGCAGAATTGGAAAAGATTATTCGAGTAGTTAAACCAGATTTAAAGATATTCATCGGCGAGTCTATAACAGGTAATGATTGTATTGAACAGGCTCGAAAATTTAATGAGTTGGTTGAAATGGATGGCGCGATTTTAACAAAAGCGGATGTTGATGAGAAAGGTGGGGCACCATTAAGTATCGCTTACACCATTAAGAAACCAATTTTATTTTTAGGTGTGGGCCAAGAGTATAAAGACTTAGAAGAGTTTGATGCAAATTTAATCTTGAAGAGGTTGGGCTTTTAATTCATTACTAAAACATTTCCTTGTTAGTGTTAGATGTTTTATTGATATATCTAAATAGAGAGTTAAAACACTAAAATGTCTACACCACTTAACATTGCCATTAACATGGACTTTGATTATACTTGCACTAGGCCTCCGATTTTTCATCAAGATCCTTTTTTAGAACAGCTGGGTATAAACTCAGCAGATTTCTGGAATAAAGTTTCCACTACTCAGAGAGCTTATGAACAGAGAAGTATTGGAAGAGAAAATTTTAGCGTCATGTATTTAACTTTATTCCAAAGAGAAGTAGAGGCTAAATTAGGACGGCCCTTAACAAGAGCAGACCTGTTAGAAGCAGGAAGATTGTTGAAGAAAGAACATCTTTTTCCAGGCCTTCCAGAATTTTGGAATAATATTAAGGAAGGTTTTCCTAACGATAATCTTGAAGTTAGAATAATCAGTGTTGGGATCAAACCAATTTTGCAAGCCTGCCCAATAGTTGGTCCTTATGTTGATATTATCGCTGCTTACGATTTTCTTACGGAAGATGGTTCTGATACTGGAAGAATTATTGGTCCAGCATGTACTGTTTCTTCGGGTGAGAAGGAAAATGTTGTGGTTGCATTAAGTTATGGGAAATCATTTAGAGGAAATTTGCGGGATGGACAACAGGTTTATGATTTTCCTCTCAGACAAACGATTATTATCGCGGATGGTTTTAGTGATAGAGCAATGTGTCAATTAGGTAAAAAATATGGTGCTGCTACGATTGGCATTGCTGCAGATCAGGGTGCAATTGTCAAAGCAGGAAGAGAATTGGGTTATTACTTCGATGAATTTCATGTTGGTGATTATCGTCCTGGTTCTTCTCTATTACAATCTATTGAAACAAAAATTAAATCTTTTCATGATAATAACTAATTCACATTCTTAATAGTTCTTTAGTTTTAGTTTTTTTAATTAGTAAATAACTGTCGATACAGCCGTGTTACAACATTGTGTACATACTGTTCACGCATGAATGCATCCACAATAATTGAATCATCAGAAAATTGAAATATTTTTGGTTTAATCCCTAATGTGTTCAATGTACTAAAGAAAATTGCCGTAGCAGTATACCCCATTTCTTCTCCAACAAGAGTTACTCTGGCAAAACCATTGGCAGTTTTTGTAGGATGGTCATCTCTCTTTAGATCTAGTAATAGGTCTCCTAGATTTGGTTTAGCAAACACCGCATAGGTTCTGCAAGAATCTCCATCATTCAGTGTTTCTACATTGTAACCATGTCTTGCAAAAGTACTTTCCACCTCCGCAGCAACTCCTGCTTTTAGCATTGGCATATTATAAACAGTAATCATAGTATATCCTTCAGTTTGTGCAACAGCCTTTACTCCAAAATCATTTCTTTTACCATTAGCGACTGCTTTAATTGTAGTACCAAGATGGTTTGGTTCAAAACTATTTAAGATTCTGACGGGAACACCTCTTTCTCTTGCTGGTCTTAAAGCTACATCATTAATGATCTTGGCTCCTAATCCTGCAAATGCTTCTGCTTCTCTATATGTTAATTGTGAAATTGGATTTAATCCGGGAATGATAGAAGGATCAACCGGAGAGATCCCATTATTATCACTCCAGATTCTAACTTCATCAGAATATAAGGCGGCTCCCCAATACGTTGCAGTTCCATCTGACATGCCCCTTTGTAATGTGACCATTTCTTTTGTGCCTACTTTTGTACCAATAAACCCAGGCACGACGACAACCTTTCCAGCTAAATCTCTTTCTCTTGAAATCTTGGCAATTGCCTTTAATGTTTGTTGATGACCAACGGGAACATCAATATTTCCCGGATGATTAGAAACACCAAACATTCCGTTTTGATCATAATCTAAAAGAACGAATTCCAAAGAAGGGTGGGTTGCTTTACCTGCTTCCATTAATATTCTTGCTTTAACTCTTTCTGGAAGTCCAATAATTCTGGCTTGTGCTTGTGGATCTAAGTTTCCGCTTTGCAACAAACTTGTTGATTCTACAACTAATGAATCTATCAATGATCGTTCTAATTTATGTTCATGAAGGTTTGCATAAAACATATCCTGCATTATCCTCCATTCCGTTTCAGAATTTCTTCCTTGAACTATATCATAAGCATGGTCTGTAGCTTTTCTACCTTCTGGGGTTCCGTCAATTTTACCTGCTCCAGAACAGACTAAAACTAGGGTTCCATCTTGATTTAACACTGCACGATCTTCTAACGTTAACGTTAGCGCGGATTTATCTCTTTCTGCTGTACTTAAAGAAGTTCCACCATACTTATCAACTCTAGATTGGTCAATCATCTTATAAATCTCTCCGGAACTTTTTCGTGTCTTAGTAATTCACTTAATTCTTCTCTTTCTCTAATGAGATCAACTTTTCCATCTACTCCTATTAAAACTTCTGGTGCTTCCGGAAAAGAGTTGTAATTCTTTGTACTCATAGAAGCACAATACGCACCAGCTCCCCCAATAATCACTAAATCTCCTCTTCTTGCTTGTAGCATATTTCTAGAAACTGATTCTTCTGGATTTCCGGGTTCTGGTGTCATAGTATCACCAGTTTCACAACACTTACCTACCACAATATAATCTGCTTGTCTTCTGGGAGAATTATCTTTTGGGATAATAGTTATAGGGTGTTGAGCTCCATACATCGATATTCTTGTTAATTCTGTCATCCCTGTATCAATTTTTAAAAAATCCCAAATGTCAGTTGAGACAACGTCTTCCACACGAGAGAGAACAGCCCCAGCATTAGCAACTAAATATGTTCCAGGTTCTATTTCTAAATGAAGTTGTCTTCCAGTAGATTGATAAAAATCGATAAATTCATCTCTAATTGTTTGACCACAATCTTGAAGATCTGTAGTTTTCTCCCCAGGCATTCTGCCAACTTTAAAACCACCACCTAAATTTAGTGTTTGTACATCTGGAAATTCTGTAGCCCAGCCTAAACTGAGTTTGGCAACATCTTTCCAAATTTGTGGATCACTACCAGAACCAATATGTGTGTGCATACGACTTATTCTCAATCCGTATCTTCCTGCAATTTCTTTTATTTTTGGGACAAGATCATACCATATCCCAAAGCTAGATCTTTCGTGTCCTGTATTAGTTCTATTACAATGGCCAGAACCTGTCCCAGGATTAATCCGTACAGAAATTTCACTACCTGGAGTAACTTTTCCAATATCTTCTAATTGAGATAAAGAACACGCATTTATCCTTACTCCCATAGTTATTAACTCTTCTAGTTTTTTCCCTCTTGGAATTAATTGTGCAGTTAATTGTATCTGCTCTGCAGGAATGCCCGCCATCATGGCTCTCATTACTTCATAATGCGAAGAAGCGTCAATTTGCAAACCCATTTGGTTAAACAATCTTAAAATTGTGCCATTGGAATTAGCTTTCATAGCATACCTGGGAGTAAAACCAAAGGCATTAGGAAAGTTTAATACTGCTTGTGCATTAGCTCTCAGAAGGTCCTCACGATAAACATAAACAGGAGTGCCAATATTTTCAGCAATACATATTGCTGTTTCTTTGTCAATAAATTGTTTTGCTGTAGATTCTCTAGCTTGTTCTGAAGTCATTTTAACTTCAAAAAGCAAGTAGAATAAAAACGTAATGTTATTATAATAACAAAGTTTTTAAATTACTAACAAACTGAGAGATGTATGGTTACTATCAGTCATCTTGTCAAAAGAATAATTAATAATAAACCGTTGTTATACGAAGCCCTTTCTAAAGATATTATCAATTACCCAAACCTTGCCGAACATATCAAAGATGAACTCGAAGCAGAGTTAGGAAGCAAAGTTAAAGGACCTGCGGTGGTTATGGCCTTACGTCGTTTTAGAGAAACAATTAAGAAAAAAGAAGATGTTAAAGTTCCACTTAAATTTAACTCACAGATTATTATGAAGTCTGGGTTGTGTGATGTTACTTTTGTTCGCTCACCAGAATTATTACGTAAATTGAAGTCTGTTTATGATTTGATTAATTATGATACTGGAGAAACACTTAATGTGATCTACGGAAACTATGAGATTACGATTGTAGCGGAAGAAAAGCATCTGAAAGAGATTATCACCTTACTTAAAAATGAGAAGAAAATTAATTTGGAACATAACTTAGTTTCTTTGGCTATGAGTTTTTCTAAAGAATTCCTTTATACTCCTGGTATCTTAGCTACAGTAATAAGAGAGCTATTTTGGGAGAACATTAACATCTACGAAAATATTTCTACAATGACTGAAGTAATTTTTATTGTCCATAAAATGGATGCAGTAAGGGCTTATAACTGTTTGCAGCGTTTGATTGATAAAAGATAAACTCACTTTTTAAGGATTCTTTAATAGTTTGTCCTTTATACAAGAAATCTTTATAAACCAACATTCTCCTTAAAGAGCAATGACTAAGATCTATATTGAGACTGCGGGATGTAGTCATAATTTCGCTGATTCCGAACAGATGGCGGGTTTATTAAAAAAATCTCAATTTGAAATAGTCAATACTATTGAAGAAGGAGATGTAATTATTTTTAATACTTGTACTGTTAAGGGGCCAACAGAAAATGCGTTTTATAGACGCTTAGAAGAAGTTAAAGGTCTTTTTCCTTACAAAATTATCATTGTAGCTGGGTGTATTGCCCAAACTAATCCTCCAAAATTAAGAAAATATCCTCTTGTTGGAACAAAACAAATTCATAACATTGTTGAGGTTGTCGAAGAAGCATTAAATGATAATATCGTTAAGTTGCTGGAGTGTGGAGAGATGCCTCCGTTAAATCTTCCTAGAGTTAAGAAAAATCCAATTGTTTGTATCGTACCTATTTCCCGTGGTTGTTTGGGCGCGTGTACATTTTGTAAGACTAAAGAAGTTCGAGGTAATTTAGTTTCATATCCTATTGCTGAGATCAAGAAAGAAATAGAAGATGGTCTGTTAGATGGGGCAAGGGAAATATGGTTAACTTCTCAAGACACGGGATGCTATGGTTTTGATATAAACACAAACTTAGCAAGGTTGCTAAAAGAGATTGTGGCGATCCCTAAAAATTTTCGTATCCGCATTGGAATGATGAATCCCAATCATCTTTTAAAATTTAAAGAAGAGTTTCTAGATGTTTTTTCTAATCCAAAATTCTTTCGTTTTCTCCATCTTCCCTTGCAAAGTGGAAGCAATGTTGTTTTGGAGAATATGTGTCGTAATTATACTGCGAAAGAGTTTAGATCATTAGTTACAGAAATCAAAGAAAAGTTTTATCGTGTTAATATCGCTACTGACATCATTGTTGGATTTCCTCAAGAAACTGAGGAACAACATTGGGAGACTCTTAATATCTTAAGAGAATTATCTCCCGACGTTGTTAATATATCTCGATTTTGGCCTAGGCCAGGCACAAAAGCAGCAAAGATGAAACAATTGCCTAGCGATGTAATTAAACATCGTTCTAAGGTTATTACTGACATTTGTCACAATATTTTCAAATTGCAGAACGAGCGTTGGATTGATTGGGAAGGGGAAATTATCATTGATGAGATTGGAACAGAACCAAACCAATTTATTGGCAGAAACGCTTCTTATAAACCAATAATAGTTAATGGTGCTTTTAAGTTAGGCGATATAGTTAAGGTTAAGATTGTAAAAACTACTACTTTTGATTTAAGGGGAGAAATTATTAGTAACGTTACTACTCAGTTTTATAACTAATAAATTAATTACTTATTTAGACTTTAGTTAGAAATTCCTTCTTTTTTTGCCAACTCAACTTCTTTTTTTAATTCTTCTTCGACCTGTTTTAAAATTTCTTCTTCAGAAAGCATCTCTTTTGCAGAGGTTTCCATAAAACTATTCAAATGTTTTTTGATCTTAGCATAAACGTGAGCGACATCTCCAGCTAATTGTCCAAAAATATTACTTTCAATTGGGTTTTTCCAAACATATTTGTTTAACATTCCTTTAACAAAGTAAAAGAATGGTCGCATTCCCCACCGATCTTGATAATCAGTAAGAATCCATCCATCAAAAACTATCGTTAAATCCCCTTTCTGAAAAACTCTTTTTTGATTGTTTATAGTAGTAACTTCCTCAGTAACATTATCCATAATAATCTTTAGCTTTATCATTAAAGTAAGATATTTAGTAACTTCTTTCCATGGTCTAAGTTCAACATAAACGTGACGTCCTTCTTCTCTAACTGTTTCTTCACTGCGCTTTTCCCTTTTTTCATATCCTTGTTCTTCAATAGCACGATTGATTGTACTATATAACTCATCAATCCTAAAGATACCCTTATAATTCAATTCCCGACCATTTATGATCAGAAATCGTTCGTAATTCATTTCGTTAATCATTTTTAGGTTTGGTAATAATACTTGTATGTATTAAGGAAATTTTTAATTTTATAAATTAGTTCGTCCATATCATGTTCAATCCAACGTTCAAACTTTTCATAATGTTTTTTGAAAAAGTACTTGTTGAATAATACTGCTATAAACCAATAAAATGGTGAAGTGATAAATAATCCTTTTCTATCAAAAAATACATAACCATCAAATGTCATTCTGATTAGTCCTTGATTTAGTCTAAGAACTTGATTGTCATGCTCCACTTCAACATCTTTAACATTTGCAGCAATTAACTTTACTTTAGCTTTAATTTTATAATAATTACCGGCGTTTTTCCAGGGGGCGTAAACAATCTGAATTTGTTTCCCTTCTGGTGTGATTAGTTCTTCATTAAGTTGTTCATTAAAATCCCAATGGCGATTGTAAAAGAATTCACCTATCAATTTGTGTAGTTCTGCCATATTAAACAACCCTTCGTAACTAAATTTAATGTGGTCTACAACAATAGTTCGATCGGGCATTTAGGAAATACCTCCTTGCATTTTTTGATCCATTTTTTTCTTACCAAAGAAAACCCAATACAAAGATAAATTACCAATGACAATTAATAAGAGTAATAGCATTGTGTCCATGAGTTGGAATATAATTATTTTACTTATAAATTATTCTGTTGGGGTTAAGCAAAAGTTATATAAATGCAAAAATATTGTTTCACTATCAATGGTAAAAAAGAGGGAAGAAAATCACTTAAAGAGTGAGCACCATCCAATTTTTCGGCAGAAGCTTACGTTGGGCCAAAAAGCTGCTGATAAAATATCCTCATTTGGTGGTAGTTGGTATTTTATTGTAATCTTTTTCATCTTTTTATTTTCTTGGATGGTGGTTAATAGTTGGATTTTGTTAAAAAAACCGTTTGACCCTTATCCCTATATCTTGCTTAACCTTGCGTTGTCAACCTTAGCAGCGATACAAGCACCGATGATTTTGATGAGTCAGAATCGCCAAGCAGAAAGAGATCGGATTGATGCGAAGTATGATCATTACGTTAATCGTAAAGCAGAAAGAGAAAACCGTGATATGCAAAAAGACATGGATCAGGCTCTTCTTTTGCTTCATGAAATTAATAATGGTGTAAGAAAATCACGTAGGTAAAATGGTTTCTATTGAGTTTTTGCAAAAGGAAATGGCAGAAATAAAGCTTCGTAATAAACGAGTTGAGGCGGATAAGGCATGGGAAACAAGTTTTATACGAAAGTTAATTATCGCTTTAATGACTTATTTTGTTGTTGTCTTATTCTTCTGGATAATTAAAGTGCCTTATTTCTTGTTAAATGCCTTGGTACCAACTGCTGGATTTGTGCTTTCTACTTTAACCTTGCCTTTTATCAAGAAATTCTGGATTAAGAATATTTACAGCAAATAATTTGCATTAGCACTGGACAACTGCGGACAAGGTTTATAAAATATAATCATTAACATTTCCTTGGAGTACATACTATTTATGACCCCTGTTTTAAATGATAAATAAAATTACTTTAGAATTCGCCGAAATTATTGGTCTTCTTTGTGCTGAAGGAAGTCATATTATCTCTTATTCTACCTACACTGAGAATAGATACAATAAGCAATATGTCCGTAACAATAAAAAATCCGAAAGAATCGAGTTTTATAATAAAGATAAAAATTTATCTCATCATTATCTCAATCTTTTGTTTAAAGAATTTGGTCTTAGGTTTAGGATTACAAAAGACGGTAAGGTTAATATCGGAAACAGGGCAGTAATCAAACGGATTATTACAGAAACTCCTTTAGGGCACTTAAACTGGCAAGTGCCAGAATCTGTAGCAAATTCTAATTTAATAACTAAACTTTATTTTTTGAGAGGGTTCTTTGATGGAGATGGGACTGCTGTTGGTACCGTTAGATTCTTTTCTACAAACTATGGTGGTATACATCAGATCTCTGGTTTGTTAAAAGAATTGAATTACAAACACACTATTCAGGGGCCAGTATCTAAACCTAAACGCAAACCGTATTATATTATTCAAATAAGCCGAAAAGACCAATTTAGGTTTTTAGAAGACATCCAGCCAATTTCAAAGTATGTCTAAGATAATAAGGGAAAGTTTATAAATAATTTACTTGTTTGGATACAAATACCTGCTAATAATTAGGACACCTGTGATAACCAGATTTGTGGGGGTAATTTTAAAGCATAAATTGCTTTAAAACCTTAGGCAAAGTCTGGTCAAATGCGCAGGACTTAAGTTCACTTGAGTTGAAGTGATTAGATATCCTGTCCTTTAGTAGGTTCGAGGGTTCAAATCCCTTCCCCCACACTTTTTTTTTTGAACATGGCTAGTCTTCTGTTAGGTGATTCTGGTGTTGGTACTGGGATTAGAGTTGATCTACATGTACACTCGGTAAATTCTGATGGTACAAACCCTGTTTCTGAGATAATTCAGTATGCTATTAATAATACTGGATTGTCTGGGATAGCATTCTCTGAACACACTTTTTCTGATTGCTTGTCTCCTCTACGCTCATATGAGGAGGCCCAAACTTATTTGGTACAACAAGGATTAGATAGAACTATTGTCATTTATCCCGCTGCTGAACTCAGTCTTTTAATTCCTGGGAATAAAAGAAATAAAGTTCATGGTTTAATTTTAGGTGACATTGGAGAATTAGAAAAGATGTTGAGGGGTGTTGCTCATTTTGGGTCGGTGGTTCCAGTGGAAGCAACTAAGGAGTACAATCTAAAGATGTTCTTGGCTCATCCTAAACCGCACGATTTATTTTATGATGCGGGAGTTATTACTCATTTTCATGGTGTAGAATACACTCCTAACCTGTTAACCAATCCCATTAGCAATAATTCTCGTTATTGCTTGTCAAAATTATTAATGCAGAGTGTTCCTGTTATTGCAACTTCTGATGCCCACCACTTATCTTCTTTAGGAGTTCACACAGAATTTTCCGAACTAACTCCTTCTGTTTTTGATTTGATAACAATTAATAATATCTCTGCTTTGTGTGTGGAGGAAGTTAGGTCCAAAAATATTAAAAGACTTTGTAGGTCCCTTAATGGTTTAATTTCAATTAAGTTCTTAGACCAATTACCAAAATCTTAAATAAATACCAGTAATTCTTCATTAAATGGACTTATCAGAGTTTCAAGAACAAAAAGAACCATGGTATAAAGGACCGATAAAATACATCATCGGGGTCTTTCTGTTATTAATGATAATTATGTGGTTAGTTCCATTTTATGGCGTAAAACAGAATCCAGAACCAAATTATATTCCTTCGGTTGAGGAATTACATGTCCCTTCAATGACGGTTCCAAATATTACCTCCAATGATATCCGATCTTATATTCAGACAACTTCTGAAATAAAACAGATTGCAGATAAAATCGTTAGCCTTTCTTGTTTTCAAACTAGTAAAGTTTGCAATGCCAAAGCTATTTTCTACTTTGTGCAGAAGAACTTTAATTATGTTAACGATCCTCTTGCATTTGAATACTTTAAAACACCTCAAGAATCTTTAAAGTCAGATGTTGGAGATTGTGACGACACTTCCATTTTATTATCATCGTTATTACAATCAATTGGTTTGCAAACACGTTTTGTTTTTGTTCCAAATCACGTTTATGTTCAAGTAAAGCTTTCAGAAGCAATATCTGCATATAAAGAAGAAGGCGATTGGATTAATTTAGATGCTACTTGCGATAATTGTAAATTTGGTGAAATCAGCCCACAGTATTATAAATCTGAAAAAGAATATTCTCAATAATCAAAAAATTCTATTCTTAAAATAAGTCCATAATGAAGCAACGGCTAATATCACAATTCTTCCACTTCCTAGCATTAAAGGAACCTTAGCCATTTTTATTAAAAAAAATAAAACTGGGGCTCCGAGAGGGGGTGAGGGTGGTAGAAATCTTGGAGCCCAACAGATTATGATTTTTGTTGTGACATTTGTCTCAACATTTGTAGTTAAAGTACAACAGGTATATAAATGTTACTTTTTTGTATACTGGTTACGGAAAAACGCCATTTTGGTCATTGGTTTTTCTTATTATCTGCTCAAGAATAAGGATATTTTTTATAAATTAGAAGACTTCTGACATGTAGCTGTGTAAAAATCTGAGAAAAAGAAGTTATTATAGTGCCTGTTGTTATATTCTTAACAAACCAATATTACTTTTTGAGGTAGAAATGATCACTTTTTGATCATTACTCTTTAATTATTATTCTTTAATCAGCTTCTTTAGTGCCTCTAATGCCTTAGCAGCATCTTCTTCGCGC
>Ga0210006_1002463_pt1 | contig 12118 bp, 12 predicted proteins | sample CryGey02umfilter_2_FD_185452 | JGI IMG/M metagenome (GOLD analysis project Ga0210006, IMG submission 185452) | Groundwater microbial communities from aquifer in Utah, USA - Crystal Geyser 4/10/14 0.2 um filter (SPAdes) (version 3) | ecosystem: Environmental > Aquatic > Deep subsurface >... | reverse complement strand
AATTTGATTGTTAATCAAAAAATGTTGCCTTATGTTTGTATCAGGAGTTTGGTTATTCATTAGAGTTGTTTCGATTTGTCATAATGAATTAATACACTTTTTCACTTAAAGTAAGTATCCGTCCTAGGTTCCTTCTTTTTTTATCAGCATTTTTTCTCTCGTTGGGTAACTGAACGGGTAAGTTTCTATGTTCTGGAGTAGAATAAAAACGCCAATATTCTGCCATAGCAGAAGTTAATGTTTGGTGAGTGTCAGTGCTTTTAACTGTCAAAATGGTCTCACCAAGATACAAGTTAATTTCTCCAATTTCATTATTGATTATTTTTTTCATAAGTTACTTAAACAACATATTATACACTAATATAGGACATATTAGATAAAGTCATATTTTTTCAAACCCCATCTCGATATACTCTTTTACATTTGGAGCAAAGTCATAGTTATCAATTTCATTTTTAGATATCCACTTGACGCCAATAGTATCTTTCAAAGTCAGTGCTTCACCCGATTCCCAATGGCAAAGACAAATCAGAGCAATGACATGTTGGCCATTGGATCGGATAAATGTATTATTGGTTATTAATTGAACATCTTCTTTTATTTTAATTCCTGTTTTTTCATCAACTTCTCTGGCGCAAGTTTTTTCGACGATATTAAAAATATTTCTCTCGGTTTTGTCTATTTTTCCACCAGGGATTGTCCATTTACCTCCCTCATGTCCTTCATCAAAACTTCGTTGTGATATTAATATTTTGCCGTCTTTTTCGACGACCGCATTAACAATAACTGAATGTAATTTTGAAATATCAATTTGATCAGACATACTATATTGTATAAATTAATTTTAATAATTATATTCCTAAAATTAATTTATACATGGTTTTCCTCAAAACAATCCTCATCCCTGCTCGAGTATGACGGAAGGAGGGGGTTGGGGGGGAGGAATTCCGTCATACTCGAGCCTTTACAAATAACGGTCATCCCCGCCATCTTGAAAGATTTGAAATCACCCAGCAAAAAATTATTCTTTTCCTTTTTGATTTAAAATTTCGGCGCGCATTCATAAAAATAAATAAAGAAAATTTTTTTTCTGGGTGGCAATCCACGAGCAAATGGAGTGCAACAGCGGGGATAACCTCCTTTTTTTAGGTTTGTATTCTATTTTTGTCATTCAGGAGTATTTACTGATAAAATGAGTTCTGACTTTATTGTAAAGAGGCTCAAGGTTTCTTGCCGCCATGGTGAAATTGGTATACACGTACGTTTCAGAAGCGTATGCCGAAAGGTGTGGAGGTTCGACTCCTCTTGGCGGCACAAAATGATGGACAAAATTTCTTACTTAAAAAACGAACTAAAAAAGTATCAGAAAAAATTAGTTCATATGGCAAAAGAGTATTCGATTACTCGGGAGGGAAGTGCTTATGGGGTCGAATATTACGATATTCAATGCCGGGTGTTGCAATCAATGGTTGAAGGAATTGAAAAGGAAATTCTTGAGTTAAAAAGAAAGAAAGGTTGATATAATAAGGTCACTTCAAGTCCGCCAAGTGGCGAGACAAGCCGAAGTAGCCAAGGTGGTCACGGCACTGGTCTGAAAAACCTGGGATGTTGGTTCAACTCCAACCTTCGGCACAACGTAATAATCCGCCCAAGCGGATTAAACGTTGTTAGAAACGTAAAATTACGAAGTAATTTGTACGTTTCACCGTTCTTTATTTGAATTTATTTGCGGGCATAGTATAGTGGTAATACGCGTCCTTGCCAAGGACGTATCACGGGTCCGAGCCCCGTTGCCCGCTCAGCAAATCCCCTATTAGGGGGATTTTTTGTTTGTTGGTAAAATATAGAGATGGCTGTTTAGCTCAGTTGGTAGAGCATCCCGTTTACATCGGGGCGGTCGGGGGTTCGAGTCCCTCAACAGCCACAAGTTGGGATATAATAGACCACAATTTGCCGACGTGGTGAAATTGGTATACACGTACGCTCGAGGTGCGTATGCCGCAAGGTGTGGAGGTTCAAGTCCTCTCGTCGGCACCACACTGCCCGATCGTCTAATGGTAGGACAGCACCCTTTGGAGGTGTTTATTGAGGTTCGAATCCTTGTCGGGCAACATTTAAACAAACTAGTTTTGTGGGCAAAGGATGATAATAAGAGATTCGTTGTTTTTTTTGGTTTTCGCTGTATTTACTGGGGTAGTTTTGTTACCAAAACTTGCTCAACTATCAGTTAATTTTGATTATTATGGATTAATAACCTCTATTTGTTTTTATATTTACTCCAATTCGAATACTCAGAATTTTACTACAGCAATATTTTTAATTGTATTTTTTCTTTTCATTATTATCACGAAATTTATCTAACAAAGCTCGAAGAGAATTTTTGAAATAAATATAGAGAAACAACCTGAACTTTGGTCATACTACAAAGGATCGGGTTGGTCAATTGTGGAGGACAATACCAGCTGGAACAAGGTGTTAAAGCTAACTAAATGCGAGTATCCAGCCATACTTAAGTATGGCAATGATTGGCTTAATTACAACTTCTCTTTCGAGACTAAAATTCCAGCAATAACAGATAAAGATTTCCCAAAAGAACACCAAAATTTTACTTTTGTAGTAAGAGCAAGGGATAAAGGGAATGGTGTATTTTTTCAATGTAAACCTGATGGAACAATTAGACCACATCTTCTTACCAATGGGTTATTTATTGTTGATGATACCAATACAATAAAGTTTTTAGCTGAATTTCCAATAGAAAAATGGATACCGGTGCGTATTGAAGTTAACGGGGACAATGTTGTCATTAATATTTTTAGCGTATCTGCAACTTACAAAATTCCTTCGGCCAGATTACTTCTTCCCAGCAATGAGGTACGATCCGTCATGACTCTCGATAAAGTTTTAAAACTTACAGATGAAAACAAACATCCAGATACAAGCAAAAATCCCACTTCATCGGAACCAAAACTTGCGTTTGATCTCGACTATGAAAAAGGAACAGTTGGTTTTAGAGAATCAGGGAAAGAAACGGCCATGTTCAGAAAGATAAAGATTGAATTACTTCAACCAATTTATAAATAACTATGAACAACAAAATCACATTTCCGCCATCTCCTGTAATACTTAATCAGACCCATTCAGCGCCACTTTGGGATAAAATTTTCATCTCCCGAAAAATGGCATATCGCTGTCTTGTGGAACTGGTGGATTTACCAGACTTACCGCCCTATCTCTGGTGGTTGTCTCCAAAACACTCAATCCCTGTTTTTCCCTCGCCGCAATAATTGCCTGGGCATCCTTATCATCTTTAAATTCAGACCAGGAAAGCCCTCCCTGTGCATCTCTAAACACAATTGCCCTTCCCGTTGGTACTTTTTCTCTCATGGGCAATTATAACATTACAGGACTATGCTATTGGAAAAAGATACAAAAAGACGTAAAATACCTCATTAATTAATAAAAGAGAGAAATAATATGGGGAAACACGAATCAGAGACCGCTAGCTCCGAAATGACAGCCCACAACCACCAACTAAAAGCAATCCCGGTTGAGGCCATTCTATTAAGTGGACGAAGGTTTAAGGAATATCAGATAACCCCACAAACATTTACGAAGCTTAAAATGTGGCCGGATAAATACGAGGCCGAGTTAAGAGGAATCAGTTTAGCCAGAGCGAATGGCATTACGGTACCGGAAATAGTGGAAAGTAGCCTTGAAGAATGGGGGTCAATTACATATAGATTGATTGAAGCACCTAGGTTAGACCAATCCGTATGGAATAACTATAACGCCGACACTTTACCCAATGTAGGTTCAACACTAGCTCAAATACATCGCGTCGAAGTTGATGGTGACCCAAACACCGTTGTCTTTCCAAGAAGAAATAAATACTTTTTAGACGACATGAGGCGAAGAGCAACCATCCCCGAAGATTGTTTCAGGCTAGCCGAAATCGCTTTTAACAAAGCCAGTGCGGCTATTTACCAAAGTAGATATACTGGTTTTGTCCATGGAGATTATGGATTACAAAACATTTTTGATACCACCCCGCTAACTGTTTTTGATTGGGAATACTCTCATGTCGGGTATCCTGTTTTTGATATCGGTACCTGCTTATCCGATATGGTTTTTGCTGTTACGCAAGGTAACTGGCGCTTTCAGGATTATTTTAGTGGCTATCAGGCTGTAGTTAGTGGATACAAGTCGGCTAATCCAAATATAGGGGTTAGCATGGAGGCGATTACAGCCCTAAGGTTTTTAGGACACAGGGTCCCGCCACAATTTTATCTCTTTACAATTGAGAAACTGGGAATCTTTGATGGTCATGGTGACGTTAGACAGATTTTAGAAGGCCAAACAACCCCCGAAACAGCGAAGGAGGTGTTAAGACAACACGGTGTTGAAATGGATGATTTATGGGGTGGTAAAGTGCTCCAAAAATTAACCCTTGGTGGGTATCAACCAGACACGGTATTTTGGGATTGGGTTAGATCAGAAAAAGAATAAAACTTTAACTGTATAATCAAAACTATGTCACAATCACAAGCCAATAAATCCTATGTCCTAAGAGAAGAACCCTTTGGTTACACCTTTTACGACAAGGATAAATTGTGCCACCAGTTTCTTTTAAAGAATGAATTAACTGAATATTTGAAAAATAGAAGGCTTAATAAGGTGGATTGTGAGTATTTACCGGCAAAAAGAAAAGACTTTAGAAACGACATCATTTACTCCCCGGTCAGAATATATTATGAATTAACGCTGGCTTGCAACTTACGATGCCAGTCCTGTTTTAATAATTCCGGAACACCCCGCCACTACGAACTATCAACACAGGAAGTTATGGATAGTCTTTCCCATCTTAGGGAAAATAATGTGCTTGATATAAGGTTTACTGGAGGTGAACTGACATTAAGGCCTGATTGGTATGACGTGTTAAAAACCACAAAAAAACTTGGTTTCTCCGTTTCGTGTAATACCAACGCCGTTTATATTGACGATGATATTAATTTGAAATTTGCCGATCTAAACATTGAACAGGTTACCATAAGTATAGACGGCAAAAAAGAAAACCATGAAAACAATAGAGGGAAGGATACATTTGACAGAACCATAAAAAATTTAAAAAGACTCCACGGGTTGGGTGTTAAGTTGCGGATCAATACTTTGATAAACAAAGGATCACTTAAAGATCTGGAGTTTATGGTGGAACTAGCGTCTCAATATACTACCGAAATAAACTTTTTCATTACCCGATTCATCGGCAGAGGTAGCGAATTTAAGCAAAAAGGTAATTTAGTAACCTTTGAAGAGTTTTATCAAATGTCCAAAGAAGCTGAGAAACTTAGACCTAAATATCCAAATTTGCACATTATGCACTTTGAAGAGGCCACTATTAAAAATTCATCCAGAATGGGAGATTTTGATAAGTATGGTTTACGTGTTGGGTCACCTGATGCTACAACCAGATTTAATATTATGAGTGACGGAAGTTTATGGGCAGGCGGTTACATTCCTTATGTTGACACCAGTTATTGTTTAGGCAATATAACTCACGACAACATATTTGAAATATGGCAAAAAAGCGATAAATTGGAACAATTCAGAGAGCAATCAAGAAATCTGGAGAACTACTGTTCTAAATGTGACAAGTATTCAAAAACTTGTCCCGGTCCAAATTTTGAACTTGAGTTGTTGAGAAAATATCATCCCGAGATTGACAATCCGTATTGTTTTTATGGCAAGGGACCATCTTTATTAAAAATCACCGAAAGTGGCAAATAAATTAATCAAAACAATAGATAGGTGGAAAGAATCGTATTTTGATTATCTGACCAAAAGACTGGATAGCGGCGAAAGTAAAAATATTGCCGTGTTAGAAACGATAAAAGTTCTTAAGAAAAAATTAGTCCAACAAAATATAGTAAAGATTTTAGATATCGGTTGTTTTAGCGGAGCGATGTTAAACAGGATCCTAAATAGCTTGTCCAAAGACGAAAGAAGCCGAGTAAAAGCAGTCGGACTTGATCTTGATCGTGAAGTTGTGTCCAGGGGCGCTGACAAATATCAGGATATCGTCTTTGTCTATGGACATATTGAAAAAACATTACCATTAATCGGACAATTTGATATCATCCTGCTTTCTAATATTCTCCATGAGATTGCACCGTCAAGTAAACTATCAGAAAGAAAAAAACGAATAAGGGAAGTGTTTCGGGATATTACCAACCTTCTTGCGAAAAACGGAAACGTCATCATTCTCGACGGGTGTAAGCCAACATTTAATAAAACCATAACCATTTCTTTTTCTGACGATAGAGATAAATCCTTATTTGTTGAATTTTCAAAAAAATACCAAGCACTAAAAATAAAATGTGTTGAAGTGGGGAATAAGATTGAAACCGATCAAATTAGTCTGACAGCCTTCTTAACAAAATCCAGATATATGAAAGAAGACTATTGGGAAAATGAGTCGTTGCAACTTTATCAATACTTTAGTGAAAAAGAGTTCATAGACATGTTTGAAAAAAACAATTTAAAATTGAAAACAAGCGCACCGCAATATTTTTCTCAGGACCAGTTAGATAGTTTATTTAAAAGTATTAAACCAAAGATAAAAACACCTGCAAAAAACATTTTACTGATCGCGGAAAAGTAATACCAATCTTATTGGTCGTCGACAACTATATCTTCACCGACCTGTTCGCTAAACATTAGTTGGGTAAACTCTTTCAGTTTTGCTAATCTTTTCCTGGCAATTTGAGCAACCTCCGGGAAATTATATCTATTTAAGCTTGATTCAAATTTAACCTGGCCTTCATCCGATTTCCAAAATTCTTCAAAAGCTTCAACATTTTTCTTCTGATAATTAGCATAAGTAACTGAACACCAAATATGGGTTACTCCTTGATGGTCTAAACGGTCAGCGTCCTTGATAATACTGGATTCGATTCTGGTATTAGCAACATTCCTATCCTGCTCCTTGATAATGAGACAAATTAAATCAATTAATTTTTGATCACTAATATATTTTTTTAGATATTTAGGAGCTATTTCTGAACCACCGATCTCATGGGATTTATCACCGTAGTCACCATAAACTAACAATCCATCCTTATCAACAGCTACAATCTTACCGATATCGTGAAAAAGAGCGGCTGTCAACAAAGCTTCCAAGTTTATCTTTTCATTCTTAAATCTGGGGAATTGGGCAATTTTTTGACAGTAGATCATCACCCGAACACCATGTTGGTAACGATAACCATAACCTCCACCATATTCATACACACTTCCAAAAATACCTTTCAGTTCCTGTTTAAGTGCTTCCAATAGTTTTGTATCCATAACCAATTTTACTATACAAAACTCATAATAGTGGCAAATATATAAAATGTACGGTAAAATAGACTACTTATGTCATCCAGGAGCAGGGAAACATTTAATTTAGATTTTATCCGTCAGAATCCTGACCTGGTAAGAGGGGCTTTAAGCAATCGCCAGTTAGACCCTATACTTGTCGACACTGTTTTACGGCTAGACGAAACTCAACAGGAAGAAGAACTTGCTTTAGTTGCTGAAGAAATTCCCAACATACCGGCTCCGGACGTTCCGATAGGGAGAGACTGGACCGAAAGTGTTGTTATAAAAACCGTTGGTGAACGTCCAAAATTTGGCTTCACGCCTCTTGATCATGTTGATCTTGGAGAAGAATTAGACATCATTGATATGAGAAGGGTGGAACAAATCTCTGGTCCCCATTTCAGTTTCTTCAAAAACGAAGCCGCAACCCTGGAAATGTCACTAATGTTTTATGCCTTTAGCAAATTAACTAGAAGGGGATTTAAGGGGATGCTTCCACCGGTAATGATTAAAGAGGAGACCGAGTGGGGTTGTGGATATGACGGTAGAAAAGATATAAGGGGAGGTAATAGATATTCACTTTCTGATGATGGCTTAGTGCTGATTACCAGTTCTGAACATTCAGTTATTCCTATCCATGGTGGTGAAGTTTTAGACCCAACAAAACTACCTTTACAATATGTGAACTATTCTCAATGTTTCCGTCGTGAACCTAATATTTATGGAAGGGACCTGCGTGGCCTCCTTCGGGTTCACAATTTCAATAAGGTTGAAATGAATGTTTTTACTGCCCCCAATTTTGAAACCTCGGATAATATGTGTCTTGGATTATTGGCTATTGAAGAAGAAATAATGCAGGAGTTAGGTTTACCTTATCAGGTTGTTAAATCGTGCACCGGTGATTTACCCAGGCCTAATCGTAGAATGTATGACATTAACACTTGGTTCCCGGGTCAAGACTATTATCGGGAAACCCACTCGTGTAGTAATTGTGGTGATTATCAGGCCAGACGCTTGAATATCAGAGTTGAAGTAGATGGTAAATTGGAGTTTGTTCACACCTTAAACGCTACTGCTGTGGCCGATCGGGTTCTTCTTGCTATTTTGGAAAATAATCAACAGGCCGATCACAGCATAACAATTCCACAAGTTCTTTGGCCATACACCGGTTTTCAAGAAATTAGAAAGCCTTAACTTTACAAACACGATAAAAATTGACTGTTTACGCATTGAACCGAGCCATCAAAAATCAAATAATCTTTTACCCATTCCTTCGTCCGTGTACAGTGCCGGGGGAACAAAAACTTTAAAAAAATCGCGCGCGCAAAAAATAATTTTCAATCGAGCCCCGCGTTTTTCGTCCCGACCAGCGACGGGACGAGCGGGGCGACCTGTCCCGATCGAAGCATCGGGAGCTATAATGATTTAAAGTACATTCGAATTTGTACGTACAGTCCCAACAAAGATGAAAAGGTGTTTTGTTTATATTTTACGGACGTCGGGAAATACGTTGTATACAGGGCAGACAAATAATTTAGAAAAAAGGCTATCAGAACATCAGGGTAAGACGAAAAAATCAGCCAAATATATGAAGTGTTTTAAAAGTTTTTTCTTGGTTTACAGCGAGGAATGTAAGAACCGATCGGAAGCGATGAAACGGGAGACAGAGATTAAAAGGATGACAAAAGTGAAAAAGGAAAAGTTAGTTTCGGGGTATAATAGGCAATGTCTTTGAGAAGAAATTTTTCCCTGATGTTTTGGTTGGAAGCACTGACAGAGGTAAAAATGATAAACGTGGTGACAGCCATCTTTTTAGTTTATCGGGGAATAAGTGTTGCCCAAATTTTTTATACCACCATAGTTTTTTCGGCAGTAACCCTGTTGACGGAGTTACCATCAAGTTATTTAGCGGATAAATGGGGTAGAAAAAAGGTAATTTTACTGTCTTTGTTTTTTAATTTAACCAACTAGATAGTGTTTATCTTTGCCCACAGCTTACTGGCTTTTTGTGTTGGCTTTGCCCTGATGGCAGTATCGGACGCGTTGATGTCGGGGACAGATGAAGCCATGATTTACGATACTAATAAGGCTCTGGGGGATGAAAAAAACAGTTTATCTAACCTGGGAAAATATTTTTCAGCCAAAAGAATTTTTAAAATTATAACTCCTCTATTGGCAGTGCTAATTGCCGGAAATTTAAGGGATGAACAATTCGTGACTTTGTTGATAATTGATTCGTTGGCGGGGATAGCGGCCATAATTTTGGGATTATTTTTGACCGAACCGGAGCATTATTTGAAAATAGAGAAGATGGAAGCGGGGGTGTTTAAGGACGCGATTAACATTTTTAAAAAGAATCCGGAGTTATTGAGAGTGATAACCGGCAAGGTGTTATTTTTTATGGCTAACTTTGCTATCTGGCGGATTAGTTCGGAAATGTTTAGAAACAATGGGGTGGCAGTAATAATGATTGGGGTGGCCAATAGCCTTTATTCCTTAGTGGTGTTTTTTGTCAACCGTTTGACAGGAAAATTGGGTATGGGAGAGAAGATATATATCTGGATAAATCGTTTTGGCGACCTGACTTTAGGTTGTATTTTATTAATGGCAGTTAATCAGATTTGGTGGAAAAACGGTTATTTAGGGTTGGGTCTTTTTTGCGGAGTGGTAATTTTTGAATCTTCCCGTTGGCCATTATTTTCGGAGCTTTTTAACCGAGTGAGTCATTCCTACAACCGGGCGACAGTGCTATCTTTGTCAAATCTTTTAAAAAGTATTTTGGAAATTCCCACCATGTTACTTTGCGCCATCTTTGTGGGTTGGGGGTATCAATATCTTCTGCTTTGGTGCGGGGGTTTGGCCCTAACGGCAACAATCTTTTTTAGGGTAAAAAACAATCCAGAGGAGAAGGTTATTTCCAACCAAGCTTTTTAAGTTCGACGGTGACAATTTTTTTACCTTGGCGGCAAAGCCATTCGAGTTGGCTGGCGTGGCGGTGAGCTCGGTGGTATTTCCAGCCTAATTTTTTCATTAGCTTTCTTTCGTGAAGTTCATGGAGGAGGACAAAGGGAATTTCTTCGGAGAGAAGGTCGTTATCGATCCAAACTTCGTTTTCAGGAATAAAGTCGTAGATATAGTGATGACCGCCTTCAGTGAAATCAATGAAGAAAAGGGTACGAACCAAACAACCATCAATGCTCCAGACTGATAGTTTAGTTTTAATATCTCCTAATAGCTTAAGGTGGAGTTTATTTATGTCGAAATTTTCAATTTTTTCGGTCAGTTTTTTTATTTTTTGGCTACAATATCTTTCGGTTTTTTCTTTGATATCGGCAGCAACAATGGCGGTTTCGTAAGGGTTACCTTGTTTCATTAGTTTCCATTCAGTTAACAGATGGTCGATAAAAAAACGGCGTTCATCAATAACCAGCTTTTGATCAAGCCAAAGTTCATATTCGGGGATGTAATGGAAATGGAAGTGTTGACCGAAGTTGGTAAATTCCGGATCAAAAGTGGATCGAATTAGGTTGCCGTCGACTTGCCAAATATGGATGTGTCCCCTTTTACCGAGCTTTTTTTGGTAAGGCGCTTTCGGTGGCATTGTTGGTGGGTTTTGGTTGTAATGTGGGGATGGCAATAGGGGAACTTTCAAGTCGTTTTAACACGTCCCAATCGATACTTTGATAAGAAAGATATCCGGCGTAGGTGAGAAGGAGAAAGAAAGAAATTAAAAGAATAATAGACAGATAATCTGGGTTGGGTTTCATTGGTTTCGGGTGATGGTATAAATGGTAGGATATTGCAAAAATATGACCGGCAACTCCTCAAGGAGAACCTTTTGAAATTCCTGATAGATTTTTTTTCTTTCCAGAGTATCAAAAGTGAGTCTACCTTCTTCTAGTAGTTTATCAATTTTGGGACTATTTATTTTAGTTAAATTGGTTTTGGTTTGAGTAGAATGCCAGAATATATATTGATCCGGATCGGAGGGAACACTACCATAAGCCAATATGGCTTCATAATTATCAGTGTCGACTTGATTTTCAAATTTAACATCAACTTTGATTTTCAGTATATCCTGCCAGCTTTTTTTAATATTTTCGGCAGTAGCTAATAAATCCCGGTCGGTGACACTAAGTTTGATTGATTCAATTTTATTTTTCTCAAAAAATTCACGGGCTTTGACTGGGTTGAGAGAATATTCTTTTACATTGGGGTTATAAGCCCAAGATGAGGGTGATATAGGCGAGAGACAGCGTTCATTATTATTTGCACTTTTGGGGGTGGCGTAAGCCAGGCTTTGACGAAGTTGTTTGTTGCTAAGTTTTTGGGTGTTGAGAAAGATGGCCGAATAACTTTCAGAACTAGCAATATTTTGGTTTAAATTTACTTTCCAGCCGGATTCAAGATCCGGTGGTAAAAACGAAATCTGGATTTGGTCAATTTCACCGATTTTAAAGGCGTTTAAGAGGTCATTTTGGTCTTGGTAAAAACGGTAGATAATAATATCGGAGTTCGACTGAAGTTTTAAATATCGGATATGACCATCCTGATAGCGAAAATCTTTAACAATATAAGAACCCAGCCCGATAAAATTTTTTCGAAAAAGAGAACGAGCCAAAAGGCTTTCTAGGGGGGCGTAAGCCTTATCGGTGGTAATAGTAACTTTATCGAAACCGGCAGGAGCAATGTTTAACCCTGGGATTTGATAGTTGATATCGGCACTACTAAACTTTTTTCCATCATGCCAAAGGAGGGA
>Ga0210006_1002462_pt1 | contig 12125 bp, 12 predicted proteins | sample CryGey02umfilter_2_FD_185452 | JGI IMG/M metagenome (GOLD analysis project Ga0210006, IMG submission 185452) | Groundwater microbial communities from aquifer in Utah, USA - Crystal Geyser 4/10/14 0.2 um filter (SPAdes) (version 3) | ecosystem: Environmental > Aquatic > Deep subsurface >... | reverse complement strand
AAGGACGTCGCATGATCTGACCGAAGCGGTCGATCTTGACGACATAGACGTCGGTATGCGGGAGGATGTCGGCACGCGTCGCGAGGCGCAAGCCCCACAACTGATAGTTGGCATACTGCTCGTATACTTCTTGCCTGTTGAACATTCCTTTTTCTCTCCTGTTGCAATTTTCACGACACCATATATTTTCGAATCATCACCATGGCAACAAGACGAAAAAACATATAGCGGGCGCAATATATCAGAAGAATACTGTTTTGTCAATATAAAAACATCTCGGGAAAACGAGATGTTTTTTGTTGCGTGCTACGTATTTCGTATTATGATTCCAAAAGTATCGTCACCGGTCCATCATTTACAAAATCCAGCATCATATGTTCGCCAAATTCTCCTGTTTCAACATGAAGCTGTGTATCAATACATGCCTGTACAAAATAATTGTAAAGAGGTTCTGCTTCCTCAGGTTTTGCTGCATCACCAAAACCAGGTCGCGTCCCTTTGCTACAATCAGCATAGAGCGTAAACTGCGAAACAACGAGCAACCCACCACCAATATCCTGCACACTGTTATTCATCTTTCCGTCATCATCTTCAAAAATACGAAGTTTACTAATTTTATCGACGAGTTTATCAGCATCGGCTTCGCTGTCACCATGCGTAATGCCAAGTAATACTAAAAGACCATCAGCAATCTGACCGACCACTCTCTCACCCACTTCAACGCGGGCACGGGATACTCGTTGAATTACTGCTTTCATATATGAATGCTTGGAAGGCCTAGAAAGCTTTGAAGGCTAAGAAGGCTTTTTTTCTAAAGAAATGATGAGTTTATATAATAAGAAACCGACTTCATTCAATTTATTGAGGATAAAATCAAATTGTTCTTGAAAAATAAATTCAAGAGCCAAAGCAATTTCGAGTTGACATTGACTTTCATTCAAAGAACCCTTTGCAATATAAAGAAAACGTAAAAAATCTTTATCGCTCGACTTTCCTCTTCCCTCTACAATATTTGAAATAACTGACACAGAAGCCCTCCTCAATTGACTGGTGAGTCCATACAATTCTTCTTGTGGAAAATGTGCAGTCAACCGATACACGAGCGTTACAAATTCCATTGCCCTCTTCCAAACAAGTACGTTATGATAATCTTGCATACCCCCTTATAGCCTTACAGGCATTCCAAGCGTTCTAAGCCTTCCCTGCTTTCTATTACACTTTCAAAATCTCGACCTCTTTCTCTTCTCCAATCTGACGAATCAAATCATTGTATTCTTTTACCATTATTTCAAGATCATCTTGCAACCCGAACTTATCATCTTCACCAATTTCTTTTGCTTTCTCAGATTTTTCTATCTGATTTCGGACTTCTTCACGCATCTTTCGAATCGCGATGCGCGCTTCCTCGAGTTTTTTACTGAGCACTTTTACCAATTCTGAACGTCGTTCAGTTGTAAGATCTGGAAGACTCAAACGAATCATAAGGCCATCATTGACAGGACTAAGACCAAGATCACTATTTCGAATTGCTGTTTCGATAGGCTGAAGAACACCCTTATCCCATGGTTGAATGTTGAGTGTCTTTGCGTCTGCAATAGAGATAGATGCGAGGGATTTGAGCTCCTGTACTGTTCCATATGCTTCTATCTTGAGATCTTCCACAATAGCTGGTGTCGCTCGTCCAGTACGAAGTGAAGAAATTTCATTCCTCAAATGATCGATTGCTTTATCAAAATGTTCTTTTTGTAGGGCTACAATATTCATAAAATATATATACAAAAGTTATCTGTTCGTCCATTGTACAGAAATTACCCAAAAAGTCAATCATGGTACCTATAGTACAGCCTCTGTGTTCTAGAAAAAATGTTATGTTGTAGGAATGGTAAAGCCAAGATAGACCCAATTTGTCTGTTCTGGATGAACATACAACACTGTTGGGATTTGTCCTGTGGGCAATTGGCGGGTAATCCAGTTTTGTCCGCCATCGATACTACGATAAAACGTAGATCTCGACGGAATCGTAGCGGTATAATATATCTCATTATCATTTTTTGGATTGATTCCAAAACTATAAATCTGCACACTTCCTGGTGGCGTAATAAGTGACATAGGACTCCACGTTTCTCCGGCATCGGCACTTATCAAAATTCCATACGTTGATATCCAATACAGCGTATTAGCTTTATTTGGATGAAGCAAAAAGCGACGATACTCTAGGCTTCCAGGATATCCACTCAATCCCGCACTCATATCTTTCCAACTCGCACCAGCATCATCGGTACGATACAGACCACTGGACTTCGTCGTCACATACATTCTGTCAGCATGACCAGGATCAGGAAATATACCACTAATATACTTTCCAAATCTTTTTGAGAGTGACCAGCTACTTCCAAGATCACTACTCACAAGGACATCTCCGTTACTCGAACCAACAAAAATTTGGTACGGAGCAAATTGATGAAACGCAATAGATTTGATACTGACATCTGCACGAGATTCTCGATACACTTCTACCCACGTTCTCGCACAATCTTCACTTTTATAAATATAAGTACCATTGGACCCATACATAGTACAAGAATCCTCTGGGTGAATGGCAAGATCATAGACAAATCCAGTGGAGAGCGGGCCACGAACACGCTGCCATGTCTTACCACTATCAATAGTAAAAAACATCCCATTTGCACGAGAAAGCCAATACAATGTTTGATTGTCATGTGGGTCTGAAACAATTTTACTCACACTCACACCAGCAAGGCTCTGTACACCGTCGCTTGTAGGATATGACACAATAGGCTGCCAAGCTTCTCCCTTATCAGTACTGATATACATACCAGCAGGACCAGAGGTCTGATAGCCATCACCACTAGTTGAAGCTCCAATACATCCTTGCCCCATAAACAAGAAGGCAGAAAACACGAACACAGGTGTGGCAACTTTTGAAAATAACGTCATAACAAAATATCAAAACGTGAGGAGCACGTGCTCAATGAGCAGGCGTGGATGCACGTTTGCAAGAAGTTCTTTTTTCGCACGATGGATCGCACGATATGCATCTACTATATCACATTTTTGCAATGATGCAGAGGTGGATTGTGTATAGGAATCTCGGAGACATCCAAGCCAAATATCAAGGATGATCAACAGTTCACTGCGTGCACCTATATGATCATCTTTTTTTGCAAATAAATCCTCTACAATGGCGAGCTGCTGATAAAGTGATTTTCCAAATAATGACTGACACCGTAAAATTTCTTTTTGGTACCACTCGTACTGTTCGGGATCTTCTGCCCAGACGAGTGCTTTCCCTGGATACCCGCCTGATACCGATGCCATTGCAGATGCTAGCGAGGGATCAATATGTTTGTGGAGAAACGCTGTTTCAATATGCTGTATACCAACTGGGTAAAAATATAATATTTGACACCGAGATCGAATCGTCTCGAGCAACGTAGATTCATTCTCTGCAATAAGAAAAACAGTAGCTTCACCCCGTGGCTCTTCGAGTGTCTTGAGGAGTGCATTCATTGCCCCCATACTGAGCAAGTGCGCATCATCAATGATCGCAACTTTTTTTTTGTGCAGAAATGGTTTACCTCTGAGAAATTGCTGGAGTCCTTGCACATCCTCAATACTAATATGTTTTTTTGTCTTGCCTGTTTTTTCGTGAATACCACGCGCAAGAAAGAAAAAATCAGGATTTGTATGTAATGTTTTTTCTGAACCAAAAAGCTGTTTGGTAATATATTCAGCGACAGTTCTTTTGCCAAGTTTAGGGCGTCCAACAAAAAGATATGCATGATGAAGATGTCCCGACGATGTCGCCTTGTCAAAAAACATGAGAATGTCTTTGTGACCAATAATGTCATTCATATGTGTACAGTATAGCACAGCTCATGAAAGAATTATTTTTCAGTGAGTATGTTCAATATTTGAGTAATTGTTTTCTCCCAAGAAAAATTCTTCACCCGTGCTAACCCATTTTCTACAAATTCTTTTTTCATTGCTTGTTCAATGCCATTGGCGATATTATCAACACTATGCGAATCTACCAACACTGCAGCACCACCAGCAACTTCAACGCAACTCGTTGTTTTCGATGTTACGACAGGAGTACCACAAGCAAATGCTTCGAGTATAGGAATACCAAATCCTTCATACAGACTTGGAAACACAAACACTTCAGCGGCATTCATTATATAAGGAAGATCTTCCTCAGATACATAGCCAGGCAATATAATATCATGTGAATAAGGACTCTCAACTATTGCTTTCTCAACATCCTCATACCCATGTCCCTTTCCCCCCACAAGTACTAATTGACCAAATACCTCTTTGTCCGCATTCCTTTTTTTCAACAATTCAAATGCTTTGATGATTCGAACAGTATTCTTCTTCAATTCCAATCGCCCGACTGAAAGCAAAAATGGTTTCTGAATATGATATATGTTCAGTACAGTTACAATCTGTTGTTCATCAATATTTTTATTAAATTTTTTATCGTATGCCAGAGAAACAACATGGACAGAAACTGATCTCTGATCACTCGTCACTAATTTTTGTAGTTCCGATTTCGTAAACTCACTCGGTACAATAATTTTCCATAATTTTTTCACGGCATACTTCGCAGACCATATGCTATACCATCGTTCAAATATGTTGAAACTTTCTGGAAACTCTGTAGCGGCAACATCATGAATCGTCATCACGGTTTTCTTTGGGTGAATTAATGGCACCACGTGTCCAGGAACAAACAACACATCTGGCGCATGAAACAACATTTCCCAACTCAGCCGAATCTGCGTCCAACATCTTCTCGGTGGCCATTTCAATACTTTCACCGTGACATTGTCTGGAAAATTTTCTGAAAGCTCTGCGATCAATAGTTCACGTGTATACAAAACAAATGTAATTTCTTTTTTTTTGGTTTTCTTGATTTCTTGAATCAATTGAAACACATACTCCTCTACCCCAGTTCTATTGAGGGTATTACCACGTGATGCATCGATACCAATAATTATTTGTTTAGTCATAGCGATTGACATACCCAGTTATTTTCAAAGTACCACCAACATCTTTTACCGTGGTATGTAACAGACGTACTGCATTATTTATATGTTTTCTTCCATGCCCACCGATGACAGGCACCGCACCATTACCACCCAAAAGAAGCGGCTCTATATAAAACAACACTCTATCAATGATCAATGAATCGAGTCTGACATCATCAACAAAATATCCATGCGTGCCACTTCCACCTTCGACAAAAACATGTTGAATATCTTCTTTACCAAGATACTGAAGTAATTTTTTGAGAGAAATTCGAGTTGGTCCAAATGATTCGAATGCGATACCAGCTTTTTCAAATCGTTCCTTATCTTTGTATGTCGCTCGATTTGTGGTAGCAACAAAAACATGTTCATCTCGAAATACACGATGTGTTGTTGGCAACGATAGGCGTGGATCCAAAATTACACGAAGCAAATGTTTCTTTTTGTTTATACCGTGTGCAGCAAGCATAGGATCATCACTTCGAACAGTTCCCGCACCGACAAGGACAGCATCAGTACGACTTCGTTCGTGACGCGCATCGGTACGTGCTTTTTCACTCGTAATCCACTTTGACTCTCCAGAACGAGTTGCAATTTTTCCATCCAAACTCATTCCGGCTTTCATCGTCACATAGGGCAACCCAGTTTCTGCCCATTTCAAATATTGTTGATTGAGAGAAAGGATGTCTTGAAACAAGGGTGATTGTTTTGATAACACAGACACACTCACACCACCACGCTGGAGCGCATCTCTCCCCTTCCCATGCACTTTAGGAAAAGGATCGACTGATCCCATCACGACGTCCTTGATACCATACTTCAAAAGCGCATCGGTACACGGTGGTGTCTTTCCAAAATGGCAACATGGCTCGAGTGTAACATAAAGCGTAGCACCTTTTGGATCGTGTCCTTGACTCAACGCATGACGAATAGCAAGAATCTCTGCATGAGGTGTCCCAGCTTTTTTGTGATATCCTTCTCCGATGATTTTTCCACTCTGAACAAGCACAGCACCTACAGTTGGATTTGGGGAAGTTTTGCCAATACCTTTTTTTGCGAGGGTAACAGCACGCACCATGCATTGTGTATCTTGCTCTGTCATAGAGCTAATATATTATATATGCAAAAGCAAATGTCCCATTTTTTCTTTTTTTGTTTTAAGATACTTGTCGTCTACACCGTTTGCTGAAATTTCAATAGGAACTTGTTCTACTACTTGAATTCCATAACCTGAAATTCCTGCAAGTTTTTTGGGGTTGTTTGTCATGAGGCGGATATCTGTGAGACCAATATCCTTCAATATTTGTGCCCCCACACCATATTCACGAAGATCTTTTGGAAATCCAAGAGCAAGATTTGCTTCCACCGTATCGAGTCCTTCTGTGCGTTGAAGCTCATATGCTTTTATTTTATTGACAAGTCCTATACCACGTCCCTCTTGTTTCATATAGAGTAACACGCCACTTCCTTGTGTTTCGATTGCTTTCATCGCAATATGAAGCTGTGTACCACAATCACAGTGTTTTGATTCAAACACATCTCCTGTCGCACATTCTGAATGCACACGAACAAGTACAGGATCCTTTGTCTGCATAACATCACCTTTTATCAATGCAATTTGTTCACTATCGTGCAAAAGATCTCGATAAATATGAATTATCCACTCACCTGTTTCTGTTTGGATAATACTTTCTGCTTCAAGATCAATAAACGATTCGTGTTTGTATCGATACGCGATAAGATCAGCAACAGAAATAATCCGAAGTGCATGTACTCTTGCAAATTCCATGAGTGACGGAAGTCGCATCATAGTTCCTTCATCGTGTATAAGTTCACTAATAACGGCAGCACGTTTCAATCCAGCAAGATGACACAAATCAACAGAAGCCTCTGTATGTCCCGCTCGCCACAATACACCACCTTTCTGCGCACGCAGAGGAAAAACATGCCCAGGTCGGGACAAATCATCAGGTGATGCATTTTCAGCAATAGCTGTTTTAATAGTGGTCACACGATCTTTTGCAGAGATGCCAGTATCAACACCTTCTTTTGCTTCAATGCTCACAGTAAATGGTGTTTCTCGTTTTGACGTATTTCTAGTGACCATCGGTGGAAGATCGAGTTGATCTGCGATATCTTCAGAAAGTGAAAGACATACCACGCCACCTGTATGGCGGATAAAAAAAGCCATGTGTTTTTCAGTAATACATTCAGCGGCAATAACAAGGTCACCTTCATTTTCTCGATCTTCATCATCTACCACGACAACAATCTCTCCTTTTCGGAGAGCTTCAATTCCCTCTTCGATTGTGTCAAAGGTGAACATATTCTATTTCGTCGCCATGATTGATCGTTTGTAACTTTCAAGATTTTCGAGCGCAATACCAGTTCCCTTTGCCACACACAAGAGTGGTTCATCCGCAACATGACACGCAACACCAGTCGCTTGTGCAACGAGTTCATCAAGATTACGAAGTTGACTCGATCCACCGGACATCACAATCCCCTTGTCCATCACATCAGCAGAGAGTTCAGGTGGCGTTTCGTGAAGCACCTGTTTGATAGCATCCACGAGTCCTTCGAGGTCATGTTGGAGTGCTTCGGTTGTATCATCAGATCTCACAATAATTGTTTTTGGTAAACCAGAAATCATGTCACGTCCTTTTACTTCCATTTCTAGTGGCTTGTCCATAAACATAGCAGACCCTACGCCAATCTTTACATCTTCTGCAGTTCGTTCACCAATAGCAAGTCCGTGCTTTCGACGAATATGATCCGCAATAGATTGGTCAAATCTATTGCCACCAATTCGGACAGATCCACATGACACGATACCACCAAGAGAAATCACGGCAATCTCAGCCGTACCACCTCCAATGTCCACAATCATGTGACCGCTTGCACTCCCAATAGGAATATCTGCCCCGATCGCGGCAACAATTGGTTCTTTGATAATGTAAGCAGCACGTGCTCCTGCGGCCATGGCAGCATCTACCACCGCACGACGCTCAGTAGAGGTAATGCCTGCTGGTACAGCAACCATCACTTCCGGACGAAAAAGTCGTACACCACCTAGTGCTTTGTTGATAAAATACCGAAGCATAGCTTCAGTCATGCGATAATTTGCTACCACACCATCTTTGAGCGGGCGCTCTGCAATAATCGTATCAGGTGTACGCCCGATCATATCTTTTGCTTCAAATCCGACAGCAAGCACCTTGCGATCATCTTTTGAAATTGCAACAACGGATGGTTCATTGATAACAATACCCCTCTTGGGGACATGGACGAGGACATTGGTTGTACCGAGGTCAATCGCGACCTTTTTTACAAACATATATGTTATGTGAACTACGAACAGGTACAAACATACGAAAATGAAGGAAGTTCGTACTTTACTACTTATAATTGAACAAAAAACTCTCTATCGACAGACAAATCCGTCGTATACACATACTTTCCATCACGCCGCTGACCTTCTACTTCTGGAGGTTCTGCTGACTGAAGTAGCGTAGCAAAGTCCAGGTCAAGCGTCAACGCGTGGTCAATCGTCCCTGCTTGTTTTTGCACAAGAAGATGATAGGTGTCCTGTTCTGAAAAAGATGCTGGCAAAAGATAGGTAAACTGCAATATCTTTGTCTGTCCAGGCTCAATACTAAAAGATGTGCCAAACCAAGACTTTCCAAGATCTTCTCCCATGTTGACTTGCGAAGACTGAATGGCATCACCTGATTTCAATGTCCCTTGCACAGACTGAAAGATGCTACCAAGCGGTGCATACACACGCGAATACGTAATATATCGTGTCGTACGCCAATCAAACGTTCCTCTGTGTACATAGGTCATCGTTGCTTGTGCGATATATCTTCCTTCTCGTTTTCCTATAATGGCATAGGACAATGTTCTATCAAGTGCGTAATCTGTTTTGAGCGATCCAAGATTTGCATCTACCCATTGCACATAATCACCATCAGTAGCTACCACACTTCCTGTCCAATCCCGCGTAGCGAGAATAGCATTGACATCAGCATCAGTGTGATAAAACAATATTTGTTTTTCATTCGCAAGCGCAGTAAATGTTTCGAGATAGAGAGGATACTTTGTAATAATATTCTGCTTCAGACGATTCATCACTTCCAAAAATAATGGCTCAAGAATATCTTTTCTATCTTGTACATGTATACCTTTGTCTTCATAGGCATACTCAACTTCGTACTCAAGTTTTTCAGTTACATTTTCTGCAGTAAAAATATTTCCTTGAACCGTCACAGATCCAACCACCTTGAGAAGTCGTTCCAAGACAGTAGGAGTAATCCCAATAATGCCATCGATGCTATCTGCCATAACGCCCCCTTCTGTTCTATACAATGATAAACCTTGCAACGCACTTTCTTTAAAATCGGGTGACCAGTTGCTATCTCGAAAAAACCATTTGGTAACACCGAGATGTGTTTCAAGTGGTGCTGGTGGAGGAGAAAGTAAAGAAAGTGGTGCATTTCTATCAAGATTTTCTGTTCCATCAATAGCATCGATAGTTACCTGTCCACGATCTATACTCACCACTGCATAAGAGCCAATAAACCCACCGCCAGGACGAAGTTCTGTATTATTAAGAAATTCAATAAGATATGTTTGTGGCTCAGAAAATCCAAGAAAAATCGGCACAAGGTCATAGAGATCTCCATTTTCTTCGCCAATTTGTTTTACCACTGCATTCTTGACAAAATCATTACTCAAAAGATCGGAGGAGGATAATGTATGGCTGAAATACCAAATACCATAAATAGCGACAAACACGAGGAACAAACACGAACCGAATAATATTGGTAAAACGCGAATCTTATTATGTTGTTTTCGAAAGAAAGACATACTGTATAGATTATCCCTTAGAACTTACAGCTGTTTTACGCTTCTTCTGCGACACATTAAATCCAAGATATTTTCCAAACATCAGATGTGTAACAGCATCGATAGCAGGGATGGCACTCAAAAATATCAGAGAAATTGGCAACAGCAGCCACTGAAAAAACATAATAATATACATATGCCGTGGTTGAGAATCAGGACGTGGTGGTAACAACGGAAAACTAAGTATTGCAGAGAGCACCATACCCAGCATGGCAATAGTCATAAGCGTCTGGAGTAAATATGGTGCATTGAAAAACAATGCACTTTGTCTCACAGATTCTGGTGCAACCCAAAGTGGCAGTCGTCCAAGCACCGAAATAAGGAGTGCCACGATACACCAAGACCACTTCCCTTCCCACTCGATAAATACCCATTTAAACTTTTTCCATAGTGGAATCTGTTTTCCTTTTTTTCCAAACTCAAAAAGTAAATACGGCACATGCTCTACACCCCATGCCCAACGTCGTTGCTGTGCATACAAATTTTTGATGCTCTGCCACCAGCTGTCATCACGAACAGTATCCATAGAAACAGGAATGTACATGGGTGTCACTTCATAATTACCATTGTAGACAATGAGACACTGGTAAAAAATACGAGAATCTTCACTCACAATTCGTTTCTCGTGAAACCCTGCATCTACAATGGCCCGAAAGCTCATAGAATGAGAAGAAAATGTTACCAGCGCATCTTGGCGTGCGAGTGACGTCAATGTCCAAAAGGTAGTACCAAAGGCCATAATACGAAGCATCGCGGGCGAATCCCACATATTATTGTCATACACAGCGATCGGTTGGTATGACGAACGTGTAGGATGGGGATGTGTAGAATATAAATATGTCAGATACGAAAAATAGAGTTCATGACATACAGTATCAATATCAAACATCGTTGCAATAACATCATCATACGACCACCCTTTGGTATCAATATACTGTTTCATTTGCCGCTCTGCATAATGAAGATTTGACCCCTTTCCAGGAATCTCTCCTGACAAATCCATAGGATGACATGTCCCCACGATATCAGAAAAACAATCGTGAAAGGTATCCTGGACCTTCTGTAAAATGTCTTCGTAGTGTTCTTTCTTTCGCTCTTCTCCAGCAACAACAATAGTAAATTGCGTTGATTCATATGCCGCACTGCAAATACTCTGTATTGCAGACTGCACAACATTCCACTCTTCATTATACAACGTCAAAAAAACAACATGATGTTTTGTCTGCCAATCAGGCACTTCATGAAATAATTTGTCCTTCCAATCAGTCCGACGTGCATGCGCAAATCGAGACCACGCAACAATAAGATAAAAAGAAAAATTTGTTACCTTGAGCACCCAATAAATATCAAACAAAATAACAAAATAAATCATCCACAGTGGCTTTACAAAAGATAGCACCAAAGATAACACAAGTGTCCCCCAAATAGTCAGCCCAGGGAGCATTTCATAGACACGATAGCGTTGGTAATCGCTGAGCATAATGATACGAGTATACGCAAAAATGAACGGTTTGTCGATGCTTGCAAACTCCTCAACATTTTGGCACTCTTTGAGAGATATGGTATGATAATTATAATGTATATTATTTATATACACTAACTATATCAGTATGAAGAACATCAAGTTCTCATTGATTGCCGTTGCAGCTGGCTTTGCTCTCATCGGAGCAGGATGCGCTGGCACAAGTAGCACCCCTGCATCTGACTCATCTGGAGGCGGAACAGCAAAGGAACAAACAAAAGGTGATGTGCTCGATGGAGCATGGGTTATCACAGAAGCAACAGGAGAATATGCATCTCTTAATGTAGGAACCACATACACATTTGATAAAGCAAATAGCACGCTTACCACAAAGCAAGGTATCATAATAACAAAAGGAGCGATAACAACCGTCTCAGACAGTGCGTTCTCAGTTCTGTTTGAAGGCCTATCAAATCCTTTCAACTATACATATCATTTTGATGAAGGAAAGCTGGTCCTCGAACTCGCAACATCTGGCGGACAAGTATTTACTCTTGAACGAAAGTAATTACCTCTGAAATGAATTACCCCGCAGCAAGCTGACGGGGTCTCATCACTTACATAAGTAGTTTAAGCTGCTTTTCACGATGTATCTCTTGATACGTTTTTCCTTGGTTTTTTACGTAATTCTTTATTACGGT
>Ga0210006_1002453_pt1 | contig 12169 bp, 6 predicted proteins | sample CryGey02umfilter_2_FD_185452 | JGI IMG/M metagenome (GOLD analysis project Ga0210006, IMG submission 185452) | Groundwater microbial communities from aquifer in Utah, USA - Crystal Geyser 4/10/14 0.2 um filter (SPAdes) (version 3) | ecosystem: Environmental > Aquatic > Deep subsurface >... | reverse complement strand
TCAGGATCAACTGCTGATGTTTCCCGAGGAGATTCAGGCTCAACTGCTGATGTTGCTAGAGGAGATTCAGGCTCAACTGCTGATGTTGCCCGAGGGGATGCAGGATCGACTGCTGATGTTTCCCGAGGAGATTCAGGCTCAACTGCTGATGTTGCTAGAGGAGATTCAGGCTCAACTGCTGATGTTGCCCGAGGGGATTCAGGGTCAACGATCGTCGCTCCCGAAACAGAAAAAAAATATCCTGCCAAACTTGATCCTGATTCTTTGCTTGGCATGTTAGATCTTCGCCTCACGGATACCGAGGACAAATACAATTGGCTTGAAGACTATATGACAAGTGGAAGGTTTCCTCTAAATGTTTCTCTTACTCCTGTTAATCAAGGAGTTACACTTAAAGATTTGCTTACTCAAATTTATCTACAAGCGGGAGAAGAAAATGCTTCAGCAGAGGCAGATTTTACCCTTAACTATTGGAAAGATCGACAAACCAGTGGTGAAACCGGCTTTCAGTATCCAACCATTAATAACTCGGTTGCCACTATGGAAGTGACCGATGGAAAATTGCGATTGTTGCGGAGCGATGGAACAACTCCATCCGGATTTTCGGAAGAGTATGCGCTTAAACCATTTCGTACAGATGCCGTTTCAACGGTTGAACGGCTTTATGAGGCAGCAGGTCAATAATGGTTTGGTTTAACTTTATCAAAAATCACCCTTTTCCATAAAGGGGTTTTGTGTGAAATGGATTGTCACTTGGAGCGAAAGTTGTGATGATTTTTTTGAATTCCCCCGGCCGCCCGGACGAACTCCCCTTGATCCCGAGCCGAAGCCGGGGAGGGGGAGCTGTCCGGGCGGCGAGAGAGCCGCCGCCTTACGTCTACTGGACCACCGCCGTGGCGGCGACCCAGCCGTCACCATCATCCCCCGGGGGCGGGGGGACGGTGACGGCCACCTTGATCTCCCGCTCCGGGCACCCCGCGAGGGGGCCGGAGAGGGTCACCACGGACCCCGTGTCCTTCTCGACCTTGGCGTTCTTCACGCCGAGGATCGAGACCTGGACGGGGTTGCCGGCCACGAAGCGGACGGCGGCGGTGGGGGCCGTGGCGGCGGCGGGCATGACCGCGAGGGCCTCGGGGGGGACCCCGAGGTCGGTCGCCGCGAGGCGGCCAATCATGCAGTAGCCGGTGGCGGCCGCGGCGGGGGCCTTGGCCACGGGGGCCTTGGCCACGGGGGCCTCGTCGGTGTCACCCCCGAACCACCCCGCCACCGAGGTGGCGGCGGAGTGGACGGGGGCGACGGCCATCCACCCCGCCATCGCCGCCAGGAGGGCGGCGAGGGCGATGGCGGCGCCCCAGCGGCTGCGCGAGGGGGGGAGCCCCTCGTCGTCGGTGCTGCTGGCCGCCCGGCGCCGGTAAGCGGCGGCGAGGACGAGGGCGGCGACGAGGGCGGCGACGAGGGCGACGACGAGGGGCGCCTCCGCCCAGATGCCGTAGCCGACGAGGACGAGGGCGAGGGCGAGGAAGGCCCGCCGCCGCCGGTTGGGGGGGGTGGTGTCGGGCGGGGCCGGAGCCTCGTCGACGTCAGAGGTGGGGGGGAGCACGGTGGGGTCGGACATGGTGGAAAACCCTTCACCTACGCCGCTTTTCAGGCGGGTAGGCATCTGTGAACGTATCCCGTCCCGGCCTTATGGCCTGCGGACGAGATGTCAAGGAACCCGAGAAGCGACAAAATCGCCTCCCCTCGGGTGTTTCAAAATCAAATTTATACAACTTCGCTCCAAGTGAGCAAGTTGTGCGGGTAGGACGCTCTGCACCCGAGAGTTGCCGCGAAGCAACTTTCGGAGCATTACGTACTCCATCCCACACACTCACCCTCTTGGGCGTTTTCCGTTCAAATTGTCAAAGGACTTGCGGCCTCGCGTCCCAATAACATTATTGAATATTATTTGAGAGAGGCAATGAAAACCCTATTCTTTCAACAGGAGATCTATTTTACATAAATATATATATTTGTCAATGCCTAATTTTTACCACCCTCCTTTTCGTGCGATTGGCCCGATGTACTCCTGAATATCAGTGGCAAGTTGATTCATGGACTCCTCCACCAATGTTTCAAAGTCATTGGCCACGTGTGTGTTTTCGTCACCGAAAATCTTTGCCAATAATTTTCGATTCGCTTCGTTTCCGAGTAGTGTGGCAGACCGAATGTGGTCCCCGAATCCATTGGTGTCCCTTTGCGTCAAAAAATCTTTGATCATGGTGCTGTTGCCGCATGTGTCATCTCCATCTCCCATAAAGTACAATGCGGTCAAATGCTCGGGGAAGTCTTGCTGTTCGGCGTTCAATGCATCGCCCATCGCTTGAATCGCCGGTAGCATGTTGGTGCCTCCGGACACGGCCACGCTTTTCATCAACCGTACTTTGATGGTTTGTAGCTGACCGGTTGCAAAATCATACCTCTGGGACGAATCGTACTCCTGGCCAAAATCCTTAATGAGCTGCAGAAAATCCGAAAAAATATGAATTGAAAAACGAATGTAACCGAATGTGCTACCGATACGGCTAAACAATTCCGAATAAAAAACCAACATTTTCCGTGCCATACGAAGTTTTTCCCCTCCCATGGAGCCACTCACATCAACTAGAATCGAGGCAATGAATTTGGGCTTCACTCCCGGCTTAAAGATACGTGGGTTGCGAACCGTCCCCATAATAAGATTTCTCGGTTTGAAAACGGATCGCCGATCAAAAATACCGGCACGATGGTGGGCATCTTCGTCCACTTCCATATCATTCTCCACGGGTAAATTTTCCGTGAAATATCTCCACCATTGCTCCACCAATGGCATGACGTCCTCTTTGATTGCTTGGTATTCGTCGTATAGCCGGCTTTCCATGTCGATTTCTTCTTTCAATCGATCCAATTCATCCAAATCCGCTTTTTCAATCGCTTTTTCAAATTCCTTACGGCGATCTTCATCCACAAATCCTTCTTCCACCATGTGGTCCAGGTTGTCTCTCATTTCATCCTTCATTTCATCTTTCTTTGCGTCCACTCGTTTTTCAAGATCCTCTTTCATTTCATCGAAGAGGTCTTCTTCTTCTATTTCATCCAAAATTTCTTGGAGTTTTTGAAAGGTTTCCGCTTCCTGAATTTTTTGGTCCAATTCGTTTTTACGCTGTTCCATTTTATCCAACTGTTCGCGAGCTTGTTCCAACTCGGACTCCGCGTTTTTAAACGTGTCTTCATCCACCTGATCCAGATCGTCCAGCATGGAAGGTGGCACCGGAGATTCTTCTTCCAGCCCATCCATTGTTTTTGTCATTCCGTCGCGGACCTGATCCGCAGGAGTTTTTTCGCCTCCTTCTTCGGCTTCTTCTCTCTCATCAAGTTCCTCGGGAGGCTTCGGGAAATCAATCCCTCCATCATCCGCTTCCTGAATGGGAGTTGGTTTCTCCTCTTCACCCTCGGTCTTGCCATCGTCCGATTTCGGTTTGGGTGGTTCTTTTTTCTTGTCTGCCGCTTTTGGGCCGGGTGTGGCATCCACACGAATCCATTCTGTTCCGTTCCAAATTTCAGACCAAGCATGGCCGGTATTCATCCCAATGAATGTTTTTCCATCTTTCGCATTTGATGCATCCAACATATGTCCGATGACCAAGCGCGCGGGGACACCGGCCCGACGCATCATATGAACAAACAGCGTGTTGGCGAAGTAACATTCCAGGTATTCGGACGCATCAAGGTTAGGCAGATAATTGTCCGGAGTGGATTCCGTTCTTAGCTTGTGCTGTAAGGCTTGCGCGGCATCCAAATCGCCGCCGCCGGGGTAATGGTGATTCTTGAGCAGATAGGTGTGGGCTTCTTGCGCTTGTAAAAGCGCCGGTTTACCGGCCAATCCCGTGATCATGGCTTCGGTGGCGGGCGATAACGGAGTCCCCGAAAGGGGAACCGTGTCCTCGGAGATGGGAGAAGATAAAAACGGTGGATTTTCTTTTAGGAATTCTATTGAAAATGATGAAACCCCGTCCGCTTCAACATAAAAACACCCTTTTTGATCGCGGTGAAAGCGAGGGGTTTCGCCACCTTTGATCACCAAGGAACTGACATCCGGTGCGTAGCCTACGGGCAATGGCAATGCCTTTAACGGTCCGTCAATTATACCGGAAATCTTTTGGCGTTCGGTTCCTGCGTTCCAATCCGTGAAAGGGGTGAGTTGCTTCTTTTTGCTCCATGTTTTGGTGGCAACATCGTAGTAACTCTTGCGCCCTGTCGCAAAACTACCGACCATGGCTTTGGTGCTCGTGCCGGCCGGCTCAATGATAAACAACGGTTGTTGCTGTTGTTGTTCCGGAGATGTCGGCCCCGTTTGACCGGGTGGAAGAGGCGGTGGCGTGATGTACTCATCCGAATCATCCGGAGGGATGGCAGGGTCGTCGGGGCTCCCCGGGGGACCGACCTGATCCATGAATGGCTCCAGTTTCTTTTTGAGCTCCTCCATACTGTCGCTCATTTTTTCTTCCGAGGATTGAGGAGAGGGAGCCGGAGGATCTTTTTTCTGTTGAAAGAATCTCTTAATTCCTCCCGTTACCCTGTCGTATGCCTCCTCACGGCCGGATTCTACGTATTCGCGGTAACTTTGCGTATTTTGGCTCACGATTCTAAGTTCACTTGGTGTGAGTTTTTTTTTGAGTTCATCGCGCTTTCCTTTTCCGATCAACTTTAAATCTTCCGTCATCCACTCAACTTTCATCATCTCCATGATGCGCTCGGGCCCCTCTTCCAACACTTCGATTCTTCGGACGGAACGTCGGGCTTGTTCTCTAAGCACCGCTTCAGCCGCTTTTTTCCCTTCGTCCATGGCTGCATCTAAAATTTGACGCCGAATGCGCGCCGATTGAATTCCACTATAAATCCTTTGTAAATCCTGAATCGGAATATCTACTCCCTTCATTCCTTTCGCAAAGGTCGCGAAACGTGGGTAATCATAATGGTGAACCCTCAATGATAAATCGCGAATGTGGCGTACCACTTGTTCCAGACCGTTTTCATCTTCGAGGTCGTCAAGGTTGTAAACGATCCCCGTGGGGCGCAGTTGATCCGCCACCTCCTCGGGCTCACGTTTGCCTTCTTTGAGTGCTTCCAAAAGTTCCATACGCGGACCTCCACCTTGTGGATAGTGAAGCGCCCATTTTTTACCCGGTACAACCTTGATGCCTTCTTCGGCAGCTTGTTCTGCCAAAAAGATCATCTCTCTGAGCGGGCGTTTGGAAACTTCCGGGGGTGCTAATTCTTCTGTAGTTTCTACCATCGTATTCGAGGGTTATCGAACGCCAAGTCGTTTTGAGTAAGTAAACCCGATGAGTGCGCCTTCCAGCTTAGTACGGTCTTCTCTGCTGTCAATATTGCAAAAATAAAATTTGGCAATCAGTTCTTTGGCAAGATTTCCCGGAGTTATACCCACCTTGCCCGTATCGGGTATTTGACTTAGAGCGTGCGCACAACGACGCATTTCACGAAGGGTGATGGGCTGTGTGACCGGCAATGCGTTACGCGCATCACGTCCTCCTTCAAATTTTTTCACAAAATCGTCACGAAATCGGCTGGCAAAGGTTACCAGTGCCAAAATGACTCCCAGATCAAATTTTTGCGTTGGGGTTAGGTTAGATAAAGTGCCTACCCCATTCACATAGGCGTCCCAAATTTGTACGAATTCATTACGATCCGGATCGGGATCAAAAGTGAATTCCGCGAGTGAGTCCACACTACGTGCCACACGTAGCGGCTCCGAGGGGTTGATCCGAGGTTGTACGAGTGACTCTCCAGTTTTGGCGGGGATTTGAAACGGGGCATAGTCCACTTCCAATGACACCATACGACTACGGGTTGCAAACTGTGGAGCGAATGTCCCTGGGTAGCCCGGATTCATGGAGCCCATCATGATCACGCTTGGATGTGCCTTAACGGTTCGGCCCGCGCTGGTCTTGAGCGTGAGAGAACGTTTTTCATCCATCAAAGCGTGCAAGAAAATTTGGGACTGTTCCGGCATGGCGTTGATTTCATTGAAATACATGACTGCACCGGGGGTCTGAATTGCCTGAAGCACCACGGAAGGTACTTGGATGGTTTGTGATGCCCCATCAACGGATTCCAAAATGATGTCTTCGGATAATTCAAACTCGGTGGTCCATTTGGAACAGTCCATGGAAAAGTAAGGCCGATTGGTGCGGGAGCAAAACATCTTCACCAAAACGTCTTTACCGGTTCCGGCGTGTCCTTTCAAGTTGAGCAATCCTTCTTGAAGATCAAGTTGCATTCTCGAGAGTTCGGCCATTTTTCCAAGCATGCTTTCGGTTTGATGATCCGAAGTCCAGTGCGGCTGCCATTCCGGCACATAACCTTTCCCATTGGTCCCGTTGAGGAAATCCATTTCACCCAGTTTATCGACCTGCATTAAGTGTGTAATGAAATTTTCCGTAAAGAATTTATTGTATTCCTCAATCAATCGTCGATACTCGGTTTGCCATATTTGATCGTCTTTTTCCCATTGGTCATAATCGCTATCGCCAGGATCCGGACGGTTTTTAGGGGATTTTCTTTTTTTGTAATGAGCGGCTCGCTCACTCCGCATACGTTCCAATTCAACACGAAGATTGCTACGATCGCCGCGTTGCCAGTCACGAAGATTTTTATAAAACCGTCGGTAGTCACCACTCTTTATATAGGATGGCACCACATCCCGTCCGGTTCCTCCAAATTTGGAATGCCCCATCCTCCAATTGTCCTCGTTAGGAAGGTTTTCAAAAAGTCGCATTGATTTTAAAGTTCCCGTGGATGATTTTATGTTAACTATGATGTCCCCGAACAGGTCATCCGCCCCAATCCCTGGTCCTCTGGTTTTGTCGTCGATACGAAAAGCGACTTCCAGTTCCGGTTTCTCTTGTCTCTTTACATGACCTTCCCAGCGCGGGAAAGGTACGTTGCCAAACAGTACCATTTGATGACCGGCGGCGTTCATGCCAATGCGCGCACGACGCTCGATTTCTCCATAAGCATTGGCCAGTTTTATATGCAATAACTGTCTCAATCCTTTGGCGCGTGAAGAATCTCGTGACTCCAAATCAGTAATATCACGTTCAATCATGTTTTTTATAGCTGATTGGGAGGCATATGTTTCGGCGTCGTCACGGCCGCGCAGTGTTTCTCTCATCATGCGCTCGATAAATCCTTTGATGTCGGATTCGATCATGGCGGCTTTCCCTTCGGTTCTTTCGCGTGCAGCTTCGCGAATGAGTGAATATTCTTCCGCGAACTTACCCTCAAAATTTTGAGCCAATTTATCAAGCTCTGCGACGGTGTCCAGTATTTTTTGTCGAGTTCCCGGGAGCTCAACCAGACATTCGTCGGCCATGGTTCGGAGCTGTTTTTTGAGTTGGGGATAGCTAAATTCGTGCCATCTGTCAAAATCGGGTTTGTTGTCCATCTTTTCAAGCGCTTCTCGTGTATCTCTGATTAAAGTATGCGCGTGATTTTCAATGGATGCGGCCTGCGTACGGAAGATTTCCGTGGCTTTGTTGTGCAATTCCGCTGCTATGTTTCTAATCTCTCCTTGCATTGTAGCATCCACATAAGCACTGTAACGTTGAGCCTGAGTCACATCGTCGCGTGCCTCCGCCAGGGTAGCCACGGCCAGAGATTGCAGCCGACTTCGTACGCGCCCAAGAATGGTTTTGAGCTCCGGTTGGGCTAATTGCGTGGCCTTTTTGATAATACTTTCTTCCGCTTTTCCCGTAATATATTCCACAATTTTCAATTCCAGTCCTTTCGTAACCAAATCACGTTTGGCCGCAACCAGTGCTTCGCGTACGACATCCAAATCACCCAGTGCAACGGCGCTGTCTACTTCGGGTCTAAAATCGTCTGCGAGTTTATCGCGTACCTCATTGTAAGCCGCCAAAACTCCGGGGCCCACCCCACCCTGTTTGGGACGACGATGGACCGTGGATCCTGCGACACGAAAGTATTCTCCCACGTCCAAACCTCCGATAGCATCTGCGGTTTTTTTTGCCTCCAGACTTTCGTGGACTTCGCTAAAGTTGGCATGATAAGTGTTCCAATGTCCGTTCTTAGTGAGAAGTTGTATTTCTCCTTGTTGGTTAAAACGAAAGTATTTGATTCCACCGAAACGGGCGATTTCCTTAAGATTTTCCTTATCCAGAATTATCATTCGATCTTTGTCATCCAAAAAAATAAAGAATTGTCCCGATGGGTCCAATGATAGATCGCGTACTCCCTCGTAAGCTCCCGGGAGTGGAGTGGATCCCGAATTCCATTCCTCCCTCGATTTAGACAAATCCATTGCACGGATCTCCGCGGGTTGATCGGAACGACAATAATAAACTTTTTGAGGATTTTCCCGATCGAAGCATACATTTGATCCAATATTTGGCGTATTTTCTTGTTTTATCCATTTCATTTCCGTTTCAGAAGAAGACACTTCGGATCTGCCCACATAAAGACCTTTGACATTACTCATCACCCAATAATCCGTCTCTTTCACATTTTTCATCCCATGATGAAAAGGGTAAAATTGCCCCATGCATTCGAGCAATTCCGGTGGCCACTTTTTTTTCGATCCCATATCAAATCGATGCCAGTTTTGAGGGGGCTGGAATGTGCCGGCGCTATTTGTTGTTTGATAAGCAATGAGTAATGCCGGATCACCGGCGGAAATCATAATAAACCTCCCACCAAGTAAAACGGTAATTTTAGGATTTTTTAAGTGGAGATTGGTAACGATCATCGGGACCTTCTTGAATTGGGATGCCCCACAGAATGCGCGGGCATACGGTTGCAGATGCGTGGGAAGTCGCCCCTCAAAAAAATCACTAGGCTCGGAGGAAGGCACTTTACTGATATATTCTTTCCCATCGCTTTTCACAATGTCCGTAAGCGCATCACGGAAGTGCATATGACCTCTATTTTTGAAATCTTCCACCTTCACTCCATTTTGGTCAACGATGATCATGCTTTCTTCTCCTACGGGAAGAATCATGGTGTATCCCGCCCATACTTCGGCTGTTTTTACTCCTTGATTGCTTTTGAGTACCGGTCGCTTGGAACGTGATTTGAGTGCTAGCTTTAATTTAACTTCTTGGAGGTCCTTTGATTCCGCATCAGTTCCGGCCGCCTCTATGGATACGGTTGATGGCCCTGCGGGTATTGCCGACTGACCGGTTTCACCGCCGCCCCCTAAAAGCTTGTCTAAAATTCCCATGTGATGAGATCAAAATGATTTGAGTGGTTAATTTATACTATCTTTCACTCTTTGTCAACCCCAACCTTCTAAAAAGGCCCCAAAACCCAAATAAAGATTTTTGTAAGGCAATACTATATACTCTGAAACATGAAAATTCAGATTCTTACTGAAAAAGACCGCGCCTCGTACGATGAATTTGTGGCCAAATATGGTGGCAGTGTCGTGCAATCTTGGGGCTGGGGAGAATTTCAGGCTATTGTGCCTTCCCGTGGGAAATTTTGGGCACTGGTGGTGAAAGAAGGGGACACATGGGTTGACTCCGCCTTGGTGATACGACAACGCCTGCCCCTGGGGCTGTGTTGGTTTTCCATTGCGCGCGGACCTTTACAAAAAACCCAAGCCTGGGAAGTGTGGGACGCTCTACTCAAAGAAATCATAACTTTAGCCAAACAGGAGCGGGCGGTGTTTGTGCGCGTAGAACCACCGCTGGGGTGCGCGCTTAATTTTGAGGAATTGGGATTACGAAAAGCACATGCCCACTATCAACCTGAGTGGTCGTTACGGGTGGATTTGAGTAAATCCGAGGAAGACATTTTAAAACAAATGAAACCAAAGGGGCGCTACAATATCAAAGTGGCGGAAAAGGCGGGAGTCACTGTGAGACAAACGCATGAGCTCAAAGATGTGGCCGCGTTTTACGAAGTGCTTACCTCTACGGGGGGACGTGATGGTTTTTCCATTCATGATCGTGGGTATTATGAACGATTTGTGGCCCTGGGACATGTGGATAAATGGGGTGCTTTGTTTGTAGCGGAATTGGATGGAAAAGTGATTGGGGGACTTTTGGCCACGTTTTTTGGGGAGACTGCCACGTATTATTATGGCGCGTCCGATCATGCGCATCGCGCGGTCATGGCTCCTTATTTGACTCAATGGGTGGCCATGCAAGAAAGTAAAAAGCGCGGACATCGCTGGTATGACTTTTTTGGAATCGCCCCACCGGACCAACCGAATCATGCGTGGGCGGGAATCACTCAATTTAAAGAAAAATTCGGAGGCGAACGAATCCATTATCCGGAGGCGCGGGAGTATGTGTTCAAAGGCTTTTGGTATGGAGTGATGCTCTTTAGGAAGCGTCTTTCACTTCGTGGGCGCGGTCAATAAAGAGGCTGGCATTGAGATGGTCGACTTCGTGCTGAATAACGCGCGCATTGAATCCTTCAAGAAAAAGCGTGTGCTTGTCTCCTTTTAAATTCTCAAAAGTAACCGTGAGGCTTTCGTAACGAGGCGTTGATCCCCACTTACCGGGAAGACTGAGACAGCCTTCTTCCATGTCTACCATTTCTTTGGATTCATTGGAAATGACCGGATTGATGAGCGCGACAATGATTTCGTTTTTAGTGTCTACATTGAGACGCGCCAGAGCTAACCTAAGATTCACGCCGACTTGGGGCGCGGCAATGCCCACGCCATTTAAATCAAACATGGTGTCCTCCATGTCTTTGATGAGTTTTTTTAATTTCTTATCGACCCTTTTTACCGGCTTGGATTCTGTGCGAAGAATCTTATTTTTAGGGCCCTTTTGGACGGGTAAAATGCTCACTTTTTGTGACTTTTTAAAGATTTTTCAATAAAAATATCCAGCTCCGAAGGATCGCCCTCAAGGACTTTATCAACTTGGCTGGTTTCGTAATTGGTACGGTGGTCTTTGACCATTTGGTAAGGGTGAAGCACGTAAGAGCGGATTTGATTGCCCCACGCGGTTTCCACGTGCTCGCCTTTGATTTGGCTAAGTTCCGCCAGGTGGTGTTTTTCCTGAAGTGCCAAAAGTTTTGACGTAAGATTGGCCATGGCAAATTGCTTGTTTTGAAGTTGGCTACGCTCATTCTGGCACTGAACCACAATGCCGGTAGGAAGGTGGGTGATGCGCACAGCTGAATCCGTTGTATTCACCGATTGCCCCCCGTGACCTCCGGCACGAAACACATCAATACGAAGGTCTTTTTCATCAATATCAACGGTTTCATTGGCATCAATTTCCGGAGTGACTTCTACTTTGATGAACGATGTTTCACGGGTGTTTCCGGAGTTAAAAGGGGACAACCGAACAAGGCGATGCACACCGGCTTCTTCTTTGAGAAATCCATAGGCGTAGGGCGCGTCAATGCGTATTGTGGCGGACTTAATCCCGGCCTCTTCGCCATCGGAGCGGTCTTGGAGTTCAATGGACCATTCTTTGGCTTCGGCATAGCGCGTGTACATGCGCAAAATCATTTCTCCAAAGTCTTGGGCGTCTGTCCCGCCCGCGCCCGCATGAACGGTTAAAATAGCAGGGGTATTGTCGTATTTTCCATTGAGATAAAGTTGGACTTCGAGTGCTTCGAATCGTTTTTGAAGATTTTCAGCATTGTCTGTTAATTCCTTTATTTCTGCTTCATCAATGATTTCATTCACCATGTTGAGCAGTTCAAGATCGTATTCCAGATCTTCTTTAAGTTTTTTCCAGGCAACAACCGATTGCGTCAGGAATCCTTGTTCCTTGGAAAGTTTTTGGGCATTGTTTGAATCATCCCAAAACCCCGGCTCATTCATGAGTGCCCCGAGCTCAGCAAGTCTGACTTCTTTTTCGGGTAGCCTGAGGAAAGCGAGCGCGTCTTCCACTTCTTTGTGAAGGGTTTCAAGTTGTTCTTTAACTTGTTGCATACGACAAATACTGTACTGGAAATCGGGGGTCTTTTCAATCTCTCTCGCATTGCTTTCTTTTAGGCGTTATCGTAAGTTGGCTTTAGGAACCTCTGAAAAATACACCGATGACTGCAATTTCCCCCCTTCGGCTACAAATGACTCAGACCTCCTCACCGTATCGTAACCTTATACGGCATTGTCGGCCTTCGTTAAGGATAAGGTGTT
>Ga0210006_1002451_pt1 | contig 12176 bp, 14 predicted proteins | sample CryGey02umfilter_2_FD_185452 | JGI IMG/M metagenome (GOLD analysis project Ga0210006, IMG submission 185452) | Groundwater microbial communities from aquifer in Utah, USA - Crystal Geyser 4/10/14 0.2 um filter (SPAdes) (version 3) | ecosystem: Environmental > Aquatic > Deep subsurface >... | reverse complement strand
TATTGCTGTCATAAGCGGGAAAGCTGACTAAAGCCAGTATCTCGCCGTTATTGGGATTCATAACCACGGCCGCCGCTTTGTTAAGATTTAACTTTTTTAAATAAGCCGCCGTGACCTCTTCCAGTTTCTTTTGCAGCCCTAAATTCAAAGATAAAACGAGATTATGCCCGTCAGTTGTTTTTGACTGGCTGATAATTTTTTTCTCCTTGCCCAAAGCGTCAACCTCTATATATTTTTCCCCGCTTTCCCCTTTTAATTCATTTTCCCAGAAATATTCAATTCCGGTTTTGCCGATATAATCAATCGGCAAATATTCATCCCCGGATTTCTCCAGTTCTTTTTCATTGATCTTGCCAGTATAACCCAAAACATGCGACAAGGAAGAGGCGGATAAATCATATTCCCGCCGGGTTTTGTCAGTTAAAAATACGCCGGGAAGATTGGCGGATTTTAAATAAAGAAGCATGGCTTTTTCGTAGGATATATTATCAACCAAAAAAAGCGGCTGATAAGAATCAAGCGTGCCGATTTTAATTCTGGCCAGCTTATTTTTTATTTCCTCGGCCGGTAGGTCTTCTAAAATCCCACTCACTTCCCCAATAATCTTGTTTCTGGCTTCTTCGTCTCGGGGCAGGTCAGCGGGTATGAGATAAAGCAAAGAATTAGCCACATTCCTCACTAAAGGATTTAGGTCCTGGTCATAAATTATGCCCCGCTTCGGTTCAAGCCTTTCAATGCGGATGCGGTTTCCCTCGGCTAAAGAGTAATAATAATTACCTTTGACAATCTGCAGCCAGGCCGACCGGCCGACTAAAACCGCCAAAGCCAGAATAATAAAAATGCTTATCGGCCTTAATTTAGAAAAATCAAAAGTCCGGCCGACGGTTTCCTTTTCCCCGCCGCCCGGCGTAAAAGAATCCTCGGTCCAGCCCAACCGGTAGGAAAAACCTCTGACTTGCCCGAACCTCCCGGATTTTATCACAAATGGGTCATTTTCTTTTTGTTTTTTAAAGCCTAATCTCATATTTAAAAATTACCACTTCCACCCCTAAAAATCAACTAATAAAAGAGCCGAGAAGGCTCTTTCTCAAAATAAATTGTGAAAAATATTTGACATTTTTTTATAAATATAGTATCAATATAGATAAGATAATTAAGCAAAAACTTTTGGTCCGCTTTTTAGGGAAGCGGTTTTAATTTTTCCCTTATGGAAATAAGAAATATTGCCATTATCGCTCACGTTGACCACGGCAAAACCAGTTTAACCGACGCTTTAATGCGCCAAACCGGCATGGCGGAAGAGGGGGTAAGCATGGACAGCAACGATTTGGAAAAAGAGCGGGGCATAACAATTTATTCAAAAAACACTTCGGTTTATTTTAAAAACACTAAAATAAATATAGTGGATACGCCCGGACACGCTGACTTCGGCTCGGAAGTTGAGCGGGTTTTGCGTTCCATCGATTCCGTGGTCCTGGTGGTTGACGCCCAGGAAGGGCCGATGCCGCAGACAAAATTCGTTTTAAAAAAATCCTTGGAGCTTGGCCTTAAGCCGATTGTGGTTATAAATAAAATAGACAAGCCGGCCGCCCGGCCCGAGGCGGTGCAGGAAATGGTTTACGAATTATTTCTTGACCTTGGCGCTGATGATGAACAACTAAATTTTTCCACCATTTACTCTATTGCCCGCGAAGGCATTGCTAAAAGGAAATTGGAGGATAAGTCAAAGGATTTAACTCCACTTCTGGAAACTATTCTGGAAAAAGTTCCTCTGGCTTCAAGCGAAACCGCGAGCGAAAAACCCCTGCGCGCCCAGCCCTTTAATCTCGCTTATGATAATTTTCTCGGCCGCTTAACCATTGCCAGGATTTATGAAGGAAAAATCTCGACCGTCCAGAATGTCGTCGTAAAAAACGCCAAAGGCAAAGCCAGAAAGGAAAAAATAACCAAATTATTTACCTTTGAGGGCTTAAACAGAAAAGAGGTAAGCGAGGCGGAGGCCGGAGATATTGTTATGTTGGCCGGATTGCCAGATATCTTTATCGGCGAAACGGTTTGCGCCGATGAAAGCCAGGAAGCTCTGCCGGCCATAAACATAGACGAGCCGACAATTTCTCTTAATTTTTTGGTTAATAATTCCCCTTTTGCCGGCCGGGAAGGGAAATTCGTCACCAACCGCCAGATTAAAGAAAGATTGGAAAAAGAGCTTGAAGTTAATGTCGGCTTAAAAATTGATTTTTCTCCTTCCGATTATTGCAAAGTTTACGGCCGGGGAGAAATGCATGTCGCTATTTTTCTGGAAAATATGCGCCGGGAAGGTTATGAGCTGCAGATTTCCCAGCCGCACGTGATTATAAAAAAGGAGAACGGCGCGAAAATGGAGCCTTTTGAAGAAGCGACCGTGATTGTGCCGGAGGCCATGTCGGGAACGGTTATAGAAAAAATGTCAAAACGCCGGGGCCTGATGATTGAAATGAAGTCGGAGCCTAGAAATAAAAAAATAATTTTTGAGATTCCGACCCGCGGCCTCTTGGGTTACCGCAGCGATTTCGTGGTTGATACGCGCGGCGAAGGCATCTTGTATACCCGCGTTATCGGCTTTAGGCCCTACGTCGGAGAAATTGAAAAAAATGAAGTCGGTTCTATGGTTTCCATGGCCACCGGCAAAGCTTTGGGCTTTTCCCTTTATAACCTGCAAAATCGGGGGACGCTTTATATCAAAGCTAACACCGAAGTTTACGAAGGCATGGTGGTCGGCAATGTCGCCAAAGGCCATGACTTAAACGTCAACCCGATAAAAGGAAAGCGCCTGACCAATATGCGGGCGTCCGGAGCCGACGAGGCCATCCGCCTGACTCCGCCTCTTGAATTAGATTTAGAAAGAGGCATGAGCATAATGAATAATGACGAATACCTGGAAATCACTCCGAAAAGCATCCGCTTAAGGAAAAAGAATCTAAAAGAAATAGAAAGAACCAGAGTTATGAGGAAAGAAGTGAGAGGAAAATAAAAATACTGGCGAAAGCCAGTGTTTTCATTTGCTCCAAATTGTAGAGGAAGTTAGAACCTATTTTCAAACCACAACGGAGTTCTGTCGCATACTAAACCTTACTACCGATAAGGCAGAAATGGTTTAGTCGGAAGTTTTTTTCTTTCTCTTTATCAAACCTACAATGCCGATAATAATCGCTACTAGTCCTATTAATTGTCCCCCGGGACTATCATCAAATTCACCATATACGAACATGAACACACCAAGCAGTATTGCGATGACGAAATATAATATTCTCCTATGATATTTTTTCATAGTTTGATTTTTTGTTATGTATTAATTATATCAAAAATTAATAAAAAATTCGAACGTCCAATTTGGGGCATAAAAATAACACCTAATACTAGGTGTTATTTTCTTTGCTCGGGGACAGGGATTTCCGCCTCGCTCTCGCTTCCGCTCGAGCTTCGTTGCCCTGGGCAGCGCTCAATGCTCCCGGGGTCGCATCGAGCGACGCTTGGCTGCATTTTTTGCCGACAGAAATTCGGCAAAAAATTTGCCTCGCTTCTGCCCGTTCGAATTCCTCTCCATCTCTCAAACCATACAAAAAACAATCCATAAAATATGGATTGTTTTTTATTTGCTCGGGGACAGGGATTCGAACCCCGATTGACTGGACCAAAACCAGCTGTCCTACCATTAGACGATCCCCGATTATATCACGCCGTAGTCTTGGCGTAGGCGGAATATTCAACTGCTTATACAAAAACCACCTTAACGGCGGTTATTTTTATAATAATACAAAATTTTTCAAAAGTAAAGTCAAAATTTCTTTGTCATTCCGGCCTCCGAGTCACTTGCCTACCCTGCCTACCGGCAGGCAGGCCTGTCCCCGAGCAAAATTCCTTAAATAGTTTTCAGATTTTTGATTTGACAAAATAGCAATTAGTATTAGTATTAGCATTAGCATTAGTTGAAATTGTGTAAGTTGTTTGTCCCTTAACAAGAAGGAGGACGGCATGACAAAGAATAGAGTGGCTATATACCTGGCTGTTGCTATTGTCCTGTTCCAGGCCGGGGTCGCAACGGCGCAACAATCAGCATTGGAGAGGATCCTCAATGGAGAGGAAAAAGTTCACTATTTTTATTTCACATTTGACGTTGGAATAAATAAAACCTCCCACAAGCTTGAAGTGAGGAAGGATTGGCGCCAGATGTTTCTCCCGCCGTCAAACGGAATGACACTTAGCCGCGTTGAACCAATGGCTTTAGGGTTCGGGTTAGGCTATAACAGGCGTTTGACCGGCAATAGCCAATCATGGCAAATTCGATTACCGATTTCGTATCAGGTCTTCAGTTTAAACCTCAATAGCCCTGTCCAGTTCCACTTTGCCAAAGAAGTGGTGGCTGGTACAACCTTAGACTGGTGGGACAAAGTTATGGTTAACGACCTGGTCGTGGAACATTTCACGCCCAGAGTCGGAATTGAGATCGGAAAAGGAGACTATGCGATAGGGCTTTCGGTTCAGCACTATCGACTGATGTTGCGAGAGTACCTTGGGAAAAATCGCTCTAGAGACACAAATACTTCCAAGGTGATAGGTTCTCGGCAAATAGAAAGTGGCGTCAGCCTCCGAGCGGATTTGTCCCTTGTAAGAAGCCATTTTTATGGGGGGCCTATGGGTTTCTACGTGGAGTCCATGGGAGGATTCAAGACTGTCAGTTTTGGACTAACGGCAGGCGTCCCAAAATGAAGCGGGTATTATCGGCTGGAAACTGTAGTTTCCAGCCGATTTTTTATACTTAAATTTTTTTAGGGCAAGACCGTTAAGGCCGAATCGGCGCCGAGGAGTCTTTTAAATCCCCCACTGAGGTAATTTTAATTGACGCAGTAAATTTTAAATGTTATCATATCAATATAAATTGATTATAAAAATTATTTATGAAAGCTAGATGTTGCACTAATAAAAAATTAACTGCCGAATTTGCTAATTTAGCTAAATTTCTGCGCATTATCGGCGATGATAACCGTTTGCGTATTTTATGCTTGCTAAAAGACGGGGAACGTTGTGTTTGCGAAATATATTCGAATTTAGATTTGCCTCAAAATCTAGTTTCTAGCCATTTAAAAATCATGCTTGATTTTAAGCTACTTACGATTAGACAAGAATGGAAGAAAAATTATTATTCAATAAATAAAAAAGTGTTTAAACGATATAATTTATTATTAATTAATTTTTTTCCGCCAAAGGCGGATCCGCCTCGGGCGGAAAATTCATAAATATTATGAAGAATAAGTTTATGACTATCAAAATTTTGGGCTCTGGCTGCCCTAATTGCCAAAAATTAGAAGCCAATGCGAAAAAGGCAGTAGAAGAACTCGGCTTGAAAGATGTTCAGATTGAACATGTTTATGAAATAGACAAGATCGTGGAATACGGAGTAATGTCGACTCCCGCTATTGTTATTGATAAAGAAGTCAAGGCCGCTGGCAGAATTCCAGAAATAGAAGAAATTAAAAATTGGCTTAAATAATTATATGAACCCCGTTAGAAGTCTTGGGCAGAAAAAATTTAGAAAAAATTTTTTCTGCTCGGTAATAACGGGGAATAATAAAAAATAATTGTCTGTCTGAAATTAACTACTTTAGCTATATAAAGATAGACTTCTAACGGGGTGAAAAAAGAAATAAACATTTTTATTTTTCTGGCCGGTTTGTTTTTGCTGTTTTACTTTATGCCGATGGATTCGGTTTTGTTTACCGGCGCTATTTTGTCGGGATTCAAGCTCTTAAATGAGTATGCCCGCCAGCATGTTCTGACTTGCTTGGTGCCGGCATTTTTTATTGCCGGCGCGATTTCCGTTCTTGTTAAAAAGGATTCTATTTTGCGCTATTTAGGCGGCCAAGCTAAAAAAATAGTTTCTTATTCTTTAGCTTCAATTTCCGGCTCTATTTTGGCTGTTTGTTCTTGCACAATTCTGCCATTATTCGCCGGCATCAGAAAAAGAGGGGCCGGCCTTGGCCCGGCGATTACTTTTCTTTTTTCCGGCCCGGCGATCAATATCGCGGCCATGTTTCTAACTTTATCTGTTTTGGGCTTTAATATCGGACTAGCCAGAATCATTTCCGCAATCTTGCTGTCCATTTTAGTTGGTTTATCAATGCAATTGATCTTTAGGGAAAAACCCGAAGATGGCAAATTATTCGTGGAAGAATACAAAGAAGTCGCTATTGGCAAAAAAGTTCTGATTATCTTTTTTATAGCCATGGTCGGCATTCTGATAGTTAACGGCCTGCAGATTGATAAAATGATTAAATTTAGCTTAATGATATTGTTGGCCTTGATTACGGCCGGTATTGCTATTTTTAAATTTCAAAAAAATACTGCTAAAGAATGGCTCAAAGAAACCTGGAATTTTACTAAAATGCTTTTGCCGATTCTTTTTATCGGCGTGTTTGTCGCCGGCTTTATTATGCCCTTTTTGCCGGAAAGTTTGATTGTCAAATGGGTTGGCTCAAATTCAATTTTCGGCAATTTAATTTCCGCTATTTTCGGCGCTTTTATGTATTTTTCCACTTTGACCGAAATTCCGATATTGCAGGCTTTAATTGCCAAAGGAATGCACGACGGCCCGGCCTTGGCTTTGCTTTTAGCCGGTCCTTCTTTGAGTTTGCCCAATATGCTGGTGATAAGAAAAATTCTAGGCAATAAAAAAACCGCTGTTTATGTTTTATTAGTAATATTTTATTCCACAGTTGCCGGCCTTATATTCGGCGGACTAATTTAACCCCGTTAGAAATTAAGTCGGGTTTTTGCCATACGGGGGTATATAAACAATATTCAAATCTATGAAACCACAAGAACAAAAAATTTCTAACGGGGTGAACAAAAAATTATTAACTTTTGTTTTTCTAATTTTCGGACTGCTTATTTTAACCGGCTGCGGCCAGCAAAGCGCTACCGCGGACCAAGCCGGAAATAATCAGGTTAAACAAGTTATTGATAAAGTGGAAGTGTTTGATTTTCACTCCACCCAGCGATGCGTTTCTTGCCTTACTCTGGGCAAATATTCAGGGGCGACTGTCTACGAATTTTTTCAGCCCGAATTAAGAGACGGCAAAATTGAATTTAGAGAAATAAATGTTGACTTGCCCGAGAATAGAGCGCTGGCTAATAAATTTCAAGCCAGAGGTTCGTCTTTATTTATTAATGCTATTTATGGCGGCCAAGACCATATCCAGGAAGACACCCAAGTTTGGCGATTGCTTGGCAATGAAGCGCAGTTTAAAAGCTATTTAAGAGATAAAATAAATAATCTTTTGGGTAAATAATATATGGATATTATTAATGCTCTTATAGACAATTACAATATCCCCGTTCTGACCGCTTTTCTTTTGGGTATGTTAACTTCAATCAGCCCCTGCCCTTTGGCCACCAACATTACCGCCATTGCCTATATTTCCAAAGAAATCAAAACCGCTAAACATACCCTGCTTAACGGGATTTTTTACACGCTTGGGCGGGGAGCCAGCTATACGATACTCGCGACTTTAATTTATTTCGGCTTGTCCGCTTTCCAAATTTCCAGAATTTTTCAGGGCTGGGGCGACAAAGTTTTGGGTCCGATTTTAATAACTATCGGCTTAATAATGTTTGGAATAATTAAAATAAATTTTGGCAAAGGCGGAGAAAAAGTTGAAAGAATAAAACTCTGGCTGTCGCAAAAAGGATTTATTGGTTCTTTCCTTTTGGGTATGCTTTTTGCTTTGGCATTTTGCCCTTATAGCGGAGTTTTATTTTTCGGCGCGCTTATTCCTTTGGTTTTAAAATCCGCCGAGGGCTTGCTTCTTCCGCCGATTTTTGCTATTGGTACGGGACTGCCGGTAATTATATTTTCTTTCATCATCGCTTTTGCGGTTCAAAAACTTGGCCAGGTTTTTCAAATCATGCAAAAAATTGAAAAAATAATGAGATACTTGGTCGCTTCAATTTTTATGTTAACCGGTTTTTATTATCTCCATATTTTAGCTAAATTTTTGATATAAAAAGTTCTAAAACAGTCCGCATATATGAGCACAAAAAGAAAACGTCCTTTGGGGCGTTTTTCTTTTTGGGTTTGTGGGGTGTGGAGAAAACCCCTCCCCGCAAGGCCGTTAGGGCGTAGCCTTCGCCAAGTCATTCGACTTGGCGTCAGGTCGGACTTGTCCGGTTGAATAACCGGATGACCTGACGAATCCCCCGCCTCGCTCGCCTCGCTATAGCTTTGGCGAAGCGGGCTAATCCCGCCAAGGCGGGAGAGGCGGGCTGTCCCCGAGAAAATTTTAAAAGTAAACTAATATTAGCTTATTTTTGTTATATTACTTGCTTTTTAAAATTTTTTATGTTTAAATAATTTAAGCCTATTTCGGCTTCGCACCTATCAAACGAAAACGAAGGGAGAAGGGCATGTACGTTATCTGGAATTTAACTCGTGTCTGCCCTTGGAACTGTGCTTTTTGCTGTGTTTCGGCAATCCAAGCGAGGGGTAAGAAAGGGCAGAAGATTCATCGGGCTGAAAAAAGAAACGAACTTAATCTCAACCAAAAGTTGGAGGTCTTGAGAAAGATCGTTGATAAGGGAATGATAATCGACTTTTCTGGCGGTGATCCTCTCTATTTGGCTGAGGACTTCGCTGTTGTTGAAGAGGCCACTAAGCTTTTGCCACCCGAAAAGGTGAACGTTAGTATGACGGGTTGTGGGTTGACACGTGCAAAGGTCGAACTCCTAAAGAAGGTGAATATGGTGGAGTTTACTTTAGACAACTTGCCTGAGATCCTCAATCCTTTCCGGCCGCAAGGATTTAATCTCGCATCCATGAAGGCAATGAAAAAACTGGTGGAAGCGGGCGTGAAAGTTTCGGCTGTTACCATCCTTTATGCCAATACTATTCCTTCGGAAAATCTCCGAGGGATATATGATTGGCTCTGTAAAAACGGGATACAGGAATGGGATATACTAAAATATTATCCCGTCGGTAGAGGAGAGGGAAGCGCTGATTTCGCCCCGACCAAGGATGATTACTTAGCCGTCATAAATCTTCTAAGGAGCTTTAACGGCTCGACACATATTTCCTTCCAGCACTCTCTGAAAGTGATCGAAGGAAATGCAAAGTGCCATGCAGCCGTTAATTCTTTCGGAATCCTCCCCGACGGACAAGTGACCGCCTGTGCATGGGCTTTACATGAGGGAGGTTCCCCTTTCGAAGATTTCAAAATTGAGAAACTTCCCGAGGAGGATCTGGACGAAATTTTAAGGAGGGCCCGTACCAACCTTGGATTTAAACACCAGACAAATTATTGCAGAATTACAAGCTGCGGTACGGAGATCTAATGGAGGAAAAATCTATGACCATAAAAGAGATACTATGCAGAAGCGTTTTAACCAAAAGCAATCTGCCAGAAGTTGATTACTGTATTAATCCTTATGTCGGGTGCTTACATGGTTGCGTTTACTGCTATGCGTCTTTTATGAAGCGATTCACCGGACATAAGGAGGAATGGGGTACTTTTTTGGACGTAAAAGTTAACGCCCCTGAAATCCTAAAAAAAGAGATCACCCCTAGAAAAAAGAGGGGTAAAATCTTGATCGGAAGCGTTACGGATGCTTACCAGCCGACAGAAAGGATGTTCCGGCTTACAAGGCAGATACTGGAAATTCTTGCCAAGTATGATTTTCCGGTTTCTATCTTGACTAAATCCAATTTAGTAAAGCGCGATTTTGACATAATCAGAAGTATTGGGTCTTGCGAAGTCGGCATGACACTAACTTCACTTGATGAGTCAATTTCTCGGATAATCGAGCCGGTGGCATCAACTCCCGCAGAAAGACTTGATGCTCTTTCCTTTTTTCGGCAAAGCGGAATCTCAGCTTACGCTTTTATCGGCCCCATCCTACCCGGACTCATTGATTTAAGGTCGATACTTAAAGCTTTAAAAGGGAGAGTAGATTTTGTCATGTTTGAAACTTTAAATCAAAACAAGTCTAATCGTGACAAAATCGCCAGGGCCTACGAAAAGGCTGGGGTCATCCTAAAACAAGCTGACTGGATAAGTGTGGAAAGAGAAGCTATTGAGTTAAGCCGAAACGAAGGCATACCCGTTAAGGGCTTTTATAAACACTAGCACATTCCGTCGTTTGCTTAAGCAGACGACGGATTTTATTTTGCCATAAACTGTTTTTCTTGGTATTATCTATTTATGGATAAATTTATAAAATTCTTAGTTGAAGCAAAAAGGAAAACTTACGCATCTAATGATGAATCCAGTGAAAAAGTATTAAAAGATGGAACCAAGGAACTTTCTTTTAAGGACGGCAATTTTTTATATAGAGACAGGTATTACGGTTCAGAGTTTTTTGCGGGAGAAGAGGTTGTATTTAAAAATAAAAAACCGCTTTGGGTGATGAACTATTCGGGGCGTTTTTTAGTAGATGACTGTTTAAAAACTGATTTGTATGCTTTTCTTAAAAAAAGTTTGAAAAAGGTAAATCAGAAAACTATTTTTAGAGGACCTGAAAAATTTAAGCAAGGAATATTTTCTTATGTCAACGCTATAAAAGGGAAGGCGGATGATTTTCATGGAGAAGAATTTATTTATTGCAAGGGTAAAAAGGTATATGAGTTAAGATATCATGGTGGGGTTCTAAAATATTGATATTCTGAACCGTTTTATAATTTAGTTCTAACATCGTCTTCCTCCCCATCCAAATAAAAACAGCCCCGAATACTCGGGACTGTTTTTATTATGTAAAAAAGTATTAAGCTTTTTTAACACGGACGGCAGCGTTTCCTTTCGGGGTTTTTTCAACGTCGAAAGTGACGGCATCCCCTTCTCTCAATTGATCGAAGCTCGCACCATCTAAGCTGTTGGCGTGAAAAAATAAATCGTCACCGCCATCTTGGCTGATAAAACCGAAGTTTTTGTCAGTCAATTTTTTGATAGTTCCTTGCATGTGAATGTAAAGATAAAGTTAAATAAGTAAATACTAATGAGTAGAAATTCAACTTTATCTCTACGCTCTTAATATTTCACCCCCAGCTAAGGGCTAAGGGCGGATAGTAATTAAACTAACTATTTAATGTTAGCACAAAAAACTTTTTCTGTCAACGATGCGCGATACGCGTTATGCGATATGCGTTAAGCGCTTACACCCGCGCGTATTTTCTTACCGCCATCCAGCTGGCCAAAGCGTTTATTAAAGCCACGGCCAGAAATTCCAAACCGAAAATCTTTATAAAATTGCTGTTGAAATAAGAAATAACATTAATATCATAACCGGTAAAAAAAGTTTCTAAATAGGGTTTAAGCAAGCTTAAAAAAGGATAAAAAATAAGGACAACGACGACGGTGCCGATAAGAGTATAAATTAAGCTGGAAAGGAAGAACGGCATCTGGACAAAGGAATTTGAAGCTCCGACCAGGCGCATAATGCCGATTTCTTCGCGGTGGGTGTAAATTTCCACCCGGACCGCGTTATAAACCACCAATAAGGTTATTAAAATAAAGATTAAACTGATGGTCAGACCGACTTCGTTTACCTTGCTCGTTATGCTATTAATTTTATTAAGCAGCAGTTTGTGGTCGGAGAAATTGCGCGATTCAATTAAATCACTTTCAATTCTATTTAATTCGTTAATCAGCTCTCCTCCCGCTTCCGCGGTTTTCGGGGTTATGACTAAGCTGGGAGTCAGGGGGTTTTTACCCAGTTCCCGCAGGGCCTGCAGAATTTCCGGATTATCCTTATTTTTCTCCTGAAAAAACTCCAAGGCCTGGGCTTTGGAAACATAATTTACCTCTTTTACCTGGATCAAGTTGCTTATTTGCCCTTTTAAGGCCATAATCTCTTCTTCGGTTGAATCAGGCTTAAGGTAAAGACTCACATCAATCTTATCCTTAACCGCGCCGATGGCGGTGGCGCTTATAACCCGCACGGCCAAAAGCAAATTTATGGAAAACAAAGCCAAAATCAAGATGGTTATAGTAACGATTGACAACCAAATATTGCGATAAATGTCCTGAAAGCTGAATTTTATAATTCGTATAAAAGAAAGAAAAACCATAGATTTAAAATTTCTAATTCCTAATTCACCTAATTTCTAATAAAAATTAAAAATCCAAAGCTCAAATGTCAAATCAATTTCAAAT
>Ga0210006_1002450_pt1 | contig 12180 bp, 16 predicted proteins | sample CryGey02umfilter_2_FD_185452 | JGI IMG/M metagenome (GOLD analysis project Ga0210006, IMG submission 185452) | Groundwater microbial communities from aquifer in Utah, USA - Crystal Geyser 4/10/14 0.2 um filter (SPAdes) (version 3) | ecosystem: Environmental > Aquatic > Deep subsurface >... | reverse complement strand
CTATTACGAATTTTCGCTAATAAAAAATCTCCGAATAAATTCCAGCTGAATATTTTTTTATGGATGTTGGCCTGGATAATCTTAGTGATCATGACGTCTAATTGCTGACAATCCCACCAACCATCCATATAACTCTCGCCCAAACCCAACGCTCCTTGAGCTAAAACGCGTTGATAAAAATTTTCATTGTGCACGATCAAATCCCATGGTTGTGAGCCATTGATTTTAATATCCGCTAAAGCCAATAAATCACTAATTTTTTGTTTGGCCGTATTCATTGATCCATAATTACTTCTTTCATCATTATTAATTTTACACTCTTGGTAAAAAAAATCCAGCCCAATACCAAATGGTACTGGGCCGGATTGTAAGCTGACTGGTTATTACCAACGCTTCTGATGATTGCTACTGCCACCACCAAAGCCTTGTCTTTTTGGTCTGTCGGTCATAGGTCTTGCTTCATTAACGGTTATTTTACGACCGTCCAATTCGCGACCATTTAACAATTCGATGGCTTGGGCAGCTTCTGAGTCGCTGCTCATTTCCACGAAACCAAAACCTTTTGATCGGCCAGTTTGTTTGTCAACTATAATTGCAACTGATTGAACTGCGCCAGCTTCGGTAAACAATTCTTGCAAAGATTCCTCTTTGGTATTATAGGACAAACTGCCTACAAATAGTTTATTAGCCATTATCTACAAAATAAACAATGATAATGTCTTTTTCACAAATGAGGCGACTTTTTTCATAATTATTTAAAATAATAAGAAAACTCTCACTGTTAAAATGACAATCACAGCATACAAGAAAGTTAATTAATTGTCAAGAGTAAATTATTAACAAATATGATAAAAAAATACTGACTTTTAAAATCAGTATTTATTCTTGGTGAATTGGATAGATAAACTGTAAAAATCGTATGGGTTACCAGGAATGCGTCCGACTTTAAAAACAATAAAGTGCAAATGATCCTGATCGGTCCATCCGGTTTTACCAACGCGTCCTATGGCTTGTCCTCGCGTAACATAGTCTCCTACCTTAAGGCCGGTATTTTGAAAAGAGTTTAACCCCAGATGACAATATTGGGAATATTCTCCTTGATGATGTCGAATAGTCAAATAATTTAACTTATCGCGAAAATCCTCGGTCGTTCCCCATTCATTAAAATGATCTATTGCTTCAATAATCTGTCCATCGTAGGCAGCTAAAATTTCTGTACCATCCGGTACAAGAAAATCAATTGCCCATTTAAAAGGTCCAACATGTGAACTCGGGCTTTTGGTAGCTAAATAAAAACCAAGACAAAACAATTGATCTTTGGGTATACCCATTCTTAAATGCTTAGCTAACTTAATATAATTTCTATCATTCGGTAAGGGGAATGAATAAATATTACTCGTACTTCCTTGATCCCAAATTGGATCATCTGCTAATCTTTTTAATTCTTGTAAATCCATATTATTTTCCTATTTTTATTAAAGAGCTGTATTATAAAAAGATAACAAGGTTAATAACTAATGTCAAAAAGTCTATTTTTTCCAAATAAATGCGTAATAAAAAAACTGCCAAAGCAGTTTATAAAAACATGGTACGCCCAAGAGGGCTCGAACCTCTGACCTCAAGCTCCGCAAGCTTGCGCTCTATCCAACTGAGCTATGGGCGCCTAAATAAATAAAACTTCCTCAATAACCAGTGGAAGTTTACAATAATCATTATCAAGTGTCAATCTCTAACCTTTTTTACATCTTTAATAAGTTGCCTAAAGTTTCGGACAATGGTTCATCTTCTTTTTCTAAATCCTCAACGAGAAATTGTTTTAAAAAGTTTCTTAATTCCACTGGATTTTGTTCAGTCAAAGGAATACTTAAACGTGGCTTGGTTAAACTACTAAATTCCACAAACAAATTTGTTACTTGGGGTGGCCGATAAATAATATAGAAGTTGGTTACATCACGAAAACTGTGAAAGTGACTACCGATCATAAAACCCTTATCAGTAACCGCGAATTGTAATTTTATCGGTTCGTTACGATCATGATAAAAATAGGTCAACGAAGCTAAAATAATAATTAAGCCAAATAATAAATTTGCTGTATATATTGAATAAGTTATCAAGGCTATCATAACTACAATAGCAATAACGTACCAGGAGATACTGCGTTGATATTTTTTATATTCAGGAATGGACCAAGCAAAGTATGCCTCGCCACGATCGTCGTAGACTGGTTCTTCCTGTTGATTTTGATCTTGATCATCACTCATAGATAAGTGAATTATAGTATTATATAAGATAATTGACAATACCCCAAAAAAACATTATACTGCACAGAGTTATTACCTTATTAATAACTAATTAAAGTTCTTATTACAAAAAAAGGAATATAATATAAATATGGAGAGGTGGCCGATCCAGCAAAGCGGTGGGTGGCTGACGATTTATATACGGGTTTATGTTTTATGTATATATTTTAAAAAAATAATAAGTAAATAATGGAGAGGTGGCCGAGCGGCTGAAGGCAACGGTTTGCTAAACCGTCGTACGTCTTTATGGACGTACCGAGGGTTCGAATCCCTCCCTCTCCGCCAAGTTTTACATTCAGCGAAATTGAACTTTAGGTAGGGTATAAGATACTCGCGAGAATTATTAGAGAGAACATAATATTTATTATTATGCAAAACATTACAAAAAGGTTAATCGTGTGGGCTGTTGTCGTAGTGCTTATATTAATGATCACTCTTACGGCGGCTATACAGTTCACCAATGAAGTGCAGTGGGGTGAAGTCGTTGCTTATAGCATCATACTGTTGATCGCTGGTGGTTTCTACGAACTGTGGCAATGGCTGAAGACGCGCACCAAAACGTATCGCATCGCTTTTGGCGTTGGACTTGCGGTGGTGCTCCTTCTCGGCTGGGTCAGCGGCGCCGTTGGCATTATCGGGAGCGAGAACCAACCCGTCAACTTGATGTACTGGGCAGTACCTGCTGTCCTACTAATCGGCTCCCTTATTTCACGCTTCAAACCGCGCGGAATGGCATGCGCCTTGTTTGCGACGGCACTTGTCCAAGCGTTGATCCCTGTGGTTACACTGATTATCTCGCCAGAAGTCAGCTGGGGCAATGCAGGCGTTATCGGCGTGTTCGTTTTCAACTCCATTTTCGCCGTGCTGTTTATCGGATCAGCGTTGCTATTTCGACGTGCGGCACACGAACACAACGGACTCGCAAATCAATAAATTTTCTTAGCAAAGTCGGAAATATTAAAGTGGACCGGGTTTTACTTATAAAGCTTCCTTAACTGACGTATAGTTAAATCAAGATTCCTGATTATGAATTGATCTATTCCGAAAACTACGATTCTAAATACGAGGCTTATAAAAGAGAGGGGCAAATAAAAAAATATAAAGGTGGGGAAGCATTTAAAAAGTTAATAGATAAATAATGGAGAGGTGCCAGAGTGGTCTAATGGAACAGTCTTGCCCGCCAGAGGCGGGTCCGCCTCCGGCGGAAAAACTTTCACGGGGTCAATTCAACTAATAACGACAGAAAAATATGCCCTGTGTATATATTATAAAAAGTATTAAAACAAATAGATTGTATATTGGATCTAGTCATAAAAATTCACCACAAGAACGATTAATGAATCATAATGCCAAAAAAGTCAGATCTACTAAATTTTATGCCCCATGGACTTTAATAATATTTGAAAAGTATAATACGTATACCGACGCCAGAAAACGTGAATTATTTTTAAAATCTGGTGTTGGTAGAAAATTAATAATGGAGAGGTGCCAGAGTGGTCTAATGGAACAGTCTTGAAAACTGTCGTACCTTCACGGGTACCGTGGGTTCGAATCCCACCCTCTCCGCCAAGACAATTTGGTATCGGATAGACCCATGAGCCTCGTATTTACGGGGCTTTTTGGTAGGTTCTAAAATCCCACTTACATCGAGGTACGTGGGACAGCGAACTCAAATATAGTTTTATTGACGAACTGTATCGTCTGGTGTATCATATCAATATATATTGATTATATAACTATATGAAAGCAAAATGTTGTGCCAATAAAAAACTTACAGAAGAGTTCGCGAATCTCGCTAAGTTTTTAAGGATCATCGGTGACGATAATCGCTTAAGGATTTTATGCCTGTTAAAAGACGGGGAACGTTGTGTTTGTGAAATATACCCTAATCTAGATTTGGCTCAGAATTTGGTTTCTAGCCATCTAAAAGTTATGCTAGATTTTGGTTTACTAACAATCAGACAAGAGTGGAAGAAAAATTACTATTCTATAAATCCAATAATATTTAAAAAATATAACTTATCATTAACTAATTTCTTAAAAAACTATGAATAATCAAATTACCTCAATCCAAGTTTTAGGTTCAGGTTGTCCGACTTGTAAAAAACTATTTGAATTAACGCAAAAAGCGGTTACTGAACTAGATTTGAAGACAGAAGTAGAATATATAACCGATATTCAAAAGATAATTGAATTAGGTGTTATGTCATCCCCTGTTTTAACTGTTAACGGCAAGGTCGCTTTAGTCGGTCAGTTGCTTAATTTAGAAAAAATCAAAGAACTACTTACCTTAAACAACCAACCAAAAATAGAAGAATCTATGAGTAGTTGTTCTTGCGGAGGTAAGTGCTAATTAATATGTTTTATCCCTTGCAACTTTTAGCCGACTGGCTAACTTATTTAGTTTTTAATATTGCTCCCGAAACACTATTGGCTACAGCCGTTAATTTCTTTATTTTCGATACGCTTAAGATATTTATTTTACTCTTTGTAATTATTTTTATCGTGTCTTTTGTACGTACTTATCTACCACCGGAAAAAGTCCGTTTGTTTTTAGCAAAGAAGAATAAATTAACTGGCCATATTCTAGCTTCCTTACTCGGTATTATTACACCTTTTTGTTCTTGCTCGGCCGTGCCTTTATTTTTAGGTTTTGTGGAAGTTGGCGTTCCTCTGGGTGTTACTTTTTCTTTTTTAATAGCCTCTCCAATGATCAATGAAGTGGCTCTTGTTTTACTTTTTGGTTTATTTGGTTGGAAAATATCTTTACTATATATTTTAAGCGGTTTAATTATTGCTATTGTTTCGGGATTATTTATTGACCGCATGAAAGTGGAACACTTAGTTGCTGATTTTGTTTGGAAAAATAAAATAAAGGATAATACAATTTTGGAAATTAAAATGAGTCAGAAAGAAAGAATGACTTACGCTTTAAACTATGCAATAGATATATTTAAAAAAGTTTGGCCTTATATTTTAGTCGGTGTTGGTCTAGGAGCCTGGATTCATGGTTATGTGCCTGCTGACTTCCTAGCTCAATACGCCGGAGCAGATAAGTGGTATGCTGTTCCACTAGCTACTTTAATTGGTATTCCACTTTATTCAAATGCCGCTGGAGTTATTCCTCTAGTTAGTGCTTTAACTGAAAAAGGGGTGGCAATCGGCACCACTTTAGCTTTTATGATGGCGGTGACCGCTCTGTCTTTACCAGAATTTATGATTTTAAAAAAGGTCATAAAAAATAAATTGATTGTTATTTTTGCCTCAGTGGTTGGGGTCGGTATTATTATAACTGGGTATCTATTTAATTTAATTTTAAAATAAAATTATGAACAAAAAAGTTCTAATTCTTCCTTTACTAATTTTAAGTGTATTTATTTTTGCCGGATGTGGTACAAAAAATACTGAAAATACAACCCAAACAAATGAAGTTAAGGCTAGTGAAAACATATTAAAAGCTGATAAGGTTCAGGTGTTCACTTTTCATGCTACACAGCGTTGTGCAACCTGTATTGCGATTGGTAAATTGTCTGGCGAGGTAGTTGAAGAATATTATCAACCAGAGCTACGTGATGGTAAAATAGAAGTTCGGGAAATAAATATTGATTTGCCAGAAAATAAAGAGTTAGCTACCAAATTTCAGGCCAGTGGATCATCTTTAAAGATTAATGCTATTTATGATGGGCAAGATCATATAACTGAAGACACCGCCGTTTGGCGTTTAACATCAAATCCCACTCAATATAAAAGCTATTTAAAAAATAAGATTGATGCCCTTTTAGGTAAATAATATGGATTTAATAAATAGCTTAATTGACAACTATAATTTGCCAATGCTAACGGCTTTTCTTTTGGGTATTTTAACTTCAATTAGTCCTTGTCCCTTAGCAACCAATATAACAGCCGTCACTTTTATATCTAAAGATATTAAAACCCCGAAGCACACTATTTTATCTGGTCTTTTCTATACACTAGGACGTGGTATTAGTTATACTTTACTGGCTACTTTAATTTATTTCGGTCTATCGTCTTTTAAAATTTCTAGTATTTTCCAAGGTTGGGGTGATAAAGTTCTTGGCCCAGTTTTAATAATTATCGGATTGATAATGTTTGATGTTATTAAAATCAACTTAAAAACTAGCGGTAAAACTGAAAAAATTAAACTCTGGTTATCAGCTAAAGGTTACTTTGGATCATTGGCTCTAGGCATATTATTTGCTTTTGCTTTTTGTCCTTATAGTGGAGTCTTATTTTTTGGCGTCCTAATTCCATTGATACTTAGATCAGCCAGTGGATTACTCTTACCATCTATTTTTCGCTTTAGGCACAGGATTGCCAGTAATTATCTTTTCATTTCTAATCGCGTATAGCATGAAAACTGTTAGTCGAGCCTTTCAATCGGTGCAGAAAGTTGAAAAATGGTTAAGATATGGAGTGGCAATAATATTTATTATAACTGGCTTGTATTACACCCAATATTTAATTCAATTTATTATAAACGCTTAAATGTCAGAACATAATCACAGTCACGAGACATCATTAAAAAATCTTGTTTGGTCAATTGGTATTAATATAGTTATTGTAATTTTTGAAATTATATTTGGTTTGATATCTCGAAGCTTTGCCCTAATTGCTGATGCTTTACACAATGTCACAGATGTTGGTTCTATGATATTGAGTCTTTGGGGTGAAAAGTTAATGAAAAAGCCTCAGACTAATAGAAAAACCTATGGTTATAAGCGAGCCGAGGTACTTATCGCTTTTGTAAATGGAGGAGTACTTTTTGCTATTGTAGGGTTTATTTTAATAGAAGCAATTATTCGTATTTTTAACCCAGAACCAGTATCAGGAATAACAATGATGATTGTGGCTAGTGTTGCACTTTTTGGTAATGGGTTAGCTACCTACTTATTGAAAAAAGGGGCTGATAAAAATTTAAATTTAAAAAGTGCTTGGCTCCATTCTCTACAAGATGCTCTTTTTTCTTTTGGAGTAGTTATAAGTGCGGCGGTAATTTATTTTACTGGCTGGAGTTGGCTTGATTCTTTAGTTTCTATTGTAATATCTATTCTCTTACTCAAAGAAATATTTAATATTCTATTTGATGCCATTGATATGTTGATGGATTCTGTTCCTAAGGATATTGATTTTGCTAAAGTTAAATCTGAATTATTAGCAATTCCTGGGGTGGTCGAAGTAAATGATCTACATATTTGGCAGACTGGAAGTGAAAATAAATTATTAAGTTCTCATTTAAAAACTATTGAGTTAAATCCTGTTGAACGAATGGAGTTGATAGTCAATATTCAATCTTTCTTGGAAAAAGATTATCATATAAACCACACTACCCTACAGATAGTTTCAGAGAGTGAAGCTAAGAATCTCAAGCTCAAGTGTAGCCATTGTAATTAACTTTTATTTTCAACAAGTGTTAATTTTTTATCTCTTAACACAATCTTGCTCCTTAAATTAGCCAGTAACTCTCGTTTCTCAATAGAACTGCCTTCTTTTAATACGTATCTAGCATAAACCCGCATATCAACTGCGGGTTTATGTTTTTTGTGAGGTTGTTTTTCGCCTAGTACCATATTTTGGAATTTATTTAATCGCTCGACCTCCATTTCCATTCTAGTTAATATTCCTAGCTCATTCATATCAACCTTATCTATTATTTTTAGAAGTTCAAATATTAATTCTTCTTCTCTAATATATTTATTCTTGCAGAATCTGTCTCTGGCCCTTGAGCACCCATAATAAATATAATGAGCCGTTGTTCCGTCTTTAAGTTGTTTATATTTATCTTCCGCCGATATTCCTGATCCGCAACACCCACAAGTAATTAGCTTAGTGAAAGCGAACTCTTTATTCTCCCTAACTATATTATCTCTTTTTAATTGGGTCTTTGCTTTCTCAAATAGTTCCTGAGTAATTAACGGTTTATGCTTGCCCTGATACCATCCCATTTGTCCCATTCTTGAATCCTAGACCCCGACCCACGTACTTAAATTGGCCTCTGGCTAATCGTCCAAAAAAGCCTTATAATGTTGCTATATGGTGGTACTTAACCACAGTACTCCGCCAAGAAAATTTTTTATCACACAGACCCCCAATGCCTATGAAAGTTAAAATTAAGGCTTCAGTCATGCCAGCGCAAGATTTGATAAAATAAATTTATGACCACATACAAACACACTCAAATTAGTTATCTGATGCTGGTTGTCACGCTGGCCGTGCTGGTACTTTTTACATGGATTCAAATTACTGCCAGAGCAGAGCCACCGTCTGTCGACTCGGGCACAAATTTACTCATTACTGCTGTAATGGTATTAATTTTGTTTACTCTTGAGTCATTTACCACACTGACAGCGTCGATTGATAAAAACTGTCTTCAAATTAAATTTGGCTATAGAATTTTTAGGAAAAAATTTCTGCTTGGTGAAATATTATCAACAAAGCAAGTAAAAAATCATTGGTATTATGGCTGGGGAATAAGGTTATGGTTATGGCCAAAGATGATGTGGATATATAATGTTTCTGGTTTTGACGCAGTAGAAATAATTATGAAAAACGGAAAAACTTATCGTATAGGGACAGATACTCCTAGCGAGCTAGAAGTCACAATTAAGCAGGCTATAAATTCCTAACTGATAAAAAAATTTACCACCACTCCTTCGCTCAAGATTCGGAAATGCAAAGCAAAAAAAATTGCCTGCCCGTCCGACTTGTCCGCCAAAGTTCTGGCGACGGCGGAAGCTGAAAAGTGTAAGAGGGAAATCGTCCGCCCCGCTCAATTTTCAGTGAAATCAATTCGGATATTTTCGAAAGTACACCACCAAAATTAAAAGTCGGATGATCCACTTACCTATTTTTATTCAGTAACCAATTTACTAATTGATATTCTTGTAAGCTCACTGCTTATAATTAAGTGTAAACATATCAAAAATTATGATTAAATTTGTTTATTTTGATGTTGGTGGCGTCGTTATCCAAGACTTTAGTAGAACCAATAAATGGGAAGAGTTAAAATCTGGGCTGGGCATAAAACCAGATCAGACAAAAGACTTCAATGAAATTTTTGATAAATACGAACTTGGTATTTGTGTTGGGAGAGATGTTGAGACATTAGTTCCCCTACTTCGAGAAAGTTTAGGTTTAAAAATACCAAAAGACTACTCATTCCTTCACGATTTTGTTCATCGATTTGAGAAGAATGAATCTATTTGGCCGATCATAAAAAATCTTAAGGGAAACAAAAAAATAGGACTATTGACCAATATGTACCCCCATATGCTGGATGCAATATATCAGGCGGGCTTAATGCCAGAGACTAACTGGGATGCAATTATAGATTCCAGCATTGAAAAAGTACGCAAACCTCAAATTGAGATATTTCAATTAGCCCAAAATAGGGCAGGCGTTCAGGGAGCAGAAATTCTTTTTGTGGAGAATGGCGCGAAACATGTAGCAGCTGCTAAAAAGTTTGGTTGGCAAACATTTCTTTATGATCCAACAAACACAACTCAATCAAACCAGAATCTAGAAAGACTTCTTACTTAAAACAACAACAGGTCGGACGAGTCTACTTTTGATACCTTGATGGTGAATAGAAATACAATTTTAAAACAAGTTGTTTTTTAGTATTATTTTTTACTCAATGGTATAATATTGACAGAATATATTTCATAAATATTATACAAAATACATGCTCAATAATATTCAAGAACAAGCTTTAGAAAAAACTAATACTCAAACTTTATCACAGTTTATTGGCTTAGCTAGCGTGGCGACAATTTTACCATTTGTTTTACATCTACAATTAGTAACTGGTCCTATTATTAATGCGATATTTATCTTGCTACTATTTTTAGTAGGTATCAGAAGCGCTTTGGTGGTAGCACTCATTCCTAGCTTAATGGCTCTTTCCGGCGGACTACTACCCGCTGTTCTGGCGCCAGTAGTACCCTTCATTATGATTAGCAACATCATCTTTATTTTAAGTATTGACCGCTGCTATGACTGGCAACCAAATATTAAAGGCTATTGGCTGGGCGTTTTTACCGGGGCAATTTTAAAATTTGCCTTTTTGTCTCTCAGTGTTAGCTGGATTACAAAATTACTCTTACGACAAGAATTGGCTTCAGCGGTATCGCAAATGATGAGTTGGCCACAATTAGTCACAGCTATTTTGGGTGGCACAATAGCCTGGATAATTCTTAAAGGACTAAAAAAACTCTAACATAGTCCAGTAATCGTACCACAACAAAATATGAATAACTACTATGGTAGTTATTTTTATTTTACTGTTATTCTGTTAAAATGATGTTATGATAACTCTCTCCTCTAAATTAGAAGATATATACAGCGTCGGTGATACAACAGCGCGAACGTTGAAGAAAATGGGTTTAGATACGGTGGAAAAACTTATTTATCACTTTCCTTTTCGCTATGATGATTTCAGCCAATTAAGTAAAATAGCAGACCTGCAAATTGATCAAATAGTAACCGTTAAGGTAAAAATTGAACTGATTAATAGTCGTCGTTCCTGGCGACGCCGGCTCACCCTCACCGAAGCTCTGGTACATGATGAGAGTGGTACGCTGAAAATAATTTGGTTTAATCAGCCATATCTCAATAAAAATCTAAAAGCTGGTGATGAAGTATATTTATCCGGCAGGGTTAGCGGTGATCTGCTGGGACGACAATTAAATAATCCTAGCGTTGAAAAAGTTAAAGCCAGCACGATCCATACTGCCCGCCTAGTACCTATTTACTCTATTACTAAAACATTAACCACTAAACACCTCCGCACGATCCTCCACCAATTATTACCAACTATTAAACAAATTCCCGACTACCTGCCTCTAGAGATACGACAAAATAATAAACTAATCAGCTTAGCTGAGGCGCTGGAACAAATTCATTTTCCGACCGATCAAAAAAAGGCCCAAGAGGCACAGACCAGATTACGCTTTGATAATTTGTTTTTGCTGAATCTTCATCAACAATGGTTAAGAAAAAAAATTGAACAAACACCAGCTCCGATAATGTCATTTGATCAGAAAAAAATAAAAAAATTCGTCGCTGATCTTCCTTTCACACTAACAGCTGACCAAAAAAAAGCAGCCTGGGAAATTATTCGTGATACGCAAAACAAATATCCCATGAATCGTTTACTTAATGGTGATGTTGGTTCTGGTAAAACAGTAGTCGCAGTTTTGGCAGCGTATCATATTGCTCTCAATAAATACCAAACAGCAATTTTAACGCCAACAAGCATCTTAGCTCATCAACACTATTTAACAATTAGTACTCTTTTACATCAGCAAAAAATAACCATCTGCTTATTAACACAAAAAGAGCACCGACTTATCTGCCACGGACAAGAAGAAAAGATCAGTAATGCAGAATTGCTGAAAAAAATCAAAACTAACAAAGTTCATTTAATTATTGGCACGCATGCCATCTTGCAAAAAAGTGTTACCTTTGCCAATTTGGGTTTAATAGTCGTTGACGAACAACATCGTTTTGGTGTACAACAACGCCAATCTTTAAAAAATAAAAATCAACAAAATGGGTGGTTGCCACACTTCTTGTCTATGACTGCAACGCCTATTCCCCGCACACTAGCCCTCACAGTTTATGGTGACCTCGATCTTTCAATATTAAAGAAAATGCCGGCCGGCCGCTTGTCTATTATTACTTCTTTGGTACCAGCTAGCAAACGGGCTCAAGCCTATGACTTCATCAATAAACAAATAGCGGCCGGCCGCCAAGTGTTCGTACTGTGTCCGCTGATTGATCCTTCAGATAAACTAGGTGTCAAATCAGCCACCGCCGAATATGAACGATTAGATAAAACTGTTTTCCCACATTTGCGTAT
>Ga0210006_1002447_pt1 | contig 12189 bp, 13 predicted proteins | sample CryGey02umfilter_2_FD_185452 | JGI IMG/M metagenome (GOLD analysis project Ga0210006, IMG submission 185452) | Groundwater microbial communities from aquifer in Utah, USA - Crystal Geyser 4/10/14 0.2 um filter (SPAdes) (version 3) | ecosystem: Environmental > Aquatic > Deep subsurface >... | reverse complement strand
AAAACAGATTTTCGCGGGGCTCATAATGAGTACTACGGGCATAGCCCGTAGTATCTAGCTCGCGCTACAGGCTAACCGCCTGACCTTTGTCCTGTTCGTTTTGATGCTTAACATACCGTTTTATCATATCTTCATTCAACCCCACGCCTGATACACAATATCCAATTGACCACATTCCATCTCGATACCTGCCTAAGTACTCAAATTGTATTCGTAGCATCTTCGATGCATGCTGTTTCATTCTTCCTATGACTGTACTCACTGCATACTTAGGCGGTATCGTCATGACCAGATGGATGTGGTACATCAAGAGATAAGTAGCGTGCGATTGTGTTCTAACTTGCATTACCCAATTGTACAACAGGACAAAGGCTACTCTTTACTACGGGCAGAGCCCGTAGTTTACCGAGCGGTTTCAATTATTTTTGCCTATCAGTCACTCCCCGAGCGCATAGCTGCAGGAAAATCCATTGTAACAACAAAGTTTTCAAATCCTTTTATTCCCTCCGAGGCTCAACAGGAAAGTGGGAGCACCTTACTTGTACCTGCTCAAGAACGAAAAACCCTAGTAAAGTAGCTAAGGAAACGATATGGGGAGCAATTTCCTCAATATACAAAGGCTTACGGCGAACCTAATATTTCCCTATAGGAATGGACTGCCCGTTGTTTTCACAAAACAACACCACCTCCTAAAATCTCAACCCTCCTAATTTCCGTTCGCGTTTCACTGTCCGTGGAATATCTATATAGGTCGCTTATCTTACCGGTTTTCTCCACAATCTCCGAGAGTTTACACTCACTTTCGCCTTGGTACAAAAGTGTCCCTTGTCCTGCCGCCGGAGCCCAGAATTTTCTCGTTTCCTGTGAAACAAGTGTCGCAGTACCGTTTACAATATTCTCAATTTTCGCTTGCGTCGGTTTTTCACGATAGCGGAGTGAAACCATTACTTCCTCGCCTTCGTAAAAGGGTTCTGAAATCGCATGGAGTTGCGCAACCTGAATCTTTGCGTGTTGTAGCAGTGGATTGTTGTGTCCTTTGGCAATTAACAGCTCGTTGGTTTCGATTCTTTTTTCGACAACAAAATATGGTTCGCCTGTACTGCTGACACCAATACCGTGGCGTTGCCCAATAGTATAAAACCATAAGCCGTCGTGCTTTCCGACTTTTTTGCCTGTTTCTTGCTCAATAATGTCACCCGACTTGACACTTAAATGCTTGCGAATGAAATCGTGAACATCAACATCGCCAATAAAACAAATGCCTTGGCTGTCTTTCTTAGCAGCATTCGGAAGACCGAGATCCTTTGCCATAACACGAACTTCGCTTTTGTAATAATTTCCTAAGGGAAACAGTGCCTTCTCAAGCTGAGCCGATGACAAACGCTGCAAAAAATAGCCTTGATCTTTCGACGAATCTACTGCGGTATAAAGACCAAGTTTGCCCTGCTTTTCCCACATAAAACCCTGCTGGCTTTCGCGCCGAGCGTAGTGCCCTGTCGCAATATGCGAGGCGCCCTCAGAAAAAGCACGCTGCGCAAACAAATCGAACTTAACCAAATTATTGCAGAGAATGTCTGGGTTTGGTGTGCGTCCAGCTTTGTATTCTGCGAAAAAATAATCGAGAATCCGCTCTTTATATTCACGTTCAAAGTTGTAAACTTTCCATGGAATTCCCAAATGTTCGGCAACTAGGCGCACATCTTCGACGTCTTTTTCCCATGGGCAATTTTCGGAGATTCCCTGATCATTTGCCCAATTCTTCATGTAAACACCCGTAACTTCGAAGCCTGCTTTTACAAGCAATGCTGCTGCAACCGCACTGTCAACACCACCTGACAGAGCTACGTAGATTTTTTGCTGAGAGTTTTTCTGCACCTGCTATTATACCTTGATTTCCAGAAATGTTCGCTTTTTCTGCCCCCATTTCCGCTCTATCGAATCAATTGCCTTCATTGCACGATCATCTTTCTCGATTTTTTGCTGGTCTGGGTTTTCAAAGAGTCCATATTGGCGGTGCGCTTCGGGCATCAGGTCGAAAAGGAAAACACCTGCTCGCTTTACCAAAGAGCCCGGCACAAAAAGGTTACCTATGGAGTCTTCGACAAATTTTGTTAGCGTGGGCGTATTCGCCGTAGGAGGTGCAAACGTGGTCATTTCCTGCAACGCAAGGAAGCCACGCTCTTTATGGAAACGATCTCCGCGGACGAATACGCCCATACCTCCGGCAACTTCGCGTTGCTTGCGAAGCTGAGTTCCTGCGCGCGCCGAAAGCGCGCGCAGCCTTTCCAACAAAACTTCAGACTCCCCTATTGCCTCGTGGTACGACTCGGTACACATCAATGATTTTGCCGGTTTTGGTGCAGTATCCACGGTAAAACACGAGATGCCGTTCAGTTCCTGTATTGTGTATGCTAACGTAACAGAGAATTTCCGTCGTATCTCGATTGGATCTCGTTCTGCTAATTCTAACGCCGTATTGATTCCATACGCAGGCAACTTTGCCGAAAGCTTCCGCCCTATCCCCCAAATATCTCCTATAGGAAATGTTTTCAATACCGTGTTACGAGATGTGTCAGCAACTATTGACATAACTCCGGAAGGTGTTTTCTTAGCAAGTTTAACTGCGACCTTAGCAAGCGTTTTTGTCGTAGATATACCCACTGATACAGGCACTCCTGTCCACGATAAAATCCTTTCTCTCGCGTAAATACACTGCCTCTCAAGTTCTGCTATGGGCGCACTGTCGGGTAGAAACACAAAACTCTCATCAATCGAATATTCTTCCACCATCGGAAATAATCCATGTAAAATTGTGGCAATGCGTGCTGACAGATCGGCATACAGCGTAAACCGAGTTGGCCTCACCTCAATACCAAACTGTTTAACTTGTTCCTGGATTTTGAACAAAGGTGCAGCCATGCCAATTCCAAGAGCCTTGGCTTCGTTTGATCGCGCTAACACAATGCCGCCAGGATTCGCCACAACAACGGGAACTCCATTCAGCTTTGGATTTACCACTCGTTCGCACGAAACGTAAAAATTGTTTGCATCGAAAACTGCGTACATTGACCGATTCAATAAATTATTCGCAAATCCTTAGTAGCTATTATAGAATAGCCGATGCAAGAAAAGTCTTCCACCTCAAATATTCGCTGGATCTATATCATAACCTTTCTTGGCGAATGTTATTTAACGATGTCTATATGGCTATTCTTCTATACTCGTTACCTTAATTTCTCGGAGATAACCACACTAGTTGTTATGCAACAAGTGGTACAGTTGGTATTTGAAATACCAACCGGAGCAATTGCAGATTTACTCGGTAAAAGAAAAACTCTCATAATCAGTTATGCCCTCTACTTTTGCAGTATATTTCTAACACCATTCTTTTCTACCTTTTGGGTATTCTTCGCCTTAGAATTTATGAAGGGTGTCGCAAAATCGCTTGCTTCTGGAACATACGAAGCCCTTACATTTGACACGCTCAAAGAAAAGGGAAAGGAGGAACAGTACCCGAAAGTTAATGCTAACATTATTTCGATCTCGTGGGTTGCTTACATTGTTGCTGGACTTCTTGGTGGAGTTTTATACGATATTTCCTACTTTCTTCCCTATTTAATTTTGGCCTGCTTTTTTCTAGCAGCAACCATCATTCTCTTGCTAAAAGTTAAAGAACCCTCAATAGATTCGGAACAGGGCAACCTGAATTATAAGAAATACTTCTCCCAGATGACTTTGGGTTTTAAAGAGCTGTTTTCTAAACAAACAACCGGTACTTTGGTATTGTTTCTGCTGCTAGGCACACTTGGATACTACACAGCATCAGAATTTATGGGGATTTCCCAAGGCAAATCCTATGGATTATCTGCAACAAATGTAAGTTTTCTCTTTACGGGCGGATATCTGGTTTCGGCAGGTATGGCTCAACTGTTTACAAAGTTGCTGAAGAAAGGAAATGTGGTACTAATAGCAGTTACGTCTTCCCTATTTATGCTGGCATCATATGCTTTGGCTCTTTTTGTATCACCTGTTCTTGGATTAGGCCTTATAATGGCAAGAATTGGCTCTTCATCAACCTTTAGCAATGCAAGGAGCGTTATCTTAAATCAACAGATTTCTTCTAAAAATCGCGCGACTGCACTCTCTACCTTTTCGCTCCTCTACACACTTCCATACGTTGTTGTGGTTTATTTGGGTGGTAAAGTTATTGATTTGTCTTCGGTCAACACGTTCGCACTATTGTTGGGAGTTTTATTAATCGTAGGAATTGCCGTTTCCTTAACGTTTTTCTTCGTTGCAAAATTTCGCCTCAAACCTGGTGAATTACAAACGTAACCACGCCCCAAATCTCCACGCACATCCCTTCTTTTAGCTCTATTGGATTATAATCGCTATTCTCGGCTATCAGATACCTTTTCCCTTCAACAGTTTGAATCTTCTTTACGGTAAATTCGCCATCAACCACGGCAACAACAACCGAACTAACTTTCTCTTCCATTGAGCGGTCGACAACCAAGATATCTCCCGAAAAAATACCTGCACCTTTCATCGAATGTCCCTGAACTCGTATAAAATACGTTGCCGCGGGATGCTCCACCACAAAACTGTTTAGATCAAATAGCGATTGGGAGAAATCTGACGAAGGGACCGGAAAGCCGGCCGGTATCCCCTCGGTGATTAGTACTTTGTTACTCTTTGTCTTCTTTTTCATGTAAGTTTTCTATTTTTCTTTCTAATTGTGAGTATTTCTTTTTTAACATTTCGATCTCGGATATTCCAGCGATGCTGTAATTCAGATACACGCTTAAAACAAGTCCCAGCAAGGCTAGCCCCATTGTAGTCATTTTGTACGTTTTGGCTATTATTGCAACTAAACTTGGATACACCTCTTGTTCCAGGATGCCTGACGTTGTTGTCTTTTCTGTCGACAATACGGGCTGGTTCTTCTTGCCATTCCACAACTCTTTTATTTTATCAACTAAACTCCTTACGGGAGTTACCACCTGCGAAATCGGTAATGCAATATCTATTTTCTGCAACGTTTCCAATGTTCCAACATTTTCCAACGAGCGCTCGGCCAGATAAACAAACGGGCTAACCGTAAACACGCTAACCAAGGCACAAAATACGCTAATAATCACCAGAATTCGAGCGAACATCACGAGCCACCGCTGAATATACTGCTTCAAGAAAAAAGCAACGACCATAACTGCAATCAAACCCAGATATACAATGGTGAAAATGTTCATATTTTTATTATAAACTTAACTATCGCACGATTAAAATGGTCACAATATACCCGACATAAAGTGCACACAAAAAAGCACCTTCCACCCTTGATATGACATGTTTCTTCCCGGTTTTCGCTACAAATAAAAATGCTGCGGAGATAATTCCTAGAAACATAATTTCAAAAAGCAGTTTTGGAATCTCTACGGGAGAAATTATCGATGTAGTCGCAAAAACAACGAGAATATTAAACACGTTTGAACCAAGAACATTACCAACTGCAATTTGACCTTTTTTCTTTACAACTGCAGCGACTGTTGCAACTAATTCCGGCAACGACGTGCCAAAGGCAAGAAGCGTTGCCCCGATAACAAGATTCGAGAATCCTATATGTACTGCTAGAGTTTTTACAAAAATAAGGGTTAGCTCTCCCCCACCAACCAACAAACCGATTCCCAACAACAGGAGCAATAAGTCTACTGCAGTGAATCTAATCTTTCGCACAGGCATTGGATCTTTCTTTTCGTATTCTCGGGCAGTGAGTGCCAGATAGCCGATATAGGTCAACAGCAAGGCAGCTCCAAAAAGCGAAGTTGCGGTGGAATTCAAAATATAGCCAAACACGAAAACTCCTAAAGGTAAAATGCTTAAAGGAATATCGTAATCAACCGTTTTTCCACTTAGTTTAATCTCGCCAATTAAAGCAGCGACACCAACAATAAGCCCAATATTTGTTATATTACTACCCAACACGTTCCCTGCTGCCAACAAGGGATTGCCTTGCAATGCTGCTAAAGTACCCACAACAAATTCTGGAAGTGACGTTCCGACCGCAACAACAAGAACACCTACCAGAATCTGCGGCCAGCGTCTAGCACGTCCAAATTTCTCTGCTTTCGTAACTAGCAGATCAGCACCGTATAACATGACGCCAATTCCAATTACAAATTTTACTACCTCTATAAACACCTGCATGGAACAGTATACCGTATTTGACTGAATACTCACCACTTGCTACAGTGTCTAAGCGATAATATGCATTGACCAATTTTGCCCACATGCCCAATACAGTTAATAAACAATCAATAATTGCATTAAGCATTGCCTTGCTGGTTTTGGTTAGTGCACTGGGCTTCACCATTCAATCGCTAGTCAAGGCTTATTCCACCCCAACCGAACAGGCATCTTCACCGATAAACCTTGCCGCCACAAAAGTGAACAACACCGGTAAGGGACCAGAAGTCATGGGAATAACTGATATAAACACCTCCTGCACTGACGCAAAAGATTATCTAAAAAGAATTGCCATCTTCACGCCAGAGGTCGTCGTTCGCTTTGGCACAGAACAAAAAACTGTTTCTGCCACTCGAATATTATCCTGTCAATTATCGCTTACGCAAACCGAAGTTAATGCCGAAGGTTGTATGGAATATTCACTTTCAATAGATGACAATTGCATTGAAAGACTATTAACAACTTCTTACAGATTTGCAGAACCGGCAGAATCTGTACGAAACCCAACAACAGGAAAATCTGTCGAAACACGAATCAGTGATGAAATTGTTAACTACTCTCTGCTCGCCGATCAAATCACCGATGCGTTTCAGAAAAATACCAGATATGCGACTGTTACCAGCAGATACGCGCTTATCCGCTCTCCTGAACTTAACGCTCCTTCTATCAAAGATTCCCCAAACACCGATGGCAGTATCGCAAACCGCTATATTGAATTTGACGGTTCAAGGCAACTCATGTTCCTATGGACCTCGGGAAAGTACGAAAAGTTTAGGATTTCGGGTGCTTTTCCGGAATACAATCCAATTGGCATGTTTGAAATTTTGAACAAATCGCCGTTAGCCTGGTCTTCGACCGCTAATAAATGGATGCCCTACTGGCAAGCATTCGCGTACGATAAAAAACAACGGGCAATGCTTGGTATCCACGCGCTCGTCTACTGGTACCCAGGTTTAAAGAAAACCGGAACAAAAAAGATTTTTGAGCCAGAAACAAATATCGGGATTCCCCGAAGCACTGGGTGTTTACGGTTAACTGTGGCTGATGCAAAAAAAGTGTTCGAATGGTCGAAAGTCGGGGATATCGTGGTTGTGCACGATTAAGACAATCGGCAATTGTCACATTTCCAGCCAGATATTCCGTTATTGGGAGCTTTTGTTACAGGCTACAGTAACAAACCAGCTTGGATAGCATTCATTTCAGAAAAAGTCTCTTGGATTCCTGCATCTTGTTGCACCCAATTCTCGTAATGGGACAACCGCTCAATCATAGAAACAGGTATTTGAAAACGGCTTCTTACTCGAAGGGCTATCGAAGAAATTTCGGTATTAGAACTTCCATCTTCTAACATCGCTGAATACAATAACAGCGGGAACTCCACCACTCTCCGAGGATTAACATATATCAGGTCATTTACTTCACCAAGCCATTCTGACGCACTCTCACGCACAACAAATAGTATATTCCCTTTTTCACTACGGCCAATGACACTGTCGCGACCAGAATTGCTGGCCATAGTATTTACAGGTGAGATCTCTGATTCGATACTAGCAAGAAAATCAGCACCAGAAATACTTCGTGTTGTTGAAACTCCAGCAATAATTATTTTTTGTAACAATACTCTCCCTTCACTATTAATTCGATACGCACATTTAAGCACAAGCGGTAAACCAGGGACTTCTCGTGTAACCTCCATTAGTGTGGCTACAAAACCATGCAATTGTGAAATTTCACCAGAAAATGATATCACCGGTGCCGTATGAAGACCCTCTTCACCTGGTAATTTAATTCCAACTTTGCACAATCGGGGCTGTTGTCTCAGATTATTTTTGGTAAATCTATTAGCTGCGATCTCTCCACGTCTACCAGAAGCTGGATTCGCACTTGAACCCGATTTCTTCACTCGTTGCACGTTGTTAATACTTTCTAACTGATAGAATACAACATGTTTCAAATTTTTTGTTATGCATCTAAATGGCAGATTGCTATTAAGACAGTCGGCAATGCTAGGGATACCATCGGAAACACCATATGTCCCATGTCTCGTATCACGCTCAATCGTAATAACTTTTGCCGTACCCCCTTGCGTCCGACTCCGCAATAACGTTGCAATCGACGCATCTCCGACCGGTAATTTTCCAACGACACAAAGCATTAAGGGCTCCCTATTACTATCCAACAGAGTACCAAGCGACTCTCTAAAAGCAGCTCTTTCCCCTGTATTATATGCATCATTACGCGCACCTGTATTAAGACCCATAGTTATTTTACTCTCTTCCCTCTTCGCTTTCAAGAAACAGTGTGCTAAAATTCACCATGCAACAAAATCGGAAACAATTTTCAGTCCGTTTCACCACCCTTAGGGGTTAATCTTCTTATCGTTGCAAAAAAACACTCCAAAAACTATACAAATTTTCGACAGTTCGCGAGCGTAACGCTGGAAAATTGAAACTTTCCACGTAGCGAGCGAGGGGAGTAAAATTTGCTAGGGGCACTCTCATCTCCCTTACGAGAAAGGCAAAAGTATGAGAAGATTAGCTATTAGTTAGTAGCTAGCAGTTATTAGTTAAATAAGGAAAAAATGAAACAAGAAAAATTCGAAGACTCTTACAATTATAAATTGTGGCACTCCAGTGAACATGTGCTCGCTCAAGCCTTGGTGGAATTGTACCCAGGAAAAATTAAACCGGCGGTAGCACACATCGACGAAGATGGTTTTGCCAACGACGCCCAATGGGAAAAGCCTCCAGTCATCGAGGATATTGAGAAAATTGAGAAAAAGATGAAGGAAATTATCGATCGAGACCTCATGATAAGAAAAGAGGTCGTCACCTATAAAAAAGCAAAGGAAATCTTCAAAGACAATCCCTTTAAGCTCGAATGGCTCGAAGAAATTTCTAAAACAGACAAAGAGATTTCACTTTACTGGACAGGTGACACTTATGTGGACCTGTGCAAAGGGCCTCATGTAGAAAAAACCGGAGAAATCAAAGCCTTCAAATTGCTTACCATCGGTGGCGCTTACTGGCGTGCCGACGAAAAGAATGAAATGCTTACCAGAATTTACGGCGTCGCGTTCAAAACACAGGAAGAGCTAGAGGATTATTTGAGACGACTTGAAGAGGCAAAAACGCGAGACCACCGTAAACTCGGCAAAGAACTCGATTTGTTTGTCTTCTCTGAAATTGTCGGAAAAGGATTACCGCTATGGACACCACGTGGAGCAACGGTGCGAAGAGAACTGGAAAGGTTTATTGTCGACGAGGAACTTCGACGTGGCTATTTGCATGTTTACACACCAGCAATTGCAAGAATTCAGCTATATGAAAAATCTGGTCACTATCCTTACTATAAAGACAGTATGTACGCGCCAATTGTCGATGAAGACGAACGGTTTATGCTTCGCCCCATGACCTGCCCACATCACTTTGAGTTGTATCTGAGTAAACAACGCAGTTACCGTGAATTGCCTATGCGTATCGCAGAGCTTGCACAGCAATATCGTTACGAAAAATCAGGTGAATTATCTGGCTTAATGCGGGTTAGAACGTTCTGTTTGGCCGATGCTCACATTATTGCTAAGCCGAATCAAGCGAAGCAGATGATTGCTGAAGTGTTAGACCTGATTGAAGATATTTCGAAGACCTTTGGACTGAAATCCGGTGAAAATTACCGTTTCCGTCTCTCGCTAGGCGATAGAAAAGACGACAAAAAGTACTACAAAGACGATGCGGCGTGGGACTTTGCTGAAAACGTGTTGCGTGAAGTTTTGATCGAACGAAACGCAGATTATTATGAAGCGGAACACGAAGCGGCTTTTTACGGTCCAAAAATCGACATCCAAATGAAGAACGTCCTGGGCAAAGAAGATACAGCATTTACGGTGCAATACGACTTTGTGATGCCAAAACGCTTCAAGCTTGTGTATATTGACGAAGACGGCAAGGAAAAGGAAACAATTGTGATTCACCGATCTTCGATTGGCGCAATTGAGCGAGTAATGGCCTTCTTAATTGAGCATTTCGCTGGAAACTTCCCTGCCTGGCTTCATCCAGAACAGGTGGTTCTTATCCCGATTGGCGAAGATCAGAAACCTTACGCACAAGAGGTTGCAAAAGCTTTCAAAGCAGAAATTCCAGGAATCCGCATCTCGGTTGACGAAGATAACAATACGTTGGGAAAGCGTATCCTGGTTGCTCAACAGCAAAAGACACCATACATGATTATTCTCGGTAAACAGGAAGTTGCAAACAACACGGTGAGTATTCGCTTGCGAACCGGTGAAAATGTTAACGGTATTTCATTGCAAGATGCAATAGCTCGAATTAAGAATGTAATAGCCACTAAGTCAATCGAACTGTAATTGCCATGAAGTCCGAACCAGAACTACGAAAAGAGTTACTGGCGCAGATTGCCAATGTTTCCTGCTTTGATGAAGTTGAGCGAGCCACGCAAGCCAAGATGCTAGCGTGGCTCGCGGATACTCCAGAGTATTGCCGGATTTCGAAAAAGCCGGACTACCCCACCGAACATTTTGGATTATTCAATGTTTGTGTAACACCTGATTACCAAGAAATACTGTTGTTCGAACACAAGAAATCGGGGTTACTCCTTACCTCCGGTGGACATTTAGACAAAGACGAAACTTTTCAGCAATGCGTTGTGCGCGAATGCAGAGAAGAAATGGGGCTTGAATTAGCAGCCTTTACCAACTCGCCCTTTTTCCTTTCACAACTTGATACTCACACCGTTAGTGCCTTCCACTGGGAGCCTTGGTTCTTAATCCCTGTGTCAAAGGATACTGATTTTACGAAAGGACCTGATTATGAGCAAGAGTTTACTGGCCACCATTGGTACAAAATGGAAGATGCAAAAAAACTTACACGCATCCACGAGCATACGCCCAGAATGATTGACAAAATCTTGAAAGGTTTCTCAGCATCTTAGCCAAGAAAAGTCTCCGTAGATTCAACGTTTCCCCACCCTTTACATTGCTACTATTAACTATATTATACTTTCAACCATGCAACAAAATGAACTAGGCAACAATGACGATGAAGGTGTGCCCCTCAGCAGACCGAATATCCACAAAGTGGCTATTGTTCACACGCATGTAGTTAGAGAAAATACCCTACAGAGCAAGAATATTTATCAGATTTTGATGTAATCGAGCGCGCAACAGACCTTAAACAGCTGTTAGAACGTTATTCTTATCAAGTATTTCTTATCCCCTGGAACGATAATGTCGTTGAAGCAATCCGTAGTTTCAATCCAGAGGTAATCGTTAATTTAGTCGAAACCGTGGACGGGGATACACTAAAAGCAAAATCTACCTTTGAAACACTCGCTACCTTAAGGATTCCCTACACAGGCATTGACGCAAAGACCTTTGTGCTTAACTGTTACAAAGATGCCTTTAAAGAATGCCTGCTAGAAAACCATGTTTCCACGCCAGCTTATGCAATTATCGATTCCCTCAATAATATCGACTCGGAACAAATCACTCCACTGTTACCCGCAATGGTCAAGTTAAATACACACATGGGTGGCAGCATTGGCATGGACGAAACAGCAATTTGCTATACACTAGAGCAGGTACGTACACGTTGCGAGACCATCATGAAAACCTTCAAATCCAAAGCATTGGTCGAAAAATATATCAAAGGAAAGGAACTTACCGGTATTGCAATCCAACGCGACAATGATATCGATGTTTTTGTTGGGCAAAAGATATTTTCAGCCGATTACTCGTTTTGTAGTTGGAAGGCGGTATGGATAGACGAAGATTCTTATGCTTACAACGGCCCTTACGACGATTCAGACGGAAAGATTCGCGAGCTGTGTATTGGCGGGTTCCGTGCCTGCGGGGTTACTGGGTATGCTAAGTTTGATATCCTGGTTGATCAAGACGGAACACCCTAGGGCCTGGGGAAAAATGCAAGAACA
>Ga0210006_1002446_pt1 | contig 12191 bp, 8 predicted proteins | sample CryGey02umfilter_2_FD_185452 | JGI IMG/M metagenome (GOLD analysis project Ga0210006, IMG submission 185452) | Groundwater microbial communities from aquifer in Utah, USA - Crystal Geyser 4/10/14 0.2 um filter (SPAdes) (version 3) | ecosystem: Environmental > Aquatic > Deep subsurface >... | reverse complement strand
GGATTTACATTAGTGGAGTGGGGCGGGTTGTTGGAATAGTTTTTTGCGGCTTATAAGCCGTTGACCATAGAAGAATATAGATATAGACTTTTTGTAATTAATAATTTATCATTCACTTATGTTAACCAAGGGAGATTTAGCAGCTATCAAAACAATAGTACAGGACGAAGTGAAAATCATCGTGAAAAAAGAGGTAAAAGTTATCGTCAAAACGGAAGTTGGTGAATTAAGAACAGAAATGAATAAATTAAGAACCGAAATTATGGTGGGAATGAATGAAAATACCAAAGATCTTGTTGAACTTATAACCACTGGTTTTTCTACTCATGAATCACTGTTAGATAATCATGAAACAAGAATTGTCCACTTGGAATTTAACAAGATGTGATTTTTAGTCACATATAATGGGACCAACGGATAAGATTATATCAATGGAAACAAAACAAATATATTATTCCGATCCATATACGATTGAACTTCAGTCAAAAGTTCTTTCAGTTCAACCGCAGGATATTTTGACTAATATCATATTAGATCAAACCATCTTTTATCCAGAAGGAGGAGGGCAACCTTCCGACCGAGGAACTATTGGTGCTGCGAAAGTGGAATATGTGCGGTTTCAAAATGGAGAGATTATCCATCAAGTGACAGGTGAGGTAAAAGAGGGAGAAACTATGAAAATTGCTTTAGATTGGAAATGGAGATATAAGCACATGAAAATCCATACTGCCGGACACCTCCTTCACGATGTGTTGATGACTATGGTCAAAGATCTGTCACCCCTGAGGGGAGGTCACGGGAAAAAAGCATTTCTAGAATACAAAGGAGAACTTGATCCAACTATTAAAGAAAATCTTGAGTTGGAAGTGAACAAAATAGCTCAACAAGAGTTAGAGGTAGTGACAAGGGAAACCACATTTGATGAATTGGCAAAAGAATGCCCATTTTTGCCGCCTAATCTCCCGAAAGACAAACCTCTCCGGATGATAAAGATTGGAGAATATCCAGCTATGCCCGATGGGGGAGTGCAGGTCAAAAATACAGGAGAACTAGGTAAAATCTGGATTGCCAATATTACCGTTCTGGATGGAAAAACGAATATTAGATATGGAGTGGTGGGCAACTAATTCATCCTCTCATTGACAATTAAAATAAGGGAGAGTAAATTGTCACTATGAATACAATAGAAAAAACATACATTCCGCAAGGGACAAAAGCGATGCTTCCTCATGGAGGATTACCAGAGATGGTGTCTCTCTATATGTTAAAACTTATCGAAAAAACAGGAGGAAAAACAGGACCTTTGGGAAAACAATTCATCGCGCAGCCCAATCTTGAGAAAAAGTACTATAAAATTAAGTCGGAGGACCCCCTTATTGAGGATCATAACGAGGTAGCGCCGGGCGTTGTATACAAATATAAAGGAAAACTTGATAAAAACGGCAAAGTTCTCCATTACGGCCGCGTGCTGTGGACCGTTACCCGTTTTTGCGCTACCTACTGTCGATTTTGTACGAGAGGACGTGAAGTGGGAATTCCCGCCTATGTGAAAGCGCATACCAAAGCGGCAATCGCACAGAAACCCTATTTGGATGATGCAGAAATAGCAAAAGTACTTGCATTCCTCAAAAAACATAAAGAAATTAATGAAGTGGTTTTGTCCGGTGGTGATCCCCTTACCGCGCCTCGGCCGTATCTGACAAAAATAATTGATGCGCTCTCAAAGCTCCAGCAGGAAGGGTATTTAGATATTGTTCGCGTGGGAACACGGCTGCCAGTTCATAATCCGATTTCTATCCAGCCATGGCATTACGAACTTCTTTCCAAAATACGAAATCCCTATCTCATGGTGCATGTGAATCATCCGTTTGAATTAACGAAGGAGACTCTCGAAGTCTTGTACAATTTCCGGAAAATGGCTATGGCAACAATCTGTACGCAAACGGTATTCTTGAAAGGCGTCAATGATTCGACAGGAACGCTGTGGGAGTTATTCACCACATTGGCCAAGAATGGTATTCGCCCCTATTATCTTTTCCAGAATGATCCCGTCTTTTGGTCAGCACATTTCACGGTTCCTATCAAGCGAGCAATTAAGATATGGGAAAAACTGCGACCGATGCTCTCAGGCGTTGCAGCTACCGCTCGATTCGCTATTGACGTCCCATTCGGGTACGGCAAGATTGCTTTTCCGGAGGGAGGAGCGTGGAAAGTGGACTACACGCACTACCGCGACTTCAGAGGCAAGCAACAGAAGCTATCGTAACTATGTTGGGAGACCATTTTTTATCTTTTTCACTTCATAAAATAGTGTTATAAATACTGTACTAACTCCCCATAAAATTTGTTTTATGAAAAATAATAGAGAGAGCGGAGAGCGGTAGGTTATTTTTTTACTGTTTGCAACTCCTAAAATCTGCGGGACCGTTTCTTTCTTTGAAACCTGTGTTTTTTTATTTTCAAACACCCGGGCGACTTTTTTTACCACATCGGAAATTCCCTGTGCGAAATTTGTATTTGGTTTTGTACTTTCTGTATTCTCCTTTTTGCTTTCACTGTTAGTAGGCTGTGCTGAGTTACTATTTGATGAAGATGATTGTGAGATTACTGTGGGAGTAGGGGAGGGTGTCAGGGTAGGAGTAGGAATTGGTGCGATATATTCTACTGCAGTTCCACCAGTACTACTGTCAAACGAAATAGTATATTCATCTATTTTTCCACTGGACGTTTGTTTTTTTAATTGAATCCATTTGTCATCATTTTCTCCAATAAGCCAAATACTCACAGTATATTCTCCTTCTCCAGTTCCAGTAACATTCAGGTTATATGTTCCATTTTCCGCATTTTGAATCCAAATCATTCCTTCATCTTCCTCTACTGTTACTCCATTGCGGGAAATCTGAATAGTTGCAGGAGATTGAATAAAGGTAAGGATTGCGGGGAATATACTAGTTGCTTGGCCCACAGGAATATCCGAATCTTGAACCTGGATATTCAATTTTGAAAGAATTGTTTTTATACTCGTTTTAGAATATATGAGCTCTCCGTGATTTTGAATGGGGGCCGGAGTGATTTGGTTCAGTGTGCTTTTCAAAGGAATAATGCCATCCCCCTCCTCCTGCCAGGAGCTTATCGGGTGACCATCCTGATATATACTAAGAAGAGTATCAAGAGGAGTTCGGGAACCTACTACATAACCTGAGTTTGTTTGATATCCAGATCCTCCGAGATAAAACTGTGAAATTGATGAGTTTATCTGTGTATTTGATAGCGTTGTATTGTTTAAAGAACTTGTAATGTATGAACCACTCCCATTTTTTAAATAGGGAAACGTAGGGAGAATGTCCTTCATAATGGGAAGCATCCGCATTATCGTGTCTTTGTCACTTTCGATTCCCGATTTATTTAACAACAGTACTAATTTCTCAGCCATCCACATAAGGGTATTTTCTCGGTCAATTTCTCCTCCCGCAAGCGGTTTATACGATTGAAGAGCTCCAAGAAGCGGGGATCCGACGGTAATGATATTTTTAATTGGTTTTTTTTCATCTTTTTGCGCATAGAGTTGTGTTACTACGCCTCCCAGGGAATGACCGATAAGTTGAATCGGTTGATAGGGGCGAGTATTCCAGATAGTACCTTCTAAAAATTGATTGAGGTTATCTATTGTTGTGGTAAGGGGAGCACGCCAGTCGTAAGTAAACAAAAAATAATCAGTATTTTTTGTTCGCCCTTTATTCTCCAGCGTTTTTTCAATCGCATTGTACTCAGTCACAGCAGGATGCAATTTCCACATATCAAATGAAACATCTGTATTGTGTAATAGCGCCTCTTTGTTCCATGAAGCAAACATGCCGGGAATAAGCACGATCGGATAGGTCGGCTGTGCTATTTGCGCATTTCCAGCTAGACCAATAGCTTGTCCTTCGAGTGTTCCAAACGTCCCATAGAGCCACAAGTCATTTCCAACCACTACCGGTGCAGGATCACCAAAAGGAGGAAAAATTGGATGTTTGTTGGTCCACACTGTATCGCATCCATTCAGATTGTCTGTTTGTTGTACCTGGAGACCCGTTGGGGATTGATAGAATAAATAATATAAATCATTATATTTCACTATCTGTGGTCCGGATCCCGCAGGTATGACTGGATTATTACTACATTTTTGCCACCCAGTCCCGTCTGCGGACGTGGCCATTCCAATGGCCCATCCATTACCACTTCCGGCGTAAAAAAGATACTGCAATGATTTATCCTCAATAACCGAAGGGCAGGACAAATTTGAGCCTTCCCAAGAATATTCTGGCTTTAAAACTTCCACCTCGTTTCCTTTTTGGAAAGTCTTTCCGTCTTGACTTATGGATTTCCATATGGAGATATTTCCATAATTTGAAGATCCAAAATAGAGTTGATATTCATTATTATTGATGAACATGAATGGATCATGGACACTATTCCTGTAAGATAACTGCAATGTTGTTTTATCATACCAATCTATTCCATTAGCAGATTTCATCAATGCTATCGTTGCCTTATTTCCATCACTGTCTGCAAACCATAATGAAAATGTACTATTGTTTTTTGATACAAAGGGCTGAAAAACACCAGCGCTCATTGAATCTTTTTTTAACACGGGGTTATTTTGGTAAAGAGAAAATTCTTGCGCGAAGACTGGAGGGACAAAGAAAAAAAAGATTGATAGGAGAATGATAGGTACCATTCTCCTACTTTGTATGAATAATAAATCATTCACAAGGGCTTATAATCCACATTTAGTTATTTTTTCTTAATATAAAGCTCCAAAATACTGCCTTTATGGTATGCGTTGAGCAAGCCTGTAAATAAGGGAGCAAGGAGTCGATCAAAGAGGAAATAGGAAAGACGTTTTTGTGTCATCCTGAGATGATTATCTGAAGGATCTAGTGAAGCGCTAACGCTGGGTTTCCCACTTCGTTTGAAATGACAAGGATTACAATTCCATATGAGTCGTTTTACAATCCCCATTAAATGTTCAGAATAACTATATGTATTTACGAGAATAATCTGAAAATCCCTGGGAAGCAGTTTTTTAATTGATTCTTTTGAAAATATCCAGAGATGATGGGGAGGGATAAGGAATGTATAATTTTCTCTCTCCGCATAAAGAAGATGACTGTCACCATTAGGTGTTTCAATATAGAGGAGACCCCCTGGTTTTACCAGTTTAAGAAGGTTGCATATAAAATGTTTTGGTTTCGGCACATGCTCAATGACATGGATACAGGTAACCACATCGAACTGTCCTTTTCTTTTTCTCACGAATTCTTCCAAAGTTCCCAGAAACGAGTTGATAGAATATTCCTTAAAAGCATGATGAACCAACTGCCGAGAAGGCTCCACCCCAAAAACGCATATACCTCGCTTGCGAGCTTCATCAAGAAAGAACCCATACCCACTGCCGATATCACACAATGTCTTTGCAAGTGGAGCTAGTTGATGCAGTTTTCTCAATATTATTTTCCCTCTTATCCTGATGATATTCTCATTAATAAGCCCATCCGTGTATGAAAATTGATTTGCATAATATGCCGCAAGAGTTTTTTGGGATGGCATATTCGAAATGAAAAGTGTTTTGCAACTTGCACAACGATAAAAGAGGTAACCATCTTTGTTGGCAAAATATCTTGTATTGCTTGATTTACAAATAGGACACGTCATGAAGGAACAATAACGAGGAAATGAGAAAAATACAGCGGATTATAAGCCGCTTTTTGGCATAAAAGGGCCTTTGTGAAGGGCCAAACCATACTGTTAGCGCCCTTTGGCAACCGAAGCGGTTGCCAAGGCTAATGATATAATTTCCTATGCAATGTCAAATTTGCAAATCGAATGAGATAAGACCATATAAAGTGGTGGATTCTGTACCAGTATATTTATGTGAAAACTGCCGTGCAGCTTTTGTTGATCCTGCAACTCGTCGAAAAAAAACATCCCACATCTATTCATTCGGTGACTACCAAAAAAGGGAGATACGGTTTAGAAAAAGATTTGAAGAAACCGTTCGTCTCATAAAGAAATATATCAACGGTAAAAAAGTGCTGGAGGTCGGGGCAGGGTTTGGGCTCCTAAGCAATATGTTGAGTATCGAGGGATTTGATGTGGATGTACTTGAGCCAGATGTTGAGCCCATTTACCTAAAGGGATTGTTGACACGAGTCTTCAAAACTTACCTGGAGGATTATGTAAAAAAAACAAAAACGAGATATGATGCAATCATTCTCTACGACGTTCTCGAACATGTGGATTTGCCTAAGGAAACGATAAAACTGTTTGAAAAACTACTGAACGACAAGGGACTAGTGATAATCCAGACTCCCAACTACCGCAGCCTCATGGCAAACATCGTTCATAATTGGTCGTGGTGGATGGTGGAGGATCATCGCTATTTTTTTTCAAAAAAATCTCTCACGCTCTTGTTTTCAAAAAAAATATGGAAGGAACTCTATTTTATAACCTACGAGGATTGGATTGATTTTAAAAAAAATTTAGATGGCAATTTCCATAATAGAATTCATAAAGCGTTTTTCTTTGGATGGTTTATTCCACTTTATTTTGCAGTTAAGAAATTATTATGGAAGCTAGGATACGGCGGTCTTCATCTTGCTATTTGGCAGTATAATAGGGGGTAATACTATGAAGATATCTATAAGAATGGCTCTCCTTCTTACGAGTGCATATATTATATTGCCGATTATTTTGTTTCTCTTTTGGTGGACAAGCGCATGGATAGGGGTTTGTATGGCTCTTGGTATCGTCGCTATCATATGGACACAATCTCGCAAGCTACATAATGAAACATTCTTTATTTCCCTTAAAACCCTCGGAACCATAGCGGTACTTACGCTCATTTGGACTATCCTCTCTGGTGCAGGCCATAGGGGGTTTTTTAATGGCGATTTTTACAAACATAATGCTATTTTTAACGATCTTATTTCTTTGAATTGGCCGGTACACTATCAGCACTCCTACCTTGTTTATTATTTTGCCTATTATCTTCCGAGTGCGTTAATAGGGAAGTGGTGGGGGTGGCAAGCGGGGAATAGCGCGCTTTTTATTTGGACATTAATGGGAATTTCACTCGTCTTCTTATGGTTATTCTCCTTTATTAATGAAAAAAAACAATTATGGTATGGGTTGTTATTTCCGTTTTTCTCTGGCCTTGATGGATTGGGAAAATTGATTATGAGAGGGAAGGTGGTTAATAATGAATGGGAGTGGTGGGGGAGGAATTGGCAATATTCGGGGAATACGACATTATTTTTTTATGTGCCCCAACAAGTACTTATCGGGTGGCTCCTGATGGGGATGTTGCTCTATATGCTTGTTAAGCATAAAACGCTTCCCCTCCAGATAGTATTACTGAGCACTTCCCTTCTGTGGTCCCCTTTTGTATTCTTGGGAATTCTGCCTTTTTATTTCCTTCTGTTGGTAAAAAAGCAATACTCACTGTCAATGATGGAGTTATTCATGAGTCTTGTTATCTTTTGTGTTGAACTATTATTTCTTACATCCAACATGACTTTTTTTGTAAAGGAAACTTCGGCAAATGGATGGTTATGGGAAACGGAAAAATTACTACGCAGCTGGGTATTGGTGAGACTCGCCCTATTTTATGTATTTGAATTTGGTTTATTCGCATCTTTTATTTATCTATTTTTATTTAAGAAAAATAGGCGGACTGAATTTGTGGTATTCATTTGTTCCCTTATCATTCTTACTCTTATTCCGTGGTACAAAATAGGACTTATGAATGATTTTGCTATGAGGGCTTCCATACCGGCGCTCTATGCCATTTGTTTTTTTTGGATACGTACCATTATCGAAACAAAAAGATCCGTTTTAATAAATATAATAATGATTTCTCTGTTTATTATTTCCTCTCTATATCCTCTTATATTATTTACAAATGGCCTCATTCACTTTTCCTTATCTTCACCCCGTTATACGCTTGCCCAACTGGAAACACCAAAAGTAAGAAGGCAGTATCTTGGCTATCCAAACAGTCTTTTCTTTAGATTATTCTCTCCCCCTTCAATCCAAAAATAACTATGAATCTTACAGTACTCATCATTACAAAAAATGCTGAAGATACCATCAAGAAAACACTGGAAAGTGTGACAGGGTGGGCAACTAGCACCACTATTATCGATGACTATTCGATTGATAAGACAAAACACATAGCCCGGGATTATGGGTGTACAGTATTATTACATTCCTCTTTTAACTTTGGGGAGCAACGGGCATTTGCATTGTCCCACGTATCAACCGAGTGGATACTCGTGTTGGATAGCGATGAAGTGCTTACGCCTGCGAACAAAAAAGAAATAGAAATGGAAATTCTGGATACAGAGTTTGACGGTTATTATTTGCAATTTCGCAACCATTTATTTGGAAAGAAATTAATGCAGGGGGAATTGCACAAGAAATTGGTTTTATTGAGAACTCAGAAAGCATTCATTACTGCCAAAGAAATCCATGAACAGTACGAAGTGAATGGCAAAGTAGGAGTACTGTTAACTGAAGTTAACCATTATTCTTATCGGTCCATTTTGCAAATAACACGAAAATTTTTCGATTATTCAATCAGACAAGCAAGAGAGTATAAACGGATGCATAAAAAATATGGAGTAAAAGAATTATTCCTCAATCCTTTTCACATGTTTTATTCCCGATTCATTATTGACGGGGGATATAAAGATGGAGTTGCAAGAATAATTCTTGACAAGGCATTTGCACTTATGGAATTCTTTTCGTACGTGCTCATTCCCTTTGTCAAAACAAAGACAAGGATAAGTGTAGATTGCGGCCCTTATTCGGTGGGAGGGATAGTACAAAGCGGGATAGACAGACTATTGCAGGGAATATACTCCAATGCTTCAAAAGAGTATGACTATTTCTGGTTCAGTTTTGCAAATGCTTCGCACAATAAACTGCCCACCCATTTTTTCTCTCAATTGTGGCTTCCTCTTAGCACAATTCTGAATCGGTGCGATGTTTTTCTGGGGGCAGCGGGGAATATACCACCGCTTCTGAGCCACTTCCCTATCAAAAAAATTCTTTTTTTGCATGACTTTGGTTTTTTTTCTTCTCCAGATAAATATGACTCATCGGCAAAAAGATTGCAAAAACAAACTGAAGGTTCAATCAGAAGAGCTGATTCAATCGTTTTGTTCCACGATGAAATATATAAAGAATTTATACAAAGATATCCTCAGTATAGTTATAAGGTAGTTGTCATTCCCGCTGGAGCGGATCATCTTGAAAAAATTAAGGAGAAGCCGGTTTTTATCCAGTCAAAAAAGCCACTTATTCTTTTTGTTGGGGTGGTAAAACCAGTCAAACGTATTGATACAATTCTTGCGGCAATTGGAAACATGTATTGTGTCATTGCTGGCCCTCAAGAAAAGGAATACGTCAAAACATTAAAGATTGGAAAAACCCAAAATATCCAGTTTCTACAAAACGTTAGTGATGGACAATTGAAATGGCTATATAAAAAAGCAGATGTTCTCGTATATACGTCAGAACACGAAGGATTTTGTTATCCTGTTTTAGAAGCGCTTACTTTGGGTCTTCCCGTTATTGCGTTCGATCTTCCCCTATTTCATGAGTATAAAAAATACTTTCCTCATTTAACTCTAGTAAAAACCGTTGAAAAAATGAAAAAAGAATTGAACAACATAGAAAAGGTATCAAAAATAGTCCCAAGAGACAATCCTTATAGTTGGAAAACATTCAATAGCACTTTACGGGCCCTTTGGCAACCTGCGCGGTTGCCAAGGCCACTCAATAAAATAGCGTTTATTGTTGTACTTTATAAAACACCTGATGAAGAAAAAAAACGACTTGAACGGGAAATAAGAAAGATTGGTGTGCAATCTTATGCTATTTATTGGATTGAGAACTCACCCAACAGCAAAGGATATGCGGCAGGAATCAATGAAGGAATAAGAAACGGCTTATTGGACAATTGCGATTTATTCATAGCCCTCAATCCCGATATTTCTTTGGATAATATAACGGCTGCAGCAATACTAAGAGTTGCTAATGAATTTAGTGTATGGGGTTTTGCAATGAAACAGAACGATACCATATATTATGGTGGTGAAATTGATGAATGGAGATTAAGTGGAGGGCTCCTCAAAAAGAAACCAGCGGTTATATTTTTGTCAGTGGATTTCGTCAGTGGATCCCTTATGGGTTTCTCAAGAAATGTTGTTGGCACTATTGGACTCTGGGATGAATCCTACTTCATGTATTATGAGGATGTCGATTATTGCCAAAGAGCAAGAGAGGCTGGGCTTAGTGTAGGGATAGATTCTTCAGCTATTTATGAGCATTTTGAAACGTCCCAAACAAATAGGAAAAAGAAAAACTGGATAGCTCTGAGTCGTTGGAAGTTCTTTTGGAAGTATTCCAACGTGAAGCAAAAAATAAGAGAACTACTGAGATTACCAAAGACTTTTGCAAATTTATGAAAATTTCATTTGTTAGGGGGGCGTATCTTAATAATTTCGAGGGACAAAATTATGCGTTACCCATAACGGGGTATTCTTCATTATTTCCTCTTGATGCGAATGTTCCCTTCCCATTGGTTAAACTCCCTAGCATTGCGGATTTACAAAAACCCCCATTCCTTAATAAACCAATAAAATATATTGCAAACAGGACCTTAGGGGATAGCCAGATTCTCTTTGGTCTTGAGAACTACATTCGTGGGTCGGATATCGTACATGTTGCCGATCCGCATTATTATTATTCCTATCAAGCTGCGCGTTTGAAAGCAGAGGGAGCTATTAAAAAGCTTGTTTCAACCTGGTGGGAGACAATTCCCTTTAATAACGAATCAACTCCTGCAAAAAAGAGAATTAAAAGGTATGTTATGAGCCAAGTGAACATGTTTGTCTGTTATACGGAGCGAGCAAAAAATTGCTTAATAGCAGAGGGAATTACGGAGGAAAGAATAAAAGTGATACCTCTAGGAGTCGACCTAGAAGATTTTAAACCAGCAAAAAAAAATGAAACAAATAGATTTACCATACTTTTTGTCGGTCGGCTCATAGAAGAAAAAGGCATACTAGACTTATATGAAGCCTTTAAGATGGTATCGCAAAACGAGCAGCAGGTAATGTTACGAATAGTTGGTGCTGGACCACTTGAAAATAGGGTACAAAAGTTGATTCAAAAAGATGGTTTTCAAAATAGGGTAATAATAGAGCATAAATCGTACAAGGAAATGCCCTCGGTATTTCAACAAGCAGATATACTTTGCGTTCCTTCAAAAAATACTAAAACCTGGGAAGAACAATATGGAATGGTATTTGTGGAAGCTATGGCAAGTGGAATCCCCATTATTTCATATGCGACAGGCTCAATTCCTCGTGTAGTGGGAAATGCGGGCTTATTTGCAAAAGAAAATAATAGCAATGAACTTTTTGCTCTGATTATTCAAATAATCAGAGCAAAAGATTTGAGTGCAAAACTTGGTACAATAGGAAGAGAGAGAGCGGAAAAGGTATTCGACACACGAAAGACGAGAAATGAAATATATAAACTTTATAAGACACTAGACACTAATATGAACATAACGGCAATTATCCTTGCAAAAAATGAAGAGAACGTAATTAAAAAGGCTATCCAATCCGTGTCTTTTTGTGACGAAATTCTTGTCATTGACGATGAATCAACGGATTCTACGGGAATTATAGCAAGAGAAACAGGCGCGACTGTACTATCCCACTCATTACATAAAAACTTTGCGGAGCAAAGAAACTGGGCAATGGAACAAGCTAAGAACGAATGGGTTCTCTTCGTTGATGCGGACGAAGAAGTGGGTGAAGAATTAAAATCAGAGTTACTGAAAAGCAACTTGCCATTATCATCTTATTCCATACCAAGAAGAGATTATTTTTGGAACAGGGAACTGAAGCACGGTGAAACGCTGAAAGCACGGACTCAGGGGATTGTCAGATTTATGAAAAAAAATAGTGGGGTTTGGAGGCGAGAAGTACATGAAGAGTACACGCCAGTAGAAGCAGCCGGAAAATTAACCGGCTTTATCAATCATTATTCTCATGAAAGTCTGTCCTCATTCATTGAGGACATAAATAGATATTCCTCACTAAGAGCCATTGAACTTGAAAAGAAAGGAA
>Ga0210006_1002444_pt1 | contig 12204 bp, 2 predicted proteins | sample CryGey02umfilter_2_FD_185452 | JGI IMG/M metagenome (GOLD analysis project Ga0210006, IMG submission 185452) | Groundwater microbial communities from aquifer in Utah, USA - Crystal Geyser 4/10/14 0.2 um filter (SPAdes) (version 3) | ecosystem: Environmental > Aquatic > Deep subsurface >... | reverse complement strand
CGCTCAGACAAGCTGAGAGACTCCTCTCCCGCCTCTCGCTTGTCCAGCTTTTCGCGAAAGGCTGGACGGGGGGCGGGATCGGAGTGACAAATGGGTAGTGGCTTAGCTACTGGATACCAGGACATCGGGGAACCGGAAAATCGGGTTAAGGGGGGGTGACAGGCGATGACTTAATAACGGGCGCCACTGCCCTGATTCATCGCTGCTTTTATCTGATCAGCTGTTAAGGCGTAATTGTAAATACGGACATCATCCATCTTGCCATTCATATTTGATGATCCGTCAGGAAATGCCTTGATGCCCAAAGCACCAACACTACTATAATTAATTGTTGCTGCCACCGAGGTACTACTAATTAAACGACCATCTAAATAAATCTTGGCTGTCTGACCATCATAAGAACAGGCAATATGATACCAGCGACTGGTAGTAACATTAACCAAGCCAGTATCTACATAATTCGTACTATAACCAAAGCGACAAAAAACAGTATCTGACGGGGTGTCAGCTCTCATTAAATAACCATAATTATAATCAGTAATGGTAGCATTTTGTTTCGATATCAACCAGACATCGGAAATCGCATTGAAATATACCCATGAAGCCATAGTGACATTAGCTGGTTCTAATACTGTGGTATCAGCAACCGTGGCGTAACCTGTATCTAAGCAATTGCCATACTTACAGGAGCTGCTCCAGGTAGAGCCAGTGGCCAAAGTTGCATTATTACCATTAGCGGAAAAATCACGGCCAGTTAAACCAGATCCCTCGTCCAGCGCCCAATAGCCAACCGGCTCACCACGATTGTAGTCGTAAGCGACTTGCGCTGGGGTTCGAACATAGTCATATACTTTAACATCATCAATAGATCCGGGCCAAGCCGAGGTGCCAAAAGCATTACCAATAAAAAAAGTACCTACTGATGGTAATACGAACGCTGCACCACTGCCAGATACTAAAATTCCATTGAGGTAAAGTTTAGGTGTATTAGTGGCATTATCAAATGTTGCTTCCAGATGATACCATTGACCAGTTGTATAAATTGCCGATGTTAAACCAACGCCATAGTTAGTACCAGCTTTTTTGACTTCCCAAACAAAACTGTTATAGCCAGAACCACCATAGGCTGCCAGTGTATAACCATTAGTAGCATCTTGGGCATAGGTGATAACGCGTGGATTAATTGAAGGCATAGAACTTAACTTCACCCAAGTAGAAATACTAAAACTGGTAGTACCAATATTGACCGCGGAAAATGATGAGGTGATTTGATCGTCATAGGCATCGTATTTAACTGCACTACCTAGTTTGCCAACAGTCCAAGTGGCACCATTGGCTAGTGTACCAGTGTAGCCATTACCGCTAGAGTCAACGGCCGTGGTGCCGGTATTATCATCCAGCTTCCACCAAGCTATTGGCGCATTACCAGTATCACCGGCTTCGGTACCACCACCGGTTCTGGTTGCACCACCTTGATTGTAATCTTTTTTAATATCATCAAGAGTCAAGGCATAATTGTAAAATTTAACTTCATCAATATCGCCCCAATAATTTTCTGAATTCCAACCAGAGGCGCCAAATCTTAAATCGCTATACGGAGAGTCCAGTTGCTGATAAGCAGCCGAACCCTTTTCTACGCCATTGATAAATATTTTATTATAGGTTCCGTTAGCGGAGAAAACAACGTGATTCCATTGATTGGCAGTGATGCCGGTGGCACTAACAATACTAGTAAAAACCCCACCAACATATCCTTCCAAACCTGCCCCAGTGCTACTAATAGACACTCTGGGCTTATGTCCATTGGCTTGCAAAAAAACAGCAGTGCCGGGTGAACCAGCAACTGGCTTGACCCAAGTACTGACCGACCAATTGGTGCTGGCAAAAATATTGATGTTCACACTATAAGGTATAACAACGTATTCACCGGCGGCATCGGAGCTATTAAAATTCAAAGCTTTACCAAACTTGCCAGAGGTCCAAGTGGGAGTACCAACAAATGAGGTAGCGTGATTGCTATTGTAACCTGAGTCTTTGGGCGTTGATCCTTGACCTTCATCAAATCGCCAATAAGCTACTGGTCCGGCAGTGCCAGTGTTCATATCTTCCTGAATTTGTTTGACAGTACGGACGTAATTATAAATTTTGACATCATCAACATAACCATTGGTACAATAAAGTGCTTGAATGCACCCTATTTGTAAATTAGAACTACTCCCATCATCATAATAAGTATTTGCATCGCTACTATTTAATACTCCGTCAACATAAAGTTTTGCACCGCTAGTACCCCAAATAGCATAAATATAATGCCAATTATTATCATTAATAGCGTTAGTGGACTGAATACTAATGCTACTACCAGCATTATTCCTAATCCAAAAAACAATTTTTTGATTTGTGCTATTCTGAAATACTGATAATGTTGGCGTACCCGTTTGCTGACCAATAATATATCCATTTTCTGTTGCTGTTTCTAAACTCTTAAACCAAAAACCAATACTACCGTTTACCAATCTAAAATTATGACCAGTGTTAATATAATCATTATTACCGTCCAATTTTACACTCTGTCCTAACTTACCTCCCGACCATAATGGACCACTAGTCAGTGTACCTGAATAGCCACTACCTGACGAATCATTGGCGGTGATACCGGTATTATCATCCAGTTTCCAGTAACCAACAGGACCCGGTGCCCATTCATATAATTTGGCAACTTCGGCGGCGGTGAGAGTACGGTTATAAACGCGCACTTCATCAATGGTACCAGGAAATGTTTTACTACCACCACCCTGAGCACCAATCAATGATCCGGAACCAGTAGTACCGCTATTAGTATAAGTAGCGCTACCTATTAACTGGCCATTTAAATAGCCGTACAATCTACTCTCATCCCAAGTTAAAGTTAAATGGTACCAAGTGGCTAACGGTGCGGAAGATAATAAAGTAACAGTACCAGAGGGATTACCTCGGGCAACATGAAAATTACTACCATCATACTGTATATAAAAACGATTCGTACCAGTACCAACAGACTGAAAAACATATCTATTGGCGCCTGTTGCTGTGGGGTAAGCCCAGGCTGATATCGTGCCTTTGGCTCCCAAAATCATACTATCAACACCGGATACTGTAAGATAATCATCGTTGGTACTACTGCCATCAAAACTACCACCCTTACCAAACTTACCAACAGCACCACCGGTTGGGCCAGTTGATGCTGGGCAAGATGTACCAGTATTGCTATTACCAGACGAATCTAAAACAGTGGCCGTAGAACAGTCGTTAGTCCAACTACTCTCATCCATCTTCCAATAGCCAACCAAGCCATCAGATAACCATCTTTGATTATTAGCACCCATGGCAACAGTAGCACCCGACTCCGAGCTGACACCAGCTTTGGTCGTGGTATAGTCTTGCTTAATTTGAGCGATAGTACGAGCGTAGTTGTAAATTCTAATATCATCAATAAAACCATGAACAAAAAATGTGTCTGGTGTATCTAACCCACCAATCAGTAAGTAATAATCACTGTCCATAACATTACCGGTCAATGACCCGGGGGTGGCATCAGCTGCCACTGTGTCCACATATATCTGCACTTGGCTACCATCATAAACACCAACCAGATGATACCACTTGTTTAATTCTAGATCATTGGTTGCTAATGCCGCGCCAGTAGTACCACTAGCATTGGCTACTACAAAGTATGGCTTCAAGCCATCTAAATATAATTGGTAAGAAAACCAAGCTGGCGTACCACCATTTTGTCTTTTGTAAATAATTTGCTGACGGGTTTTGCTCTCTACTGTTTTGATCCAAACACTAACAGTCAAAGCTGACATCCCGCCCAAGACAGCATGATCAGGTACTTGAATTGACTGAAAAGTAGAACCGCCATCGTTCATGAAAATACATTTACCGGTAATACACTGATCCTCGGTCGCCCAGCTGGCTTGGCTCTGTAAAGCGCCATTCAAACTAGAAACAGAAGTGGCATTATAAGCTGTAGTGCCATAGCCTTCATCAAAACGCCAGTGGGCAATAGGCGCAGCACCTTTTTCTTCGTTGGCTGGGGCACCGGCGCTTATGGCCGAAGTAAAAGATTTAATGCCTTTGGCATACCACTCACGACCGCTATAGCCTTCAGAGTCAGTATAATTATCTGGTGCCGCCCAACAAATCCACGTACAACGATCTTTGTTTTTATTAGTGTAACCACTACCAGCATACCAAAAATGACCCAATTCACCCGGGTGCGAAGTTAATAAATTTTCTACACCCTGCCCGCAAGTATTAGTATAGGTTCCTGTCTGGGCAGCTAAATAGCCACGGCCATCAGTTGTCGAAACATAACGATAAGTGGTACTGCCATAATTAGTAGAACCGTCCCGGACAGTAACAGCGCCGGGCATGACCTGACAACCTGCAGACTTGCCATCAAAATAAATATCTGTACCCCAATCAACATTGCTCGCTAAATCGGAAACATACCATTTGGTGCTGGTAATAGCGTTAGTGGCGTCATATTTTTTAAAATAAGACAACCAATCAATGCCATCGGCCGTCCAAAAACTACTATAGGCATTAGCATTACGACCATCTATTCTTTCATTATTTAAAATAGATAAAACATTATTATTAGGCGTTGAGCCAGCCAAAACCTGTGCTGGAGAATAACCGCCGTTGCCAACATATTTATAAACCAAAGTCCAACCACCGCCATCAGTCGTCATATCGCAATAAACCTGATAAGCGTCAGCTACTGCATCGCCGGTTGGGTCAATATAATAAATACCGTCGTTGTTTTGACCACTGGTTTTGATGGTACTGCAAGACAGTCCCGGAAATTCAGTGGTGCCGGTAATGGTTTTACCAGCGGTGGCCGATAGATTGCCATAATAAAAATAAATAGTAACGCCCGTTGTTGGTACGCTAGGTAATAAAACCCAAACATCAACACTGGCGGCGGTATTATCCTCAATCCAGTATTCAAGTAAAGCACCAGTGTTGGCCGTAAAACGAAGATCGTCCAAGTCAGCCTGCATCTTGCCAGCGGTAATTAAGGCGCTGGCGTCAAAATTGGATAAAACTTTTACTTGGGTATTGGTTTGGGCTGAGCTAGAATTAGTTAAGGTAATTGTTTGCCGATAGTACCAGTCATCGTTATACCATGCAGCGGCACTTTCTGGCTTACGAATAAGATAAATAATGCCACCGACGACAATAATAGCCGTAGTGATAATACTGATAATGTAATAAATATTCTTTTTATTGATCTTGATTTCCATTTTAGCAATAAATGTAATAAGACATAGAGTTAAAATAAGTCGTCGTTGAACCCTCCGGGCCGATGGCCCGTAGGGCCAGAGGCCATGCCGCAGCACTTTCTGGTTTGCGGATTAGATAGACGATACCGATAACAACAATAATGGCGATCATAAGGATGCTGGCTGTGTAGTATATTCTGTTTTTGTTAAGTTTAAACTTCATTGGTGATTATTATTTTTCGTACTGGACACCGGGTCGTAGCCCGGTGTGACAATAGGGGGAATGGATTGCTTCACCCGCCGTTGGCGGGATTCGCAATGACATACTGGGTTTGCCCGCCAAAGGCGGGTCCGCCATTGGCGGAAGCTAACGCTGACAAACACAGTCTTGTCTTTCTGGTGAAAACCAGAAACCAGTTCCAAATTGTTTCTTATTTTACGTTAAGTCATAATAACAATAAAATATGTGCTGGATACCGGATCAAGTCCGGTATGACAAACGTCGGTGGATGTAGGAAACGATATTACTAAAGAAAGAACGTTGACCGCTCAGACAAGCTGAGAGACTCCTCTCCCGCCTCTCGCTTGTCCAGCTTTTCGCGAAAGGCTGGACGGGGGGCGGGATCGGAGTGACAAATGGGTAGTGGCTGGTGTGACAAGCGTGGGTTGCTCACCAAAGGCGGGTCCGCCTCCTCGCCACGCTAGCGCTTTGGCGCAGCGGACGGCGGAAGCTAGCGCTGGGCTTCTGGATACCGGATTAAATCCGGTATGACAGTTGGGTGGGTATTGCATTAGGTGTTTGAGCTGGCGCTGGGCTCTGGATTGCTTCACCCGCCTTTGGCGGGATTCGCAATGACGAGCAATAATTAGAATAAAAAAGTGTAATACTTTTTCCCTCCCGCCCGGCAAATAAATTACCAAGCGGGAGGCCCTCGCAGCATAAGGAAAAAGTAAAAGCTTACTCCATGATTACTGGCAAAGAACTATTATCATTAATTTGATAATTAACATTGGTAAGAATCAGCATCTCGCTATCACTCTTGGCAACACCCATAACCTGTTGAACGCTACCATCAGCTGAAGGCGGTATGATACTGAAAGATCGTTGCTCGGTAACTACTCGTGTCTCTTCATTTAATAAATCACTGACAACTACTTGCTGCTGATTCACGGCAGTAGTTAACTGTTGGGCTTGCTCTAGTAAAACCTGAGCTTCATTAACAGATTCAATAATAGAAGCGCCGGGGGTTAAGGTATTTAAGTAGTAGGTGGCGCCGGCCTGTAAGTTACGGAACCCGCCAACGACGCCAGCTGTGGCCACCTTGATCAATCGGAGACCAGCGCTAATTTCGGCCGGCGCTGGTGCGTCAGTGGTATAACCCAACGCTTGCAAGCGAGCATTGATCTGCTGTGCGGACAACTGCCCGGCGGGAATAATTTCAGCGACGATACCAATAGCCGGATGGAAATCAGCACTGTCAGCATAGACGATATTAACTTCATCGTTACCCGAGATATAAACGGCGTCGCCAACTTTTAACTGACCAGCACTGCCATCCCAATACTCTTGGACAATGGCGCCGGCGATTTCTAAATTACCGCGGATAGTAACATCACCGGCAACCAAGATATTGCCTTTAAACTCAGCGTCTTGCATCACGACGTCACCGGAGAAAATAGCTTCACCCTTCACCACAATATTGGGCATTTCTTCATAATCAATCACTGGCAACTCTGACAAAGCAAAGGCGTCATCAACCACGGTTACGACTTGTCCATCAGCACTGACTACTGGGTTATCAATCTGAATTAAGACTTTGACCAAACCAAACTTGATCGTAGTATTTTGGCAACTGGATAAGTCTAAACTCTTCAGCTGTGCTTGCAACTGTTCTTCATTAACATTCGGTTGGCTGGCTAAAATCTGTTGTTTGGCAACACTGACTAACTGCTCACGGCAAATAGCAATCGGATCAAAATCTGCCATGGCCATACCAATGATGCCAGCTGTCTTACTCGTGGCTTTCATCGCTAGGCCTGGATAGGTGGCGGAAGTTAACAAATCGCCTTTCTTGATCAAACCATTTTCATTACTCACCTTTACCAAAATGGTACCGGCAGTGGCTATTAGTCGCTGATCGTTGCTATTTTCACTCTGATCAGTAACAACACCGACAATACTATGAGAATTGGCTCTGATACTCTTAACTACCATATTTTCTTGGCTGGGATCGGCCACGACAACATCACCTTTTTCTGGTAAAGCATAGAATAAACACTCACCGCTGCTGATTGGCCAAGAAGCTACTGTACTGCCAGTTGGCAAGGCACAGTACTGACTTTCATAAGTCGTCCAGTTGGCGCTATCCAATGATGTCCAGCTCTGAATCTCCGACATGTCCAGAGAACGAACGGACATTAACTTGATGGTATTATCACCCTCAGTACGGAAAGTTGACTCATTGATACGGTCAGCTGCCAAGTCAATCACTGGCTGACCATAATTTTCATAAACAAAAGTAATATTATCAATATTAGTACTACCGGTGGCTAAAGAAAATGGCAAGATAGTAATTAGTTGCAAACCATTATTATTAATAAGTACCTGGTCCCCACTGGCAGCAACAGAGCTGGCAGTACCTAAAGCAGCAACACCAGTAATGGCCACACCTTGATTATTCATAACTTGTGCTTGTGCTTGGCCACCAGTGATCGCGACTAATAATAGCTCTCCAGTTGCCAATGAGGAGAAACTGTACTGATTGACGCCAGCCAATGCCGCTTGCTCAATTCCTGTTTCCTGACCCAACCAATTCAATATTTGATATTTAACAACACCGCCGGATAAATAACTCACTACTAAATTATTGCCATTGGCTAGTAATTTAACAGTCTGTACGTTAGTACCTAGGACTTGGCTGCCGACTAATTGGCCAGACTGATAAATACCAAGCTGTACTTGACCGTTAACTACTGTAGCCACGGCAACCAAATTACCAAAAGCCGTAATTGAACCTGTTGCCATACTACCAATGGTTTGTTTGGCGCCAATTAGCTCACCACTTGGTTGCAAATAATATAAGTTCAAATCACTACCACCCACGAGCAAAGCAATTTGCGAGTTACCCAACGTTGCTATTCCCTGAATCACGCCAGTGGCTGGTAAGGCACGAATGACACCCAATAAACCGGTATAATTAATCGTTCGGGTATAAAGCTTGTTATCACCAGCTTGCGCCAAGGCAATCATCGCTTGATCATCACTGATCGTTACGCTGGCAATACTGCTAATGGCAAAATCAGCAAAACTACCACTCTTGACCACGTGGCCCTCGGGATTTTGCACGACAAACTTGGCTTCATCTTGGTCGTTGATGAAAATAGTAGCAATGTGGCCAGTGGCGAACTTGATCACTGACTGCTCTTTCGTCGGACTTGCACTTACCACACTGGTCGTTAACTTACTTAAACGTGAACTGTCAATATTATCCAAAACTACTAAACTACGACTATTAATATCCGCGGTGTACTCCACGATCATGACGGCGTCTGCTGGTAAATCAGCAATCAAGTAGAGCTCGGCATTGATTCTCTGAGCCTGATAAGTGCGGCCTTGATCATCAATCACGGAACGTACTTCTTTGGCACCAAAACCATAGCCAATTAAAGAAATATAATTATCGCCTTGGTGGGCCACAAAAGTATAACGGATAAATCCTAAGTCAATACTGTTGTTGCCGGCGGACAAATTCAACGGCTGGGAATATTTACCAGCTGGGGAATACAGTACCATCTGTCCTGCCGTGCGCGCATTGACGGCGAGCTCGGACCAAGTCACTTTTGTACTTTGGGTATCCAAGCTAATAGCGCTCGGCCAAATAATAGCACCAATGCCATCGGCGATACTGCCCAACACCATGACCGTGCCCAGTTTGTTCACTAGAGTTTGGGTATTTTGTAATTCCGAACTTAATTTTTGCGCACCGGACAATTGATCAACGCTTAAAGTGCGATAATAAAGATCACTGCCTTCTTGATAAGTTAGGAAATAACTGCCAGCTAACCCAGATTCAATATTAGCGTTTTGCCCATTGTTGGCGATGTCTTGAATGTTACTGAGATTTAAATTCTGATCAACCAAAGCAGTACGAATTACACCGTCTTGTTGGTAAATCAACGCTTGATCGGCCCAACCAATTTGTGATAAGGAAGCGTTCATCGTACTCTCTTTACTGATTTGATAATTAGCAACATTCATACTGAGCAGCTTGGTCGGCTGATTGCTCTGGCTATAAGCTAATCGGACATGGCCGGCGACAACCACGCCACTAACTTCTGACACTACCGCATCCGTGATAATTGTTTCTTCCTTGATCACTTCGCCACGGCCCGAGATCACCACATACTTCAAATAGCCATTGTCGCCGTAAGCAATCAATAAATAATTATTACTTAGTGCCAGCGCCGTTAAAGCCGTAGTGGCACCACTATTGAAAACCTTGCTCGGCATAATAATCTGGCCTTCGCTATTGATAATAGTAACTTCGCCAGCCTGACCACTGTGTTCATTGGTATAAATAATAGCTGCGCTACCATCAGAGGTGGCCACAACCGTCACATGACTTACTTTATTATTACTAAAGGTACCGCTATTAATCTGACGTTGATTAGCATCTAATAATAAATACTCGCCGGCATTATCCGTGGCCAGCGCCAGTAACATTTGTCCATTTTGTAATAAACTGGCGGAAAGCTGCTGAGCTTTTTGCTTACTGATGGTCAGGACTGAGGGTTCTTGCTGATAAACTTTGGCTTGCTCCAATGGCAAACTATTCTTGATTTGTTGTTTAATAGAGTCGGCTAAACTGGCAGAGTAAATATTACCTGTCACGTACAAATCCTGAGCCACTTCCGTGCTGCCAGTTACATAGAGATCGCCACTTTCCGCTACCTTCGCGGCAACACTACCTAAGCCAACGCGTAGATAACCATTCTCGGCAATCAAAGTGGCGATATTATCCATACCACTAACAGCCAGAGAAGCATTGTCGCCGGCTGGTTTTAATATAATAGAACTATTCGCGGCGCTGGTTTGCAAGACTAAGTTGCCATTGCCGGCTTTTAAGGCCATATCATTGGTTGAGGTTATTTGATTGCTAGTTAAAGCCAAATCAGCGACCGCCACTGAGGCAAAATAACCGGTTGACCAGCGGTTAGTAACACTGCCAATGTCATATTTATCAGTTTCGTTCGGATTTAGTGAAGAGGTAAAAGATCCTTTGACATCAATCAAGTCCGAAGTCGCGTCACCCAAAGTCAAGTTGCCGTGCAAAGCTGCATCGCCACCCAAGGCAAAAGAACCAGCTAAATCAAAGTTGCCCAGCGAGTCAATCTTGCTCACTGTTTGTTGGGCCTGATTCTTGATCGTCAAGGCTGATAAGCCTTGGTTATCATCAAGGTCCAGGACAATACCGCGCACGCGGCCAAGATTATTACTGCTGTCGGCGGAAATAACTAAACCCTCGGCAGTTGATTTAATCGAGCCCATGCCAACATTATTACCAATCTTAACTTCGCCGCTGGTAGCCAAGCTGCCTTCAATCTTGGTTTCCCCGCCATAGGTAATGGTGAGCGGTCCTTTGATCTCCGTGTTGCCACCAACCTTCAAACCGCCGGCAAATTCGGAATCGCCCAAACCATCAATGGTCAAAGATGGTCGTCCCGTGCCCGCATTTTCAATATTGATAACTTTACTAATATTTAATTGATCCGTGGCTTCTTTAATTAATAAATTTACTTCATCTTGAATTTCCATCGCGGCTATATTTTGCTGCACTTGTTGTTCAACCTGCTCCACGGTCAAAGATTTATTGCGACGCGAGATCATCACTTGAATAATACCCGTGTCGCCAGTCAATGACTCCAAAGCCACGCCAACGGTGGAGTCGCCAGCACTGGCCTTCATCACAAAACCTGGTTTGCTGGCTGACGTTAAACTATCGCCGATTAAGATCGCACCGTTTTCATTGGAAGCATGAGCTGGAATTTGTCCCAGCATAGCCACGATAACATAATTTTTGTTATTCTCAACAGCGCCATAACGATTACCAACAAAACCTGGCTCAGTGGACACAATGCCCATCACATTAGAATCATGGGCGCGATCACAGCGTTTGACAGCATTGGCTTTGGTTTCATCAATACAAACTGTTTCGCCAGCTTGCAAATCAGCATTGCGCGTTAAGAAATACTCGGCATAATCAGCACCGGCAGTCCAGGCATTGCTAGTACTGACATAAGCTGGCGTAGCACAATTGCCACCATTACCACAAACGCTTAATCTGTGGGTTGGATTGGTGGTATTAATACCGACGTTGCCGGAATAATTAACTACCATTTTAGAACTGCCATTAACTTGCAAATCCATCAGATTACCAGTAAAAGCAGAGTCGGCATTAACACCTAAATAAGTACCGTTAGCCGAGCCAGAAAAAAGTGTCAAGCCAGTTTTTTCGCTTTGCCATAATCCTAAAGCATTAGCAGAACTAGTGGGAAGACCATTCACTGTTAACTTATCATATAGATTTGTCCGACCATAGACAGCCAAATCTGATCTCATTTTAGACCCATTGGCGCCATTCAGCAAAACAGATACTGAAGAGGAGCTATTATTGGCCACAGCCAGGTCAGCATAGCCATCATTATTAACATCCCCGATAGCGACAGAGCGAGGAAAAGAACCGGTGGTATAGTCTGCTTTGGTAGCGTAAGTACCATTGCCATTGTTCAGGAAAACAGATACTGAAGAGGAGTTAAGATTAGCCACAGCCAGGTCAGCATAGCCATCATTATTAACATCCCCGATAGCGACAGAGAAAGGAGAAGTACCAGTGGTATAGTCTGCTTTGGTAGCGTAAGTACCATTGCCATT
>Ga0210006_1002438_pt1 | contig 12224 bp, 11 predicted proteins | sample CryGey02umfilter_2_FD_185452 | JGI IMG/M metagenome (GOLD analysis project Ga0210006, IMG submission 185452) | Groundwater microbial communities from aquifer in Utah, USA - Crystal Geyser 4/10/14 0.2 um filter (SPAdes) (version 3) | ecosystem: Environmental > Aquatic > Deep subsurface >... | reverse complement strand
TTTAGGAATGAATTTAAGTCATGGAGGTCATCTTACTCATGGAAGCCCTGTGAATTTTTCTGGAAAATATTATAACTTTATTTCTTATGGTGTTGATAAAGAAACTGAAATGCTTGATATGGATGAGGTGAGAAAAATAGCAGAAAAAGAGAAACCCAAGATAATTTTAAGTGGATTTACCGCTTATCCGAGACGAGTTGATTTTAAAGCATTTCATAAAATAGCAGAATCTGTCGGTGCGATTAGCATGGCAGATATTTCTCACATTGCAGGCTTGATTGCAGCAGGAGTTCATCCTTCACCTTTTCCATTTACAGATGTCGTAACAACAACTACTCACAAAACCCTGCGGGGTCCGAGAGGCGCAATAATTTTATGTAAAAAGAAATTTGGTAAGGCAGTTGACAAAGCAGTATTTCCAGGACTACAGGGCGGTCCTCATGAGCATTCCATTGCCGCAAAAGCCGTAGCTTTCAAAGAAGCGGAAAGACCAGAGTTTAAAGAATATGCTAAGCAAATTGTAAAAAATGCCAAAGCTTTGGCAGAATATTTAATGGAAAATGGATTTAAGTTAGTAAGCGATGGAACAGATACTCATTTGATTTTAATCAATGTTGTAAAAAGTAAAGGTATCTCCGGTAAACCTTTTGCTAAAGCACTTGACAAAGCAGGGATTATCTGTAATTTTAATACTATTCCTTTTGACAGGCGACCACCATTTGATCCCTCGGGAGTCAGAATTGGTACTCCGGCGATAACTTCACGAGGTATGAAAGAGACTGAAATGAAGAAAATTGCTGACTTTATGCTTAAAGTTTCTGAAAATATTGATAATGAAGAGGCTTTGACAAAAATTGCAGAGGAGGTTAAAAGTATGTGTAGCGAGTTTCCTGCGCCGGGAATTGAGAGGATTTAGAGGACGTGTTGTATTTTAAAATTAGAGGTATAAAGCAGGCAAGAATCAGGAATTATAGATAGGCAACTAGGACTGCTAGGAAACTAGGCTGCTAGTACCGTATTACGACACTAGGACTTATTATGCTTATATTATTCTAGATTCTTTATTCCATTTTTTATTTTTCAACTTTGAACTTTTTTTGCCGGAGTGGCGGAACTGGCAGACGCGCACGACTCAAAATCGTGTCCCGCTTAGCGGGATGAGGGTTCGACTCCCTCCTTCGGCACTCGAAGTTAATCACTTTCGAACTTTCTCTATTATCTTACCAAATTTAATTCATAAGTCAAAGAAAAGGGATTTAAACCACTAAAACCTTACCCCCGACTACATACAATTTCAGTGTTAATTATATCGCCTCTTTGACGGGCTCGGTCGCTCGCTGGAGTTTACCCCGTACCGTGCTTGCTCTGGTGCGGGGCTCGCTCCCTCGCCCTTATTTTACCTGCCCCGTAGTGAAATTTATTCGTAAATTTCTACTACTGGGGTATTCAAAAAAGGGCGGGAAAAAGTCAAAAAACAAAACCGGGCTAATAACTAATCGTCCTGTCTTGCGAGAATTATTTGAGGATATTAAGCAATATAAAAAATTGACATTATTTTTACTTACAAACTGATAGGTTTAGCCGTTTTCCGAAAGATTTTTATCGGCTAATAAAATTTGATACCTCTAATCCGACAAAGATTATTGAGAAATTTAATGCTTACTTTTATTCAATTTGAATTGAATTAGCGACATAAAGAAAGAACCGAAGATAAAATGTTTGAGGGTGCCAGAAAGATTGATAAAAAGCCAAAAATGAGTTAAATTAAAAGAAAGTAATTTTTCTACTCTTTTCTTTAATTTTTTGGTATAATTACAGTGGTTATGGACAAACAACAATTTCACGAACAACTCACAAAAACCTCTAAGGCATCATTAAGAGAGAGAGAGAGTAAATAACGCTCGCGGAGTTTTTGATTTCCTGAAAATTTTTTTAAATAAAACACTCTTTTTTTAGAGTGTTTTTTCTTTTTAACGATGGCTAAAATTGTAAAAAATAATTTAGGGAATTTTTTGGTAGTCTGTTTTATTTTTTTAATGGTGATGGGTTGGATTTTTTCTGGCTGGCCGCAAATTTGGCAAAATCCGCCAATTCCGCCGGGAATTAACGAGGTGAGAGCTACTACAGTAACTCTTAGACCAAATGGAGCAGGATATCATCAACAATTTGATTTAGTTGATACTAGTCATTGGGAGGCGACAAATGATGATCCGGCAAATGATAGTACTTATATTCACACTAATGTTGCAGGTGAAATAGACATTCAAGTCTTGGACGACCCAACCTTTGGCGACTCAGACACAATTAACTCGGTTACAATTTATTGCCGAGCCTATGCGAGTGGAAGTGGAGCTCCTGAAAGAATGGACTTTTGGGATAGGTTAGGAGCTACAGATAGAGACGGGGGGAATAATATAGGAGTGACAAGGGGCTCATTTGATCAGTACAATAGTGCCACTTTGGCTACTGCCCCAGATGGCGGGGGCTGGACAAAACAGAAAGCAACAGATTTACAGGTTGGGATTCAAGTCCCCACAATAGGCTCTACCGAAACTGTCCGGGTTTCCGAAATTTGGATAGTTGTAGATTATACTATTGTTCCCTCGATTACTTTAACAGTTGACTCACCCACAAAAAGTTTGGGTAATGTTACACCGGGTACGCCGGTTACCGCCACTACTATTGCCACAGTAACTACTATTAATGCTACTGGTTATTCTTTGAAGATTTCTGACAGTGTGGCTGGTTCTGATTCTGCTTTACTTCATACTGATACCGCAACTAGAATTGCTGATTATGCAGGAACGATTGCAGTTCCTACTTCTTGGACAGGAACAGGCCTTGGAATTTGTGTTTATGCGGCTGATACCAGTAAAGAAGCAAAATGGGGCACAGGAACAACTGAGACCGATTCAAATAATAAGTATGCTGGCATTCCTCAAACTGCCACTGAAATTCATAATGTGGGAAGCGCAGTAACTAATGATGATACCAGCATTGGCTATAAATTAAATGTGCCCACAAGTCAAAAAACCGGCGCTTATTCTGGAGTTGTTACTTATACTGCCGTAGCTAATTAATCTTTAAAAATAACCGCAGAGACATTTTCTGCTTTCGGAAGAGAATGCGCATTCTTCTAAAAGTGGGTGAAAGGTCGAGTCTCTCCAAAAATAAAAATCGTTAAAATTAACTATTAACTAAAGAAATCTATGATGAGAAAAATATTTCAGTGCAGTCTTCCGGCTATTCTGATTACCGGTCTTTTGGTTTCTGTTTGGGGTTTTGTTTTACAGACGAAAGCTCAGGAGAACGAAGAAGTTACTTTAGACACCACTGTTTTAAGTACTCTCACTTTTACTGTTGATTCTGCTACCAAAAGCTTGGGTGATTTGACACCCGGCACCGCAGTTACTGCTACAAGCACTCTTACTGTTGGTACCAATAGTAGCGGTGGTTTTACTGTCAAAGTGGTCAGAAATGATGCTGATACAACGATGGACTTAACTACTGATGCTACAGTAAATATTACTGACCAGACTGCTTGGAATTCAGGTACTCCCAATAGTGTGCTTAAAAGTGCTTTAGAGAATAGCGGAGATGTTTTAGCTTTCAGGGTAAAGCAAACAGGCACGGCTGCCAACTGCTATAGCTCCACCTGGTGGGGAACGGATGATACTGACTCCAATGCTAAATACGCTGGGTTTCCTCCTACTACCGCGCAGACCATTGTTAGCGATACAACTTACGAAGCGGCTGATGTTGATATAGTAGCGTTATATTACTTGGATGTTGCTACCAGCCAAAAAACCGGTACCTATGATGGTAAAATAACCTATACTGCTACAGCTCAGTAAAAAATCACTTATGAAAAGAAAATATCTCGGAAAATTCCTGGGAGGAATGATAGTTTTGACTATCATTCTAATAAGTTCTGCTCAGGTTCTGGCAAAACCGGTAGGTATTAGCATTGGTCCGGTAAAGATATTTTTGACTATAGAGAAGGGAGAAATCGGAGATTCGTCTGTTACTGCCATTAACCCTAATGATTTTCCTATTGAGGTTATAACCGAAGTAGATGATTTTGTGCCGGCCGCTGTCCCCGGAGACATAACATTTATTCCTAAATATGAAGGGGTAACCTCTTTGGTAGATTGGCTTAAAATTGAGAAAGCCATATTTTCTTTAGGACCGAAGGAAAGAAAAGAAGTTCCTTTTAAGATTGAGGTTCCAGAGGATGCTGGCGCCGGGGGTCATTATGCAGCTATTTCCTTTAAGGCTGTTCCTAAAGAAGTTGAAGGGACTGCGCTTCAGATCAGCGGCAGAGTAGGTGTTTTGGTAATGGTAGCAGTTCCTGGCGAAGTAATTCAGACCGGAGAAATCGCTGAATTTAAAGGACCGAAGATTGTGTCGAGGGGACCGATTGAAATTGCCATTCTTTTCAGAAATACCGGTACTACTCATTATCAACCAGAAGGAACAATTGAAATTACTAATTTGCTGGGAAAGAAAACATCATTAGAGGTGCCCAAACAAGTAGTTTTTCCTCAGGGAAGTAAAAACTTAAAAGCCGTCTGGGATGTTAAATATCTTTTCGGCAGATACACCGCTAAGTTAAATTTAGCTGACGGAGAAGGAAATATCCATATGGCTATTTTGAATTTCTGGGTCTTTCCTTGGCAGGAGGTATTGGGATTATTCGTCATTGTAAGTATTTTAGTTTTTGTTGGCAGAATTATAAGAAAGAAATTCAAAATTGTTATTGCTAAAAGATAAATGATTTATAAAAGATTTCTTACAATATTTACTGGCGTAGCGATAGCGGCAGGAATATTGATTTTTGCTATGGGTTCAAATGCTCAAGAATCTTTGCAACTGCAGGTGAATGTCGTCTCTATAACTGTTTGTGGCAATGGCGTGGTTGAATCAGGCGAACAATGTGATGCCGGCGGAGCTAACGGTCCCTGCCCGGCTACTTGTTCTACTTTTTGCACTACTAATTCTTGCGGCGGAGGGGGCGGCGGAGGAGGTGGAGGGAGCTATACTTCTCCTACACCACAAACTGTAGTAAATTTCAGTGGTCGAGCTTATCCAAAAAGCACGGTAACGCTTCTCAAAGACGCCCAGATCGTCGCAACTACTATTGCTGGCGTTGACGCCAATTTTCAAATGAGTATCTCGGGGCTTTCAGCCGGAAATTATATTTTTGCTGTTTACAGTGAAGATAAAAATGGAAATCGCTCTACTCTTCTTACTTTTCCTGTCAGTGTAACTTCTGGCGTTACCACTAATGTTAGCGGCATTTTTATTGCGCCAACAATTGATGTGGATAAAAGCGAAGTAAAGAGGGGCGACAACATTGCTATTTTTGGCCAAAGCACGCCGCAAGCTGATATAGTTATTTCAGTTTCTTCTGAAGAAGAATTTTTTGCTAAAACCATCTCCGATAGGGATGGCATTTATTTACATAATTTTGATACTACAATACTTGATTACGGCGTTCATTACACTAAATCTAAAGCTTCCATTGGCAATTTATTGATTAGTAGTTATGGGCGAGTAATTAGTTTTAAGGTCGGGACTATAACGGTCCTTAAAGAAATAAAACCAGAAATTTCCAAGGGTGATTTAAATAACGATAATAGAGTGAATCTTGTTGATTTTTCTATTGCTGCCTACTGGTACAAACGCCCTTCACCACCATCTTCAGTTGATTTAAACGGCGACGGCAAAGTTGATTTAGTGGACTTTAGTATAATGGCATACTATTGGACAGGATAATCCCGCTTCGCGGGAAATCCTAAATCCGAATTTCTAATTTCTAAACAAATCCCAATGTTCAAAATTCAAAAAATAAAAATAATTATAGTTGTCTGCCTTTTATTATTATCTGCTGTTCCGACTTTTGCCGCTGAAATTTCTTTTGATGCTAAAACTCGCGAAGTGGCAATTGGTGAACAATTTGAAGTAAATATTTTTCTTAATACTGAAGAAGAATATATCAATGCTACTGAGGGAAAAGTTATATTTCCAGAAAATTTACTAGAATTAAAAGAAATAAGAGACGGAAACTCTATTGTTAATTTCTGGATTGAACGGCCAAAAATTAAGTCCGACAATCAAATTACTTTTTCTGGGATTATTCCGGGCGGTTATATAGGAAAGAAAGGTTTAATTTTTTCAGCTATTTTTCAATCAAAAAACGAAGGAAAAGGTACAATTGAGATTCGCGAGGCAAAAACATTGCTTAACGATGGGAAAGGCACGCAAGCTTCGCTTTCAATTTCTAATTTACAATTTCTAATGGCTCTAGACTAGAACATAACTATGTTTTAGTCTAAGAGTATGGTTAAGAAAGCTAGGTTATCAAGGTATAAGATTAAAAAGATTATTAGGTGTTTTAGTTTGGATTTTACAGCAACTCAAGTAAGTAAGTTACTTGGTATTAACAGGAATACAGTTAATAGATATTTTAATATATTCAGGTGGGTTATCTACAGAACACGGGTATCAGAATTTAAGAAGTTTATCGGAGAAGTAGAACTTGATGAATCATACTTTGGTCCTAGGAGAATAAAAGGAAGAAAAACTAAGAGAGGGAGAGGGACTCATAAGAAACCAGTGTTTGGAATATATGAGAGAAATGGAAGAGTATATACAGAGATAATACTAAGCTGTAGTAGAAGAATACTCAGAAAAGTTGTAGAAGGAAAGGTAGATTTAGAAAGTACAATCTATTCAGATGCTTGGAAAGGATACGATGGACTTGTTGACGTAGGATTTAATAAACACCTTAGAATTAATCATAATATAGATGACTTCATCTTGCGGGAAGGGAATACATATAAATGGCATAGAATCTTTCTGGAGTTTTACAAAGAGAAGACTTACTAAGTTAGAGTGGAGTAAAAAAGAACTTCAACCTACACTTAAAAGAATGTGAATGGAGATGGAATAAGAGTGATATACAATTAGAAGAAGAACTAACTAAAATTCTTAAAAAATACTATTAAGAGTTGTCCATATATTCTATTTAATATGCTAGTCTAGAGCCTTACGATTAATCATGAGAATAGAATAGTACTTTTTAATCCTTGGGCTGAGAGGATATTGGGTATAAAGAGTGAAGATATTGTTGGTTACAAAATAGATGATGAGAGACCAGAGAATGTTTCGAAAGATACCTATAAGAATTTAATCCATGTTGTTAAGGCAAGAAGCAAAAATAATCAGAAGACAGAGGTGGTTTTTAAAAAACCAGAAGAGATAATTTTAGAAATAACAGAAGTTTCTCTTAAAGACCCACAAGGTGTAACAATAGGAACGTTAAAGATTTTGAATGATGTTAACAGAGAAAGACTGATAGATCGTATGAAATCAGAGTTTATCTCTATTGCATCCCATCAGCTTCGTACTCCCCTTTCTGCAGTCAAATAGGTTTTTAAAATGGTTTTAGAACAAGAATCAGGTCCTATAAATTCAGAGCAAAAAGACCTTCTTAATAAAGGTTATCAAAGCAATGAAAGAATGATTACTCTTATTAATGACTTATTAAATGTTTCTAGAATAGAGGAAGGAAAGTTCAAGTATGTCTTTAAAAAAGTTGATTTTGGGAAAGTAATTTCCGAAGTAGTAGATGAATTTAAGGAAGAGATAAAGATGAGAAAAATTGTGTTTAGCTTTCAAAAAGAATCTAGAGAGATTCCTAAGGTGAAAGTTGATCTTGAGAAAATTCGTCTTGTTATAGAGAATCTGATAGACAATGCCATAAAATATACTCCAGAAAATGGTAAAGTTCAGATTGTTTTAAGAAGGAAGGAAGACAAGATCGAAGTAGAAGTAGCTGATACTGGAGTGGGAATTCCAGCTGATCAGCAGAAACAGCTTTTCTCCAAGTTCTTTAGAGGGAGAAATGTTATCAGAATGCAAACTGATGGATCAGGTTTAGGCTTATTTATTGCAAGAAATATCGTTTTAAAGCATGGAGGAAATATCTGGATTGAATCAGAAGAGGGAAAAGGAACAAGAGCATATTTTATTCTTCCGGTTGCAGAGAAGTTTACTGTGCCAGAAAAGAGGGAAGAAGATTATGAGAAGTTTATTACAGGATTCTAATAGAGGCTAGGCACTAGGGACTAGTGGTTAGTGAATAGCAAATTCTAGATTCTTCCTGATTCATAATTCATATTTTTTTATTTTTTCAGCCCTAGGCTGATCCGTCTTTGATGGATATTTTTAAACTTTAAACTTCCTTGAGAGGGGGTGAAGAATATGTCTATTCAAACAGGTGTGGGTAAAAGTAAAAATAAAGGTTCTGAAAAAGCTGGCATTGAGGCTGCTCGAGAGGCGATAAGTCAAATACAAGGACTAGAGCCTGATTTAGTTATGGTTTTTGCTTCAGCGCAATTTGACCAAGAAAAGATGTTGCAGGGTGTACGTAGCATAACTAAAGATACTCCCCTTGTTGGTTGTAGTACTTCAGGAGAAATTATAACAGAAGGGCCAGGTAGTAAATTAGTGATAGTAATGGTTCTTAAATCTGATCAGGTCAAGTTTACTATTGGGATAGGAAAAGATATAAAAGCTGACTCACGTGATGCTGGTAGAAAAGCAGCAGAAGATGTAGTGCAAAAGACCAAAGGTGAGCTCTCCATGTTTATTATGCTACCTGATGGGCTCACTGGTAATGGTGCTGATATCGTCCGTGGTGTTCAAGATGTATTAGGAGAGCATTTCCCCATTATGGGCGGTTCAGCTGGTGATGATTTTAAGTTTGAGAAAACTTTTGAATATTATAATGGAGAGGTACTTAATGATAGTGTTGTGGCAGTTGGTTTATCAGGTGAATTTTCTTGGGGTGTTGGTGTGCAGCATGGTTGGGAAGCAATTGGGCTTCCTATGAAAGTAACTAAGTCCGAAGGAGCAGTATTGAAAGAATTAGATAATAAACCCGCTCTTAAGATTTATGAAGAGTATTTTGGTAAAAAATCTGAGGAATTAATTCGTGAACCTATAGCACGTATGGCTTATACTTATCCTTTAGGTATGAGTGTCAAAGGATCAAAAGAGCTTCTGATTCGTGATGTGGTTATTGCTAATGAAAAGGGCGAGATTACTTGTGCAGCTGAGATTCCTCAAGGCTCAGAAATTCGTCTAATGTTAAGTGATCCAGAAAAGGCTATGAAGGCAGCCAGGAAAGCAGCTGAAAACGCCAGAACTCAACTAAAAGGAGCAAGCCCTAAAGCAATTTTTGTTTTTGATTGCATGGCTCGCAATAAATTACTCGGTGAACGCATTGGTGAGGAAATTACAGCTATTCAGGAAGTGCTTGGCAAAGATGTACCTCTAATTGGCTTTTATACTTATGGAGAGCAGGCTCCTTTAGGTGGTAATATTGATCCTGAGACTTGTCGTTCAGAATTTCATAATGAGACGATGACTTTACTTGTGATTGGAGAGTAATAGTTCAGGCTACTGTGTTACTTCCGCCTTCTCCGCCCGAGGCGGATTCGGCGGATCAGCTGCGGCTGAAGGATATTAGGGAATTAGGCACCAGTAGATTGGATTACAGAGGTTTTAAGAAATGCGAATTTCTGCATAATTTTTCTATTTAGCAGGCCGGGCTTTAGCCCGTAAAACCCCGTGTTACGGGGTCAAACAGGTCTTGGTCCGGCTTTTGCCTAATATAAGCTAAAGGCCCCGTTTTTTGCCCAATCCTTTACGATCTTTACGGTCCAGTGGCTTTTTTTATTTGAGATAATTTATAAGTGGCTTTTTATATGCCAGATAATACCTATTTTAGGAAGACAATTAAATAATATTTGAGATTCAAGTTCTATAGTGTAGAATACTTCTAAGGACTTTTTTTAAATTTTATGAAGATCCTCGGTATCGAAACATCATGCGACGAGACAAGCGCTTCCATTGTAAAAGATGGCAGAGATATTATTTCTCTTATCACTCTTTCGCAAATAGACGTTCATAAGCAGTATGGTGGAGTTTTTCCAGAGATGGCAGCAAGGGAGCATCTTAAAAATATTATCCCTGTTACTCACCAGTGTTTTGAAAAAGCAAAAATTAAACCTGGTAATATTGATTTTATTGCTGTAACAATTGGCCCAGGGCTTCCACCGTCGCTTCTTATTGGAGTTCAAATTGCAAAGAGCCTAGCTTATGTTTGGAATAAACCGATTTATGGTATGAGTCATATTAAAGCGCATATTTACGCGAATTGGCTCGAAAGAAATTTTGAAGATAAAAAGGTCTTTCCTGCTCTATGTTTAGTAGTAAGTGGAGGACATACTTTGCTTGTACTTATGAAATCTCATAGAGAGTTTAAGGCTTTAGGAGAAACAAGAGATGATGCAGCAGGTGAGGCATTTGATAAGGTGGCACGGCTTTTGGGTTTGGGATACCCTGGTGGTCCGATTATTTCTAAATTAGCCGAGAAAGGTAATAGAAAAGCGTTTGATTTGCCACGGCCTATGATCGATACAGAAGATTTTGACTTTAGTTTTTCGGGATTAAAAACTGCAGTCTTAAGAATTGTAAAAGAAAAAGAATGTTGCTCCAAATCTGAAAAGAAAAGCCTTGATTCAAAATTTGTAAAAGACATGGCGGCAAGTTTTGAGCAGGCAGTGGTTGATACTTTGGTGATTAAATCTTTGAAAGCAGCACAAAAGTTTAAACCCAAATCATTGATGCTTTCAGGCGGTGTTGCTGCAAATGGAAATCTTAGGAATTCATTAAAAAAAGAGATCAAAAAACTAGATCCCAAAATTGAGTTTTTTGTTCCAGAAATTAAATATTGTACAGATAATGCAGCGATGGTAGCATGCGCTGGATTTTATTGTAGTAAGAAAGAAAGGGTTAGGTTTGATGAAATTGATAGCGATGCGAATTTGAGGTTAGGTGGTAGATGATAGGGATTAGATTGTAGGGAGTTGGATTTAAGATTTTTAGCTTCTTTCTCTGTGGAAAACTTCTTCCTTAACGAAGAAGACAAACTTTGCTAAAATTACATTAACAATTTTAGGAGTGATTAAATAAAAACCCATGAGAACACATTACAAAAAGTTACTGGTAAGTGTTGTCTTTTTAATTCTCGTTTCTTCACTTACTGGAGCAAGTTGTAGAGCCTTATTTGGCTCTTTACAAATTAAATCTTCTCCAGAAAAAGCAACGGTTTTTATTAATGGAGAAAATACAGAAAAAGAAACACCCACTAATATAAGACTCCCCAAAGGAAGTTATACTCTAAAACTTACCAAAGAAGGTTATCTAGATTATGAAACAATTGTCCAAATAAATACAAGACAGAAAACAGAAGTAGATGCTACCCTTATCCTTGAAAACTCCCAAGTCTACAGAAATGAGAAGTATGGATATAGTTTTGTTTATCCGGAGGAGTGGAATATAGATGATTTGGACTCAGAGATTATCTACATCCGAAGCTTCTCTAATGTTGAAGAAGGAACTAGTGGAGTTGGTGGTGATGGATGTGAAGTAGTTATGCTAGTTGAGGAAAATTCAGACGATTTATCTATCGAAGATTGGGCTCAAAAAGAGAAAGATAATAATCCTGATTACCACGATCTATCAGTAGAAGATAAGACTTTCGGTGATAATACGTGGAAGAAAGTCATATTCACAGGAGATTTCCAGGGTACAGGATTCCCAATTTATATGACTTGCTCTAATAAAAAATTCTACTCAGCAAGTTATAAGTGTATTAACGAAAAGAGATCTCAGGAATATATGGAGGATTTTGAACTGATTCTTGCTAATTTTGCTTTTTAGAAATAGATTGTCAAAAATATTATGTTTTATAAATGGAGGAATAGGGTATTTAGCTCTATTGTACTATGTGGGCTAATTACTTTAGGTTTATTTTGTCCTTATATAAAGTAGAGTAAATTACTGTTGACTATCTTTGAAATATAAAAAAGAGCAGCTTTTTTAGCTGTCTTTTTTTTAGTGAATTAGGGTATTAGGAGACTATTGGGGAATTTGGATTACAAATCCGCAATTCATAATTCGTGATTCGTAATTCGAAATCATTGGTCATTTTGTCATTGAGTATTGGGATTTGGTTTCCGCCTTCGCTATGCTTCGGCGGATCAGCTGCGGCTGAAGAAATTAGAAATTCGGGAATTAGAGATTTGCAGCCCTTAGATCTATAGATTCCTATTGAACATAAGATAAGCTTTATTTCTTCTCAATTGGCA
>Ga0210006_1002437_pt1 | contig 12225 bp, 10 predicted proteins | sample CryGey02umfilter_2_FD_185452 | JGI IMG/M metagenome (GOLD analysis project Ga0210006, IMG submission 185452) | Groundwater microbial communities from aquifer in Utah, USA - Crystal Geyser 4/10/14 0.2 um filter (SPAdes) (version 3) | ecosystem: Environmental > Aquatic > Deep subsurface >... | reverse complement strand
AATCAGTGGTAAAGTTTCTAGTTGTCTATTTACTAGCTGTCTGGCTGTCTGTTATATGAAAGAAATTAAAATAAAAATTAACGGCAAAAAAATAAGCTGCCTGTCTGGAAAAACCATAATGGAGGCAGCGCGGGAAAACGGGATTTTCATTCCCGGGCTTTGCTATCATCCGGATTTTCCGGTTAAAGGCAATTGCCGAATTTGTATTGTGGAAATCAAGGGTGAGGAAAAACTATCTTTAGCTTGCCAAAGGAAAGTGGAAAACGGCATGGAAATATGGACGGATACGGAAAGGGTTAAAAAATCGCGCAACTTAAATATTGAACTGATTTTTGCCGAGCATATTGAAAAATGCCCGACCTGCATCTGGAACGTCCATTGCGGCCTCTTGGATTTAGCGGAAAGGTATAAAATAGAAATAAAACGTTTTCCCGACCGCAAGGGGAAAAGAAAAACCTATAAATTCGCCAAGGCCGTGGAAATTGACGGAACCCAATGCATTGATTGCCGCAATTGCCTTGATGCTTGTTCTCTTTTGCAAAATATTAATTATTTGGAATTAAAAGGAAAGGGGATTGACCAGGAAATAGTGCCGACCAAGAACAAAAAGATAGATTGCATTTATTGCGGGCAATGCGCGGTTCATTGCCCGGTCGGCGCGGCCCAGGAGCAAAGCCAATGGGAAATGGTGGAAAAAGTTTTGGCGGAGGAGAAAAAAATTGTGGTGGCCCAATTCGCCCCGTCTATTCGGGTAAGCATTGGCGAGGAATTTAATTTACCTTACGGCGAGATTTTAACCGGCCAGGTGGTGGCCGGCCTGAAAGAACTCGGTTTTAATTATGTTTTTGACGTTAGTTTCGGGGCTGATGTGACGACTATGGTTGAGGCGAAGGAATTATTAGAGCGCCTTAAGAATAAAGAGACTACACCCATGGTTACCTCCTGTTGTCCGGCTTGGGTAAAGTACGTTGAGTTTTATCATCCGGAGCTTATCTCTAACTTAACTACGGCCCGCAGTCCGCATATTCATAGCGGCGGGACAATAAAAACTTATTGGGCAGACAAAATGGATATTAATCCAAGAAATATCGTGGTTGTTTCCGTAATGCCCTGTACAGCCAAGAAGTTTGAGGTTACCCGGAAGGAATTGAGAGTGAAAGGATTTTTCCCGGTTGATTATGTTTTGACTACCAGGGAGTTTGCCTGGCTTCTTAAAAAGAACAGTATTGATTTTCCTGAATTAAAGCCGGTCAAAGCTGATGATTGTCTGGGAGAGTACAGCGGGGCCGGTGTCCTTTATGGCGGCAGCGGCGGAGTGATGGAATCGGCTTTACGTACGGCTCAATTTTTTGTCTGCGGTAAAAATAAAGGAAAAATTTGTAAAATCCAACTTGAATTTAAGCAGGTACGTGGATTGGAGGATGTTAAAGAAGCAATAGTGGCTGTGGCTGGTAAAAAATTGCGGGTAGCGGTGGTAAACGGCATCGGCAACATAGAACCGGTAATAAAAAATTTAAATAAATATGATTATATAGAAGTTATGGCCTGCCCGGGCGGATGCATTGGTGGCGGCGGGCAGCCGATTCCGACCACGGATGAAATTAGGAAAAAAAGAATGGCCGCTTTATATAAACTGGATAAAAGCAAAAAAATAAGAAAAGCCCATGAAAATAAGGGGGTTTCGGAGGCTTTGAAATGGCTAGGTGGGCAGGGGAAATTAGAGCATCAGGTGTTGCATACAGGGTATAAGAAGAGAAACTAGTTTATGAATTACAAATATACAAATATTATCACAAATAACACAAATAAAATTTAAGATGTTATATAGAATTTGTGAATTTGTGTTCTGATTTGTGAATTTGTAATAAAAAATATGATTTACACGGGAGAACAAACTATGGCTCGCGTTAACGTTCGGGCAATAGCCCAGTTTCTTGGGCTGGCAGGCGTGGCTACGCTTCTGCCGTTTTTTATCCATTTGCAATGGATAACCGGCCCGGTTATCAATGCCATTTTAATCTTGATTTTATTTTTAGTGGGAATCCGCAGCGCTTTGGTAGTTTGTTTAATCCCTTCTTTGATGGCTTTAGCCGGCGGGCTTCTGCCGGCGATTTTAGCGCCGGTTATTCCTTTTATTATGATCAGTAATGTTATTTTCGTTTTAAGCATTGAGTGGATTTATAACCAGAGCAGGAATGAGGCCAAAGGCTATTGGCTTGGGGTTTTAGTCGGCGCTGGCTTAAAGTTTTTATTTCTATTAGCTAGCGTAAATCTTATCGGCCGGTTGCTTATTAAACAGGAATTGACCATAAAGGTGGCGCAGATAATGAGTTGGCCGCAATTTGCCACAGCCGTAGCCGGCGGTTTGATTGCCTGGGCAGTTCTAAAATGGCTGAAAAGAATCGCATAACGCACATCGCATATCGCGTATCGCATAACTTATAACGTAATAATATGGAAGAGAAAAGATATCCTCGCGTCGGTGTTGGCGTGATGATACAAAATGAAAAAGGGGAAGTGCTTCTTGGCTTGCGCCAAGGCTCACATGGAGCCGGGGAATGGAGTTTTCCCGGCGGGCATTTAGAATTTGGGGAAACCGTTTTTCAGACTGCCAAACGGGAAGTAGAAGAAGAAACTGGCCTGGAAGTAGATGAATTTGAACTGGTATCGGTATATGATGAAATGCGCTATATAAAAACAGATAATAAGCATTATCTTGGCTTGGGAGTTAGGGCAAGATATAGAGGGGGCGAGCCAAGAATAATGGAACCGGATAAATGCCAAAAATGGGGGTGGTACAGTTTAGATAATTTGCCGGCCAAAATGCTTGACAATACGGAAGGAATTATAAAAAATTATAAAGCCGGAAAAATTTACTAAGATTTTGACTAAATTTTGATTTTCTGGTATTATTTAAGATAGATTTAGCCAATTTAAAAGTTGGCTTTTTATGTTATAATATAATCAGATGCGGGACTACCTGCCTACCGGCAGGCAGGCGAATTCCGCTCATTCGAATTAAATAAGGAATATGGAAAAAAAGATGAACATACCGGGGTATGTTCAGGAAATAACAGAAAAATTAGAAGAAGCGGGCTTTGCGGCCTATATTGTAGGCGGATGCGTGCGGGATTTGTTATTGGAAAAAGAAGTGGAAGATTGGGACGTTACTACTAAGGCCAGACCGGAAGAGGTTTTAAAAATTTTTGCTGCTGGCAAGTATGAAAATAAATTTGGCACAGTCTTGGTGCCGGTTAAGGATAAAGACGGAAAAACGGAGGATGTTGTGGAAATAACCACTTATCGCAGCGAACAAGGTTATAGCGACCGCCGGCATCCGGACCAGGTAAAATTTGAAGATATTTTGGAAAAAGATTTGGAAAGGCGGGATTTTACAATAAATGCGATGGCCATTGGTCGCATAACGCATAACGCAAAACGCGTAACGCCGGAGAATAAAACTTGTTATGCGATATGCGATATGCGATATGTGATTGTGGACTTGTTCGGGGGGCGGAAAGATTTAGAGAAAAAAATTATCCGGGCGGTGGGGGAACCGGCAGATAGATTTAAAGAAGACGCTTTGCGCCTGATGCGGGCGATCAGGTTTTCCTGCCAGCTTGGCTTTGCGATTGAGCCGAAAACCGAAAGGGCGATAAAGAAAATGGCCGGCGGGATTAAATTTATCTCCCAGGAAAGGATAAGAGATGAACTTATTAAGATTCTGGATAGCGGCAAAGCTTACGAGGGGATAATGTTTCTCCATGAAAATAAAATATTACAGTATATTCTGCCGGAGCTGGAGCGGGGAGTCGGTGTAGACCAGAACCGGCACCATATCTACACGGTTTTTAACCATTCAGTTTTATCTTTAAAATATTGCCCGAATAAAGACTGGCGGGTGAAATTCGCTTCTTTGCTCCATGATATTGCCAAGCCGCAAGCTAAGAGGATTGTGAGCGACCCTTCGGCTAGCTCAGGGCAAGTTGCCACTTTCTACAACCATGATATTATTGGCGCTAAAATCGTTAAAAAAATAATGCAGCGCCTGAAATTTTCCAACGAAGATACGGAGAAAGTGACGAATTTAATCCGCCATCATATGTTTTATTATAATGTCGGAGAAGTAACCGAGGCCTCGGTCAGGCGCTTGATTAAGAAAGTGGGAGAGGAAAATCTGGCTGATTTAATTGATTTGCGGGTAGCGGACCGGCTCGGCTCCGGCGTGCCCAAAGCCAAGCCCTATAAACTGCGACACCTTGAATATATGATGAAAAAAGTCAGGCAAGACCCGATTTCCGCGAAAATGCTTAAAATAAATGGCGATGATTTAATAAGATTACTAAAAATAACTCCAGGACCGAAAATCGGAGCGATTTTAGATGTGCTTTTGTCCGAAGTGATTGAAGACCCGAAGTTGAATGATAAAAAATATCTAGAAAAGAGAAGCGGGGAATTAAATAAGATGGAGCTGGACGAATTACGAAAAAAAGCCAAAGGGAAAATTCAAGAAAAGAAAATGGAGGATGATAAGGAATTAAAAGGAGAGTTTTGGGTGAAGTAATTTCGCATAACGCATCGCGTAACGCATAACGCAATGAAAAAATTGTTTATTAAGAATAGAAAAAAGCAAAAAATTGCGGTTATAGTGGAAGAAACTGAAAACGCTAAGGGTTTGGCTTTTGTTATGCACGGCTTGGGTGGGTTCAAAGAACAGCCGCATGTAGAAACTTTTACCAGGAGTTTTTTAGAAAAAGGGTTTACTGTCGTGCGTTTTGACACGACTAATTCAATTGGCGAAAGCGATGGGAAATACGAAGATGCCACCGCCACTAATTATTATGAGGACTTGGAAGATGTTATAGAGTGGGCTGGTAAACAAAAATGGTACAAGGAGCCGTTTTGGTTAGCAGGACATAGTTTGGGCGGAATCTGCACGGCTTTGTATGCTCAAAAATATCCAGATAAAGTGAAAGCTATTGCGCTAATATCCACAGTTGTGTCAGGGAAATTAAGTCAGAAAAAATATCCGAAAGAAGAGTTTGAGAATTGGAGAAAAACAGGTTGGTTAATTAAGAAAAGCGGTTCAGTACCCGATCTTATAAAGAAACTAAAGTGGTCCCACATGGAAGACAGACTAAAATATGATGTTTTGAATGATGTTAATAAATTGACAATGCCGATTTTGATGATTGTAGGTGAATTGGATGAAAGTACTCCCATGGAACATCAAAAGATTTTATACGAGAAGTTATCTGGTAAAAAAGAATTACATATTATAAAAGGTGCGCCGCATACTTTCAGAGAAGCAAAACATTTAGAAGAAATTGAAGAGATATTTTTAAGATGGATAGAAGGTGTGTCGTCTGTCATATAACACTTTGATACTTTGGAGTATCAAAGTATAAATTATGCAAAAATCTAAAGTTTATTTTGTCGAATTAAGCGAATTGAATAAAATTAAAAATTTATTGCCTGAATTTTTTTCGCCACTCGGAATAAAAGTTCATTTTGGTGAAGAAGGCAATATTACTTATTTGCCGGCTGCCTACGTTAAAGAGATAGCGGCAATGGTGGAAAATCCTACTTTAATTGAAGGCAATGCTTTATATAAAAGCCCGCGATCTAAAGCGGGAACACACAGGGAATTAGCCTTAAAACATGGTTTTGATTTCTCCCCGATTGATTTTTTAGACGGAGAGTTGGGCGATGACACGATGGAAGTGGAAATGAGGGGCAAGCATTTTAAAACCTGCTATTTAGGTAAGGGACTAGCTAAATATAAATCTCTTCTGGTAATTTCTCATTTTAAAGGCCATATTACCGCCGGCTTTGGCGGAGCCATAAAAAATCTGGGCATGGGGCTGGCTAGCCGGCGGGGGAAACTGGCCCAGCACGCTTTTGTAAAGCATAAGGTAGATTCGGAAAAATGTATTAGTTGCGGTCTATGCCTTGCTAACTGCCCGGTGGAAGCGATCACTTTTGACGAGAATCAGAAAGCAAAAATCAATCAGGAAATTTGCATTAGCTGTTCGAAATGCATGGCTATCTGTCCGGTCAGGGCGATAGAGGTCCCCTGGGCGGAAAAAGAAGAGTTATCTGTTTTTAGACAGCGTTTGGCTGAATATGCCTTAGCCGGAGCGCGGGGTAGGCAATGTTTTTTTATAAATTTTTTAATAAACATTACAGAAAAATGCGATTGTGCTGGCGAAGAGATGAAACCGATGACAGATGATATTGGCGTTTTAATTTCCGCTGACCCGGTAGCGATTGACCAGGCGTCTTATGATTTAGTCGTTAAACAATGTAAAGATTTTGCCAAGCAGAAAGGGGATGAGCAACTGGAGCATGGAGCCAAGATTGGGCTAGGGGCAAGAGAGTATGGATTAATTAAAATATGAGATTTTTGAGATTCTTAAGATTCTTGGGATTCTTGCGATTTTTCTGGACTTAGGAAAATCTTAAGAATCCTAACAATCCCGAAGATCCCAAGAATCCTGTAGTCTTTATGGACCATAAATTTCCTTTCATTGTTAATCTTTGTTATATTTTGAACAAGAAGAATGAAGTGCTTCTGCAATGTAAGAGCCGGGGGTTTGGGGCAGGCAAGTGGAACGGGCCGGGCGGCAAGCAGGACCCGGGTGAGACTGTTGCTGAAGCTGGAATTAGAGAAGTAAAGGAGGAGACTGGCATAACCATCAAGAGTTTAAAAAAGATGGGGGAGTTGGAATTTGTTTTTGTTGATAATGAAGAATCTAATTTTTTAACCCATGTCTTTATCTGCCGCGACTGGGAAGGCAACCCCAAGAATTTAGGCGAAGGGGAATTAAAGTGGTTTAAGATTGATGAAGTGCCTTTGGATAAAATGTGGGACGATGACCAGTACTGGTTAAAACCCTTGCTTGGAGGCGAGTACCAGCATAAAAGATTTTATTTTGATAAAAACGGCAAAGTGATAAAATATTTACCCCGTTAGAAATCTTGCTAGAAAAAAATGAGTAAAAATATCAGCCAGAGGCTTGAGCCCGAGGCTCATCTCAGCCAAAGCCTGCCTGCGCAGGCAGGGCTGACCAGCCTCCCCGGCCTCGCCAATCCCGCCGAGGCGGGAGGGGCGGGCTGGCTGGCGCAAATAACTCTGGAGGAGATCCACCTCCCCGGCCTCGCCAATCCCGCCGAGGCGGGAGGGGCGGGCTGGCTGGCGCAAATAACTCTGGAGGAGATCCGCCTCCCCGGCCTCGCCAAGCGAAGCGGGGCGGGCTGGCGGAAATTAAAATATTATTATGAGTGCGCCAAGTTAAGCTCTATTTATCCAGCTGGTTAAAGTCCAGCTAATCTAAGGTTCAACCAACAGGATTATACAGAACTCTGCATCTAATATCGGCGACGAATTAGGTGAAGCCAGAGGAATGGAAGTATCAGACCGCAAGGGACTTGCCCTGAAGGGATTGAGCCCCGAAACATATATAATCGCAGAGGTCAACCCTGTTCATATATGGGAAGACTACACTATGTTAAGCGTTAGGGTGAGTTTAACATAGCTCTGTCGGGGTCTAAGACCGTGGTAAGATATGGAAAGGATAAATAGGGAACTTGGGAGGTCTGCTCATGCCTCCTGATAACTATATTATTAGGATAACCCCAAACAAGTTGAAGAAACAAGGGAGGGGCTATGGGTATAAGCAGAAGTCTGAACAGTCCGTAGTATCCAACGTTTGCCTGTAATGGGTTTAGCAGGGAAAAGGGGCTGTCGGTAATATCTAAGGGTAGGAGGAAACAAGTATCATACCCAGAGATGAATTTATGGACAATGAAAATAAAAGCAATACAGCTACAAAACTTACTCTTATCACCAAAAGGTCGGAACATATTCCACAAGAGAAATTTAGTGCGCTGGCACACTTGCTAAATGCGGAATATCTAACAGAATGCTATAAAGAACTAAAGAAAGGCAAGGCCGCAGGTATAGATAACAGACGATTAGAAAGCTACACAGATGAAGAGATAAAGCAAGAAATAATAGAAACAGTCAATAAAATGAAAGCCAAGAAATACAAACCAAAACCAGTTAAGAGGGTATTCATAGAAAAGCTAAATGGAAAATTAAGACCATTGGGTATACCAGCAGTAATAGACAAAGTAGTGCAACAGGGAATAAAGAAAATATTAGAAGCCATATATGAACCTCATTTTCTGGATATATCATACGGATTTAGACCTAATAGAAATTGTCATCAAGCATTAAAGGCAGTGTATAAAATGGTAATGACCAAGCCGATAAATTGGATAATAGATATTGATATCAAGGGATTTTTCGATACGGTAAATCATCAATGGATGATAGAATGTTTAAACCAAAAGATAAGTGACCCTAATTTCAAAAGCATTATCATTAAATACCTCAAAGCAGGAGTAATACAAGAAGGAAAATATTGCAGCACTAAACAAGGAACACCGCAAGGAGGCATACTATCACCGATATTAGCCAACATATATCTGCATTATGTGCTGGATTTATGGTTTGAACATAAACTTAAGAATAAAATTAATGGATATACAGAAATAATTAGATACGCCGATGATTTTATTATAGGGGCGCAAACAAAACCAGAAGCAGAGCAAATATTGAAGGAAATCAAAGAACGATTAAGCAAGTTTGACTTAGAGGTGGCTAATGAAAAGACGAGAATTATTGAATTCGGCAGATATGCAGAACAGAACAGTAAAAACAGAGGCCAGAGAAAACCAGATACATTTGATTTTTTAGGATTAACGCATTACTGCTCAAAATCGAGAAAAGGTAATTTTCTAATGAAAATTAAGACAAACAGGAAGAGAATGAGGCAGAGAACCAAAGAGATGAACCAATGGCTAAAAGCAATTAGAAATAAAGCGAAAATCAAGGATATATGGGAAGTATTAGCGGCTAAATTAAGAGGGCATTATAACTATTATGGTATTAGCAGCAACAGAAGAAGCATTCAGACATACTACTATCAGACAATACATCTAACATTTAAATGGATGAACCGCAGAAGCCAAAAGCAAAGTTTTAACTGGCAACAATTCACAGAATATTTAAAATTATACCCCTTACCAAAACCAGCTCTTGTGTATAGTATGTATGACTTATGGTGAACATATTATCGGAGAGCCGTGTGCGGGAAAACCGCCTGCACGGTTCAATTAGGGGTTTCAAATTAATCATTAATTTAGAAATCTACTATGCAATCCTATTATACCGGCATTAGAAATTTTTATTTTTATCTTCTCTATATAGCCCATCAAAGCTATTTATTGCCACCTTATAAAAAAAATTACCCTGAAATAGGGGACCTAATTTCTGTAGTGAGAAATAGTCAGGGAGAATTTAATTACCTCTATCAGGAGAAAAACTCGCCGAGGTTTATAAAATTTTTTATAAAAAACCCAAAAGCTTTCTCTAATTTAATTAGAGATTTAGAGGTTAAAAAACGGAAGGCTTTTAGAAAATACGGCGAAAAATTTAATTCGGCAAATTTAAAGAAATTAGAGGATAGGGGGTTATTAAAAATATACAATAAGCTTTTCTATTTAATAAAGCATTTTTTTTACCTTAACCAGGTCGTCTGGTTTCTTGATATCAGCGGCTATCAGTTTTTAAAAGACAATTTGCTAAAGCAAAATTTTACCTTAGAAGATATTAATTTACTGGCCCAGCCCGACAAGAGAAATTACTTAGAAGAAGAAAAGGAAGAATTTTTGAAACTTTGCCTTAAATGCTTTAAAAACCGAAAAAAAGTCAATCTCCATCGCCTTTTAAAATATCATCTTAAAAAATTCGCTTATACGGGGGTGAGTTATTGTAAAGAGCCGCCGCGTCGGGAAAAAGATTATCTGGAGCAAATTGAGAGATATGGAAAAGAAAAACGAAATTGGCGGTATTTCAAAGAAATTTTAGAAGAACGGAATAAGGATTTTAGAAAGAGAATAAAAGCGCGCGACAAGATGTCTAATGAAATTAAGGATGCCCGTTTTAAGAAAGCAATTTTGGTTTTACGCCAAGCGGCCTGGGGAAAAGATTATTTTCGCGGCAGCATTTCCGAAATTGTCTATCATTATTTTGATGCCTTATTAAGAGAGCTGGCGCGTCGCCTTAAAATAAAAGATAGTCAGATAAAAATTTTAACTGATAAGGAATTAAATCGTCTGGCCGCCGGCAAGAGATTGGACTGGAAAAAAATTAACTTAAGGCAAGAATATTATGCCATCGGCACTTTTAACCATAAATTTTTCCTTTATTACGGCAAAAAAGCCAAACAAATTGAGAATAAATATTTTGCCAAGCCAAAAGGAAACAAAAAAGGAAACAAAATTAGAGAATTAAAAGGAGTTCCGGCGCAAAAAGGGGTGGCAAGAGGTCAGGCCAAGATTATTTTAAGCTATAATGATTTTAAAAAATTTAAAGAAGGAGATATTTTAGTGGCCACCAACACCATGCCGGAATATATGTCAATCTTGAGAAAGGCAGGAGCAATTGTTACGGAAATTGGCGGGGTTACCTGCCACGCGGCCATCGTCGCCCGCGAACTTAAAAAACCCTGTGTTATTGGAGTAAACAGCGCTACAAACATTATAAAAGATGGAGATTTGGTAGAAGTTGACGCGAATAAGGGGATTATCAGAAAGTTATCCCGCCACTAGGGCGGGATGCTCGATTTTGCTGCCAATCGCTCGAGCTCTTGGGCAAAATCGGCAAAAGATGGGGATAGGGTAGAGGTAGACGCCAATAAAGGGATAGTTAGAAAAATTTAACCACACTTTGATACTTTGGAGTATCAAAGTGAAAAGTAAAAATTTTAAATTAAGTTTATGCCTAAAGAAAAATTAGAAAAAATCGCGCGGGAATATGTGATTTCTCTTTTTCCAGTATTTACTATGCTGGATGCTTTTGCCGGGCCCATGAAAAAAAGAGTTGGCGTCACCTGCTCCATAATTATTGTTTTAGAGAATAAGGCCGTTACTTATTATGTTTGGCCATCTAATTGGGGCAGGGCCCATAAAACCTTGGTGGCGAAAATAAAAAGTAATTATAAATTTCTGAAAAATACTTATAAAGAGATTGAAAGATTGGGTAAGCGCCAGACAGCGGCCACCCGCCATCTCATAAAAAAATCTTCCACTTATACCAATAAAGAACTTAACCGTTACTATCAAGATTTCATTGCGAGCAATACCGAACTTTATTCTTTTGGTTTAATTTTATCCCTGCTTGATTTTCAGGAAACGACTTTTATTTCTGATGAACTGCACGCAATTTTAAAGAGAAACAAAGCGGATAAATATTTTAATATTTTAACTACTTCTTGGCGCGACACTTTTAATAAGAACCAAGAAGAGGCTGTTTTAAGAGTGTTATCGCTAATAACAAAAAATAAAAAGCTAGTCAGTTTATTTAAAAAAGAAGGCAGCGCCCAGTTGGCGGCTTATCTAAAAAAGCGGGAGAAAAAAATCTGGAAAATTATTTTGGCTCACACCCGCCGGTATGCCTGGGTGCATTATGTTTATGAAGGCCCGGCCGGAGATGAAATTTATTTTATTGATATTTTAAAAGATTATGCGAAACGGGGAGTTGACCCGGCTAAGGAATTGGCTAAATACAAAAGAGAAAAAGAAGATTTGCGGCAAAAGCAGATAGAGACCATAAAGGAGTTAAAATTAAATGATTATGAGAGACATATTATTGAGGCAGCTAGAGATTTTGTCTTTTTTAAAGCTTACCGCCGTGAACTGCAGACCTGGTCGTATTACCATATGGAATTTTTGCTAAAAGAAATTGCCAAGCGTCTGCATTTAACTTTAAAACAGGTGCGGATGATGCTGCCGGAAGAGGTGGTGACGGCTTTAAAAACTGGGAAGGTTAACCATAATTTATTGAACGAGCGACTAAAATCAGTGGTTTATGGATATAAGCCGGAAAGATTCTGCTGGGTGGGAAAGTCGGCTAAAGATTTTACAAGAAGAGAAATAAAAGCGGAAGAAAAAATAAAAATGGTTGATAAATTGAGCGGGGAAGTGGCTTCGCCGGGTAAGGCCAAAGGGGAAGTGGCGATTATTAATGCGCCGGAGGATATAAAAAAAATGAAAGCTGGTAATATTTTAGTTTCATTTTCTACTAATCCGAACCTTATGCCGGCTATCCGTCAGGCCTCGGCGATTGTGACGGACGAGGGTGGGTTAACCTGCCAT
>Ga0210006_1002435_pt1 | contig 12231 bp, 11 predicted proteins | sample CryGey02umfilter_2_FD_185452 | JGI IMG/M metagenome (GOLD analysis project Ga0210006, IMG submission 185452) | Groundwater microbial communities from aquifer in Utah, USA - Crystal Geyser 4/10/14 0.2 um filter (SPAdes) (version 3) | ecosystem: Environmental > Aquatic > Deep subsurface >... | reverse complement strand
GCTGTCACTTCAACATTCATTAACTTGGGAGGAGATAAACATGAAGTTACGTTCTGCGAAAGTACTAACATCACTGCTGGGGTTGGCCGCTCTACCCTTTGCGGTTCACACTGCCTATGCGGAAACAGCGCCCGCGATGACTGAAGCGGAAGTGGCTCAAGGAAGCAAGATTTTCTTCGAGCGCTGCGCGGGTTGTCATGGTGTGTTGCGCAAGGGGGCAACCGGCAAGCCGTTGACGCCGGATCTCACCATTCCAAAAGGTACGGAATACCTGAAGGCATTTATCGGCTATGGCTCTCCGGGCGGGATGCCGAACTTTGGTTCCAGCGGTGAACTGACTGAAGCGCAAGTCGATCTGATGGCGCGTTATGTGCAGCAGACACCGGTGGCGCCGCCTGAAATGAGCCTCAAGGATATGGAGGCAACCTGGAAAGTTTTGGTGGCCGTGAAGGATCGCCCAACCAAGAAGATGAACAAGATCAATTTGGATAACTTGTTCTCAGTCACATTGCGCGATGACGGTAAAGTGGCGTTGATCGATGGCGATTCCAAGAAAATCATCACCACGCTCGACACCGGGTATGCGGTGCACATCTCACGTTACTCTGCATCCGGTCGTTACCTCTATGTGACCGGTCGCGACGCCAAGATCAACCTGATCGACTTGTGGATGAAGGTGCCCGCAGTGGTGGCCGAAATCAAGACCGGTGTTGAGGCGCGTTCGGTGGAAACTTCCAAGTTCAAAGGCTGGGAAGACAAGTACGCGATCTCCGGAACGTACTGGCCGCCACAGTTCGTGATCATGGAAGGCGACACACTGAAACCGTTGAAACTTGTTTCGACCAGCGGTATCGCTTCCGAGACCAACGAGTTTGTGCGTGAAGCCCGTGTTGCGGCCATCGTGGCTTCTCCCTATAAGCCGGAATTCATGGTCAACGTGAAAGAAGCCGGCAAGGTGATGATGGTCGATTACTCCGACCTGCACAACCTGAAGACGACGATAATCGACACCCCCCGCTTCCTGCATGATGGTGGCTTGGATTCTACCCGCCGTTACTTCATGGATGCCGCCAACGCCTCCAACAAGATCGCGGTGATCGACCTCAAGACCGACAAGCTTGCCGCCGTGGTTGACGTGGATAAGGTTCCGCATCCGGGCCGTGGCGCAAACTTTATCGATCCGAAGTTTGGACCGGTGTGGGCGACGAGTCACTTGGGTGCAGATACCATCGCTGTGATCGGTACCGACCCGGTTAAACACAAGCAATATGCCTGGAAAATGGTAAGGAAGATCAAGGGTCATGGTAGTGGTTCGTTGTTCATCAAGAGCCATCCGAAATCGACAAACTTGTGGGTGGATGCACCGCTTAACGGGGATGCCGCGATCAGCCAGTCGGTCGGGGTGCTCGACATCAACAATCTTGAAGCCGGTGTGACTGTATTGCCGATTGCCGAGTGGGCGAACTTGGGTGAAGGTGCCAAGCGTGTCGTTCAGCCGGAATACAACAATAAAGGTGACGAGGTATGGTTCTCGGTATGGAACGCTGCCAACCTGAAGTCTGCATTGGTGGTTGTGGATGACAAGACCCGCAAGCTGAAGAAGGTGATCAATGATCCACGAATCATCACGCCGACCGGGCACTTCAATCTGCACAACACGATGCATGATGTCTATTAATTATAATTAAGTAGTACTTGCACGGAGGGCGGGAAGTTTCCGCCCTCTTTTTGAGGAAATTTATCAATGAGGAGAGGAACCATGTCAGTCAAAAAATACCAGGTAACAAAAGTAGCGGCTTTAACGGCGCTGTTGTTCACCCCCGGCGTCTGGGCGGCGGATACGCTGACCGAAGCGCTGACCGGCGGCAAGCCCTCGGCCAACCTGCAACTGCGCTATGAGAACGTAAATGAAAGCAAAGCCATCCGCAACGCTAACGCCTATACCGGGCGCCTGCGTCTGGGCTACACCACCGACACCTACAAAGGCTTTGGCATCATGGTCGAAGCAGAATCGTTGAGGGCTCTGGGCAACAAGAACTATAACAGCCTGGCGTCTGGCAACCCGGGTTCAGGCACGCACAGCGTTGTGGCCGACCCGGAAGCCACCGAAATTAACCAGGCTTACCTGAGCTACAGCGACAGCAACCTCACCCACACGGTCGCCAAGTGGGGGCGCCAGCGCCTCATTCTGGACAACGCCCGCTTCGTCGGCAACGTCGGCTGGCGCCAGAACGAGCAAACCTTCGACGCCTTCTCGCTGGTCAACAAATCGCTGCCCGACACCACCCTTACCGCCGCATATGTCACCAATGTCAACCGCATCTTCAGCGACAACGCCGCTGCCACCACCGGCGCCGCCGCCGGCAACCACAGGATGCGTTCCACCCTGCTCAACGCCAGCTACAAAGGCTGGAGTCTGGCCGGCATCACCGGCTATGCCTACCTGCTCGACTACGACAACACCACCGGCTTCACCGCCAATTCCACCAACACCTATGGCATTCGCCTCAACGGGAAAGCGCCCATCGGCGGCAACAAACTGCTGTACACCGCCGAATATGCAAACCAGAAGGACGCCGCCAGCAACGCCTCCAACTACAGCGCCGACTACGCCCTGCTGGAAGCCGGAGTCGATCTGACCGGCATTGCGGTGTTCAAAGCGGGCTACGAATTGCTGGGTGAAGATAAAGGCACCGCCTTCAAGACCCCGCTGGCCACGCTGCATGCCTTCAACGGCTGGGCCGACCAGTTCCTGGCCACCCCCAACCAGGGCTTGCAGGATGTTTATGTATCGGCCAACACCAAACTGGCCGGGGTTGGCCTGGGCGCGGTCTATCACGACTTCAAGGCAGACCAATCCACCGCCACCATCAACGACCTGGGCAAGGAATGGGACCTGGTGGCGACCTATGCCTTCGCCAAGCACTATGTCGTCGGGCTGAAGTATGCCGACTACTCCGCCGGCGATGCGGCGGCGGGCAAGGTCGATACCAAGAAAACCTGGCTGTGGGGGGAATTCAAATTCTAGAAGATTGTCGACCTCCGGATGGGAAATACGATGGATATCTCGAAAAAACTCTTCCGCCGTAAGCCGCAATTCAAAAAAGGTGAGTTAAATAATGCATGACAATTCGTTGCAATTATCGAGGATAGGCGTTCTGTCGTTATTATTTGTCTGTTCAAGCTTGGCGCCGGGAGATTCTGTCGCTGAAGGCGTTGTGGCACCTGCTCCCGAGCGGCAAGCGGAACTGTTTAATCTGATTCGGCAGGACTGCGGCTCCTGCCATGGCTTGCAAATGACCGGCGGGCTGGGTTTGCCGCTTACGCCGGAGGCGCTCAAGGATAAATCACCCGAAGCGCTTAAAGATGTCATCTTGTATGGGCGCAATGGCACGACCATGCCGCCGTGGAATCCGTTTTTAACCGAAGCCGAAGCCGTCTGGATGGTGCGTATGCTGCAGAAAAGATTGCCTCGATATGTGCCGTGATCGAATTTTGATTTTTCTGCTCGCCCTGCTTTCACTGACGGGGTGTGTTGCCACTGCGCCGCTGCGCGGCACGGGTGATTTGGGCGTGATCATCGAACGCGCCACGGGTAGCGTTCAGGTGGTGGAAACCACGTGTCGCACCAGCCTCGGTCGCATCAACGGTTTGGGCGATTTGTCGCATGCTTCCGTCAATTACTCACGCGATGCGCGCTATGCTTTTGTGTTCGGCCGGGATGGTGGCCTGACCAAGGTGGATCTGCTGGAAAATCGCATCGTCAAGCGCGTGCTGCAGTCCGGCAACAGCATCGGCGGCGCGATTTCACAGGATGGCAAACTCGTGGCGGTGGCCAACTACACGCCGGGCGGTATCAAGGTTTTCGATGCGGAAACGCTCGATCTGGTGGCCGACATTCCCGCCATCGACCAGAGCGGAAGGTCCTCCAAGGTGATCGGGCTGGTTGATGCACCGGGCAACCGTTTCATATTCAGTCTGTTTGAGGCCGGTGAAATCTGGGTGGCGGACATGCGTACCCCCGGCGCACCAGTGCTGACGAAATTTCGCAATATTGGCATGGCACCTTACGATGCGATGATTACTGCCGATGGCCGCTATTATCTGGCTGGACTGTTCGGCGAGGACGGTCTGGCCCTGCTGGATTTGTGGAACATGGACGCCGGGGTGAGGCGCATCCTGAACGGTTACGGCAAGGGCGAACAAAAACTGCCGGTGTATAAGATGCCGCATCTAGAAGGATGGACGGCCACCGGCACCGAACTGTTGGTGCCGGCCGTGGGAAGACATGAAGTCCTGGTCATCGCGCAGGGCAAATGGTCGGAGGTCGGGCGGATTCCGGTTTACGGCCAGCCTGTATTTGTCGTGGCGCGTCCCGATAATCGCCAGGTATGGGTGAATTTTGCTTTTCCGCACAATGATACGGTTCAGGTGATCGATGTGCCGAGCCGCACGATCATAAAAACACTGAAACCTGGCAAGGCCATCATGCATATGGAATTTACGCCGCGTGGGGAACAGATATGGCTCTCCGCGCGCGACGAGGATAAGGTGGCTATTTACGACACCGGGACCTTCACGAAAATCGGCGAGTTGTCTGCCGACAAGCCCAGCGGCATTTTCTTTACGCACCGTGCACACCGCACCGGCCTGTGATGCTGCGCACCCCCCTCACCCCAACCCCGCTCCGCGCCCCACGGCTGGCTTTGCACAGCCAGCCGACTCCGGCGGCGGGAAGCTCGCTTGCCGAAACCCCGCCTACGTCCCGCAAGCGGGCGGGGGATCAATGAGAAAAACGCGGAACGGTCCTGAAATGACTGATCTCGAACTGCATCTGCTCAACGATTTCCAACGCGACTTTCCGCTGGTGCCCGCACCTTTTGCTGTTATCGCCGGACGTCTGGGCACGAACGAAGCCGAAGTGCTGGAGACATTGACCCGGCTTCAGACTTGCGGAAAAGTGAGCCGGGTGGGCGCCGTATTCATGCCGCACAGCATCGGCTCCAGCACGCTTGCCGCGTTGGCCGTGGCGGCGGAGGAGCTCGATGAAGTCGCCCAACTGGTTAGCTGTTATGCCGAAGTCAATCACAACTACGAGCGCGAGCATCGCTATAACCTGTGGTTTGTCGTGACTGCCCTGGATGAGGCTCGGGTACAGGAAGTGCTGGACAAAATTGAATGCCGTACCGGCTATCAACCGCTGCATTTGCCGATGCTTGAAGATTTTCATATTGACCTTGGTTTTGATCTTTCCCGGCCACACCGGGGCTGCAGTAGCGCTACCCGGAAGGGCGCAGGCGGCGCAGTGCCCCCGCCATGCCGTGCTGCATTGCAGCCATCCGAAACCGCGCTGATAGGTGCAATCCAGCATGGCTTGCCGTTGCTGCCGCGCCCCTTTGCTGTAATCGGGACGGGTATCGGACTTGCCGAAAATGCGGTCATCGCGGACATTGCGCATTGGCTGGAGCAGGGCGTCATCAAACGCATGGGAGTGGTGGTGCGCCATCATGAACTTGGCTATCGTGCCAACGCGATGGTGGTATGGGATATACCGGATGACCAGGTGAGTGTGCTGGGTCATCGTCTCGGCAACTTCGATTTCGTCACCTTGTGCTATCGGCGGCCGCGCCGTTTGCCGGCTTGGCGCTACAACCTGTTCACCATGATTCATGGCAGGCATCGCGATGAAGTGCTGGGCCGTGTGGCGCAATTGATGGAGCAGTGCGGCCTGGAGAATGTTGCGCATGAAGTATTGTTCAGCCGCCGCCGTTTCAAACAATGTGGCGCGCACTATGTGCCCAATCCGGTGACAGCGCTCACAGAGGCACGGCATGCCGTGCCTGCCCTTGTGGGATGCATTCGTGGATGATCTGGATCGCGCAATCGTCAATTCCATGCAGGGCGGATTCCCGATCTGCGATTATCCCTTTGCCGAAGTTGCGGCACGGCTGCATACTGGCGAACAGGAACTGATTTCCAGGATTGACCTGCTACTGGAGCGGGGTGTGCTGTCCCGTTTTGGCCCGATGTACCATGCCGAACGCATGGGTGGGCGCTTGAGCCTGGCTGCGATGAAAATACCACAATCGGATTTCGAGCGTGTGGCAGAAATATTGAATGCAATGCCGGAAGTGGCACATAACTATGCGCGTGACCATGTGCTCAATATATGGTTTGTGCTCGCCACGGAGACGCCACGGGAGCATGCGGCGGCGCTCGAAAAAATCGGGCGAGAAACTGGCTATCCGGTCTATGACATGCCAAAGATCAGGGAATACTTTGTCGGGTTGAGGTTGACTGCATGACACTCGAAGCCTCACCCGACGAAATCGACCGCCGTATTGTCCTGGCTACGCAATCCGGCCTGCCGCTGCAACCGCAGCCTTATCACGCGGTTGCCCGGCAGGTGGGCGTTCCTGTCGAGGAGGTGATGGCGCGCATGCGGCGCATGCTTGAAACCGGGGTGATCCGCCGCATCGGCGTAGTGCCCAACCATTACGCGCTGGGCTATAAGGCGAACGGCATGACGGTATGGGATGTCCCGGATGGGCTGGTGGATGAGTTGGGCGCAAGCGTCGGCGCGCTGGACTTTGTCAGCCATTGCTATCATCGTCCGCGCCATTTGCCGGACTGGCCTTATAATTTTTTTGCCATGGTGCATGGACATGACCGTGGCGAAGTGGAGGAGTTGGTGCACCGCATTGCCGGATTGATCGGGGATGCCGACCGTGGCCACGAGATTCTTTACAGCACGCGCATCCTGAAGAAAACCGGCTTGCGCATCGGAGGGTAATCATGTTTCGCATTTCCCAATTCATGCAGGAAATCGCCCGACCGACACCACTCGGTCCAAAACGCAATCCGCCCGGGCCGGTGGTGATCTGGAACCTGATCCGCCGTTGCAACCTGACCTGCAAGCACTGTTATTCGATTTCGGCGGACAAGGATTTTCCGGGCGAGCTTTCCACTGCGGAAGTTTTTACCGTGATGGACGATCTCAAGCGCTTCCATGTGCCGGTGCTGATCCTGTCGGGCGGAGAACCGCTGCTGCATCCGGATATTTTCGAGATTTCCCGTCGCGCAAAAGAGATGGGATTCTATGTCGGCCTGTCGAGCAACGGCACGCTGATCGACGAAAGCAACATCGAGCGCATCGCGGCGGTGGGGTATGACTATGTCGGCGTCAGCCTGGACGGCATCAGGGAAACCCACGACAAATTCCGCCGCATGGCCGGCGCCTACGACAAATCCATGCACGGTATCCGTCTGTGCAAGGCGCGCGGCATCAAGGTCGGTATCCGCTTCACGCTGACCCAGGACAATGCCCACGACTTGCCCGGTCTGTTGCACCTGATGGAAGAAGAGGAACTGGACAAGTTTTATCTGTCGCACCTCAACTATGCCGGGCGCGGCAACAAGAACCGCAAACATGATGCATTTCATCAGACCACCCGGCTGGCCATGGATCTTTTGTTCGATACCTGCTGGCAACACCAGCAGGAGGGCAAACCCAGGGAATTCGTGAGCGGCAACAACGATGCCGACGGCGTGTACCTGCTGTACTGGGTGCGGCGCAACTTTCCGCATCTCGAAGACCATATCCACGCCAAGCTCGAGCAATGGGGCGGTAATTCGTCCGGCGTGAATGTGGCCAACATCGACAACCTCGGCAACGTGCATCCGGATACCATGTGGTGGAATTACACGCTCGGCAATGTGCGCGAGCGGCCGTTCTCGGCGATCTGGACCGACACGTCCGACCCCATCATGGCCGGGCTGAAAGCGCACCCGCGCAAGGTCGGCGGGCGTTGCGGCGCATGCCAGTATTTCAACATCTGCGGCGGCAATACGCGGGTGCGCGCCTGGCAGGTGAGCGGTGACCCGTGGGCGGAAGATCCGGCTTGTTATCTGGATGATGAGGAAATTGGCATTGCTGTTGCGACAGCTACTGAAAGTTGAAAATGATCAAAAAATCTCTGTGCCTCTGTGTCTCTGTGGTTGGTTTGTTCCTGGCTTTTGAAGCTTTTGCCGGTCAACCGGTTGAAAAAAATTATGCCGAGCATTGCGCCGCCTGCCACGGCGCGGAGCGTCTGGGCGGTGTCGGTCCGGCTTTGCTGCCGGAAAACCTGGCGCGCCTGAACCGCGCAGGTGCATTCAAGACCACCGCCGAAGGGCGCAACGCCAGCCAGATGCCGGGTTTTGCCGACAAGCTTTCCGCAGACGAAATCAAGGCGCTGGTGGATACCATCTACACCCCCTTGCCAGCCGTGCCGGTGTGGGGAGAAAAACAGATCATCGCCTCGCACCTGCAACATGTGCCGTCCGGAAGCCTGCCCGACCGACCGGTATTCAATGCGGATCCGCTTAATCTCTTTGTCGTGGTGGAACTCGGCGACCACCATGCCACCATTCTGGACGGTGACAAATTCGAGCCGATTGTCCGTTTCAAGACGCGTTTCGCCCTGCATGGCGGGCCGAAGTTCAGCCCGGACGGGCGCTATGTGTACTTCGCCTCGCGCGATGGCTGGATCAGCAAATTCGACATCTACAACCTGAAAATGGTGGCGGAGGTGCGCGCCGGCATCAACACCCGCAACCTCGCCGTGTCCGGTGATGGCAGGACCGTGCTGGTGGGCAACTATCTGCCGCATTCCCTGGTGCTGTTGAACGCGGAAGATCTTGCGCTGATCAAGGTCATTCCTGCCGTCGGGCAGGACGGCAAGAGTTCGCGGGTATCCGCCGTGTATCAGGCCGCGCCGCGCGGCAGCTTTGTCGCGGCGCTGAAGGATGCGAAAGAGGTATGGGAGATACCCTACGGCGATGGAAAATTTCCAGCACGCCGCATCGCCACCGATGATTACCTGGATGACTTCTTCTTCGATCAAGCCTATCGGCACATGATCGGCGCCGCGCGGGGCGGCAAAAAAGGGCTGGTGATCGATCTCGATTCCGGCAAAAAGATCGCGACACTCGATTTGCCTGGCATGCCGCACCTGGGTTCCGGCATTACCTGGGAGTATCAGGGGCATCCGGTACTGGCGACGCCGAATCTGAAAGAACCGCTGGTGAGCGTGATCGACATGACCACCTGGCAGACGATCAAGCAGATCAAGACGCTCGGCGGTGGTTTCTTCATGCGCAGCCACGAAAATACACCCTATGCGTGGACCGACGGATTCAACAGTACAGACCACCGCGATGTGATGCACATCATCGACAAGCGCACGCTGGAGGTGGTCAAGATTCTGCGCCCGATGCCGGGCAAGACGGCGGCACACGTCGAATTCACCCGCGACGGGAAATACGTGCTGATCAGCATCTGGGAAAACGATGGTTGGCTGCTTGTCTACGATGCGGCCACGCTGAAAGAGATCAAACGTTTGCCGATGAACAAGCCCTCCGGCAAGTACAATGTGTATAACAAAATCACGCGCTCGGCCGGCACCAGCCACTGAAACGGGATTCCCGTAACATAAGGGCGCCTCTATAAATTCATTTTGCAGGCGAATCGCGGCAAAGCGCGGTGCTCGGAATCCTCATGTACGTCTGTGTACACTCCGGTTCCTGTGCTCCGTGCGCCTTGCGCTTCATCCCGCAAAAGTGAATTTCTAAAGGTGCCCATAAAAGACTCAAAGGTTCAGTATGGATTTTTTACCTATTTTCATGAATGTCAAAGACCGCTCATGTCTCATCGTCGGCGGTGGCGAAGTCGCGCAGCGCAAAGCTTCGGTGCTGCTGGATGCGGGCGCAATGGTAAAAGTCGTTGCCCCGGAGATTTCCGGCGCTTTTGCCGACATGCCCGATGTCGAATGCGTCATGGATCGCTTCCAGCCAGGTCATCTGGACGGCGCAGTGCTGGCCATTGCCGCGACCGATGACAGAGCAGTCAATCGGGAGGTTTCGCAGCAGGCGCGCGCGCGGAATATTCCGGTAAACGTGGTCGACAACCCCGATTTATGCACCTTCATCATGCCGTCGATTCTGGACCGCTCGCCGCTGATGGTGGCGTTCTCCAGCGGTGGAGCATCCCCGGTGCTCGCCAGAATGTTGCGCGGCAAGCTGGAAACCATGATTCCACAAGGCTATGGCCGGCTGACCGCATTCTGTGCGCGGCTACGCGGCATCGTCAAAACGCGTATCGCCGAGCCGGCCCGGCGGCGCGTCTTTTGGGAGAATGTGCTGGAAGGCGCGATTGCCGAAAAGGTGTTGGCGGGTGACGAGGCGGGCGCGGAAGCCATGCTGCTCAGCCTGCTGGAAAGCGCGGATGCGGTACCGGCCGGCGAGGTGTATCTGGTCGGCGCAGGCCCCGGCGACCCGGATCTGCTGACTTTCCGCGCCCTGCGCCTGATGCAGAAGGCCGATGTGGTGGTGTACGATAATCTGGTATCCAAACCCATCGTCGAAATGACGCGGCGCGATGCGACTCGCATCTTCGTTGGCAAGCAACGCGGCAACCATACCTTGCCGCAGGGAGAAATCAATGCGCTGCTGGTGCGACTGGCACAGGAGGGTAAACGCGTGCTGCGCCTCAAGGGCGGCGACCCCTTCATCTTCGGGCGCGGCGGCGAAGAAATCGAAACTCTCGCCCGACATGCCATCCCGTTTCAGGTCGTCCCGGGCATCACGGCGGCATCCGGCGTTTCAGCTTATGCGGGCATCCCGCTGACGCACCGCGACTATGCGCAGTCCTGCACATTCGTCACGGGGCACTTGAAGGACGGCAGCATTAATCTCGACTGGGATGGTCTGGCGCGCCCCAAACAAACCATCGTGTTCTATATGGGCTTGCATGGCCTGGATACGATCTGCGCCAAACTCATCGAGCACGGCTTGCCGGACGCCACCCCGGCCGCCATCGTGCAGCAGGGCACCACACCCAACCAGCGAGTTATTACCGGGACGCTGGCCACGCTGCCGGCTATCGCCCAACTGGAAGCGCCCAAACCACCTTCCCTGATTATTGTCGGCGGCGTCGTGACACTCCGGGCAAAATTGGCCTGGTTTAACTTGAGCCAACACGAGATAACTTGACTGCATAGCTATCGAAGCTTGCAATCAGCATCTTCTGGAACACGCAAAATTCAGAGAATGAAATTGAATAGCATTGACGAGATGCAGTTTTTGAATGACCGGCTCACCGCTCGGCAACGGGGAAAACTGGCAGCAGGAAACCCGTCTATTGGAGGGCAAAAAACCGGGAGAAGGTCAGGCGGACATGAGTAAAGCCTTTACCCGCGAGAGCGACGATGCTGACGACGAGGAGTTGGCGTTGCCACCGATCCCGGCCGGCACGAAGAATTACATGACCCCGGCGGGCTATCGCCGCCTGAAAGACGAGTACATGCAGTTGCTCGACGTGGAACGCCCGGCGCTGGTGCAGACCGTGCATTGGGCGGCGTCCAACGGCGACCGTTCCGAGAACGGCGACTACATCTACGGCAAGAAGCGCCTGCGCGAGATCGACCGCCGCCTGCGTTTCCTCGCCAAACGCATGGAAAATTCCGAAGTGATTGACCCCGCGCAGCGCCAAGGTTGCGAACAGGTGTTCTTTGGCGCGACAGTGACGGTGTGCCACGCCGACGGGGTGGAACGCATCTACAGCATCGTCGGCATCGACGAGGCGAACGCGCACAAGGGTCGTGTCAGCTGGGTGTCGCCGCTGGCGCGCGTGCTGCTCAAGAAACGCGAGGATGACGTCGTGATGTTGCCCTTGCCAGACGGGGTGGAAGAGCTGGTGGTGGTCGGGGTGGAATACTGCGCCATCGATACCGATTGAAAACACCATCATGAAATTTCTCAAATCTGAATTCCCCATCGCCGTCGCGCTCATCGTGCTCGGGCTGGGGCTTGCCCTGGAGCATGGTGCAGTCGAACACGGCGGTGGCTTGCTGTGGGGCTTGCTGGGGGTCATTCTTGCCGCGATCATCGCTGTCGCCTTCCGCATTGCGCACCATGCCGAGGTGCTGGCGGTGCGCCTCGGCGAACCGTATGGCACGCTGATCCTGACGTTGGCCGCGGTATCGGTGGAGGTGGTGATCCTGGTGGTGTTGTTGCAGGGTGCACCGAATCCGACGCTGGCGCGCGACACGGTGTTCGCGGCGGTGATGTTCGACATCAACGGTATTCTGGGATTGGCGGCCATCGTCGGCGGACTCAAGCACGGGCAGACCAAGTACAACATTTCCTCCGCCAACTCCTTCGTCGCCATGCTGCTGGTCGCCATCGGCATCG
>Ga0210006_1002431_pt1 | contig 12241 bp, 12 predicted proteins | sample CryGey02umfilter_2_FD_185452 | JGI IMG/M metagenome (GOLD analysis project Ga0210006, IMG submission 185452) | Groundwater microbial communities from aquifer in Utah, USA - Crystal Geyser 4/10/14 0.2 um filter (SPAdes) (version 3) | ecosystem: Environmental > Aquatic > Deep subsurface >... | reverse complement strand
CCTCTCTGATGTCGCCTTTGCTCACTCTGTTAGAAACAGTGTCCTACCGATGTCTTCTAACCACCAACTCTTGAGCAATCATCATTAAGTTACTAACTACAAAATACAGAGCAATGGCAGCTGAAAAGCTGTAGGCAGCAAAAACTATTATCAATGGCAACATATATTGCATTTGTAATTGCATATTACGAGAAAAATCTGCCTTAAAGCTCGGAACAGCATTGGGTTCGCGAGGAGCGGGTTTAGGCATGGTAAAACGGACACTGATAAATTGTGTTAAGCCAGCCACTAATGCTAAAACGATGCTTTTGCCAGTAATATCAAAAAAACCTAAAAAATTCATACTGATATTGGTGGGATGGGGAATAAAATTATATAAAATATCTAAATTAATACCCGGCAAGATTATTCCGCCGCCTTTTGCCACCGCTAAATAAAGAGCAAATATAAATGGAATTTGTAAAAACATAACTCCAATACTAGCAAATGGGTTCATGCCAGCTTCACGATAAATATTCATTGTGGCCTTGGCTAATTCCTCTTTTTTATCCTTAAATTTTTCTTTTATTTCCTTTAACTTTGGTTCAATTTCACGCATTATTTTTTGCGTTTTGACGGCTTTAATGGAAAGGGGAAAAAGTAATAATTTTACCACTACCACTGTGGCAATAATAGCCAGACCAACATCTCCGCCAGGAATAAAGTCAATAAAAAATACCAGTGTGTTGTACACTGGGTAAAAGAAAAACGTATGCCAAATATAAATAAACATATAGTTTATATTCTACCGTAGATTGGCAGTTCTGGCGAGAAAAAGAAAAACGATTTTGTAAATATCTAATATTTTAATCCTAAGACGACATTATGTCTGTAATTTTAGAAAGAATTTGTTCAGTGACAATTATTGTACCTAGGCGGGTTAGTTTGCTTGCTGGTGGTTTAGTAATAATAATGTAGCTACCAGAAAAAACCCCTTTAGTATCAAAATAACGCTTGCTGGCGGAATAAATACGACGGCGTAAACGGTTGCGGTCAACGGCATTTTTAAAAACCTTTTTTCCCACTACTACCGACATAGAGAAGGGGGTACCAATATTATAGACTAGGGCTAATTCTGGTGTTTGAAACCTTTTACCTTTTTTAAAATATTCCGTAAACTGCGAGCGTGATAGACGTTGCTTTTTATTAAACATAAATTAAGCAAAAGTATACACCCAAAAACTGTTAAAAAAGAAAAATTGGTTTTATAGATAATCGTTCCTATCTATTGTGCTGATAAAATATATTTATATTTTATATCTAGTAACTAACTTAGGGATAGTATCCCTAAGTTATTGGGCTTTAGATGGTTTAACTGTCAATTGGGCTCGGCCTTTACGTCTCCTAGCTTTTAAAACACCGGCTCCAGCGGTAGTAGCACTACGGACAAGAAATCCGTGGGTAGTAGCTCGTTTTTGTTTGCTTGGTTGATAGGTTTGTTTACTCATATAGATTTACTTTATTGGACAACTATACACGAGTTTCTAAATATATCAACTATCAGTCTTGTCCAACGGTAAATAGCAGTAAAGTGGTCTCGTGGTTCCAACGGTAAATGGCACCGTGAGGTGCCATTTACCAGGTAATTGTGTATCGTGTCTATATATGACTATGAACATAATACACACTACCGTCCCCACTATAGAGGAGATGGTCTTATTCCTCAAGGGAACGAAAACAGCCGAGATTAAAAACGATGATACCATCAACAATGTCTATGCCTGGATGACCAAGGTACTCACCCTAAGACGGTACTTGTTATCTTCTAGACAGGAGAAAGGAATAGTCAGACGGTACTTAATCCGCTGTACTGGATACAGTGAAAGTCATACTGACCATTGTATTAGACAGTACCGTGATAAAGGTGTCATCAGACGCCAAGAACGTGACTGTCGGACCGAGTTTGTCACGGTCTATACCAAAGCTGATATTGCCCTTCTGGCCACATACAGTGAAGCCATGAGCCACCAAAACGGAAAGGCCTTGCAAGCGGGCATGAAGGATATGTATCATATCTATAACGATCTACGTTTTGAACGCCTTGCTCATCTTTCATGCTCTCATCTCTATACTCTTAAACAGACCGTGACCTACCGGAACATGGTCAAAGAGTATACCAAGACACAATCTGTGGTACGACCAATCGGAGAACGAAAGAAACCATATCCAGAAGGAAAACCTGGCTTTATCAGGGTTGATTCGGTCCATCAAGGAGATAAAGATAAGATAAAGGGGGTCTACCACGTTAATCTTGTGGATGAGGTCAACCAGTACGAAGTGGTTTGCACTGTTGAAGGAATTGCTGAGTCGTTTATGGTACCGGCCTTAGCTAATGCTATTACTCAGTTTCCCTTCAGAGTCATTAACTTCCATTCTGATAACGGTAGTGAATACATCAATCAAGTGGTAGCTAAACTACTTGAAACACTACGTATTAAACAGACCAAGAGCCGATCTAGGAAAACAAACGACAACGCTTTAGTTGAAGGCAAGAACGCGGCGGTGGTACGGACTCACTTTGGTTATCACCATATACCTAAACAGTATGCTGGAGTAATGGAACAATTCAATCAATCTCACCTTAATCCGTTTCTGGTGGATCATCGCAAATGTGCGTTTCCGACTGAGTATGTCGATGCTAAAGGAAAAATACGCAAGGTGTATGAAGTATATCTCACACCAGTGGAGAAACTCCTATCACTACCAAACGTGGAGACATTTCTTATTCCTGGTATGACGATCAAACTTCTTACCGAGAAACTCAAACAGACTGACCATTTGACCGCAGCTATAGAGCTTCAAAAAGCTAAACAGAAATTATTCGCTTTAATGAAATAACAGATGTGGTACACTCTAGTTCACTGCTATTTTACCTTCGGAAAATACTCTATCAGTCTGACTCCGCCTATTTTTTCAATCTAAAATTATCTCCTAAAACTAGTTATAAGAAATATCCACAGCTTATACACAGTTGCATTTTAAATGTTAATAAGGAGGGGTACTTTTTTGGTCTTTTTCTAAAAAATGTTTACAGTTTGAAATAGACAAGTATAATGCAAAGTAAGTTAGAAATTTCCTTCATGCAACTTACTACTCACCAATCACAAACAAACAATATTGTTCACACCGAACAAATTGATGTTAAGCAATTGTGGGATAATGCTTTAGTAAAAATTGAACTCTCCATCACGCCAGCAAATTTTAAAACTTGGTTTCGTGATACTCATATTATTTCACTTGAGGGTGGTACTTTAACTATTGGGGTACCAAGTGTTTTTGTGCGAGATTGGCTTCAAGATAAATTTCAATCTATGATATTGAAAACATTACGCGAAATTACTCCTTATGTCCGTAGTTTGGAATATGCTGTAGTGCAACGGAACGACCGAAGGAATGAAATCAATCATACCCAAACGATAAATGCGGCTTTGCCATTAGAAGATTATTATGTTAATAAAAGTGATAATCTTAATCCAAAATATTCTTTTGAAAATTTTGTAGTTGGTCCTTATAACGCTCTGGCTCATGCTGCAGCAAAGACCGTAGCTGAAAAACCAGGAATGGCCTATAACCCACTTTTTATTTATGGTAAAACTGGTCATGGTAAAACCCATCTCATTCAAGCAGTCGGTAACCAAGTAAAAAAGTTTGGTAAAAAAGTTTTTTATGTTACTAGTGAAAGATTTGCTGTTGATTATTTTAATTCACTCCAAAATGGAACCGCTAATAATTTTAAAGATAAATATCGTCAGTATGATGTTTTAATCATGGATGATGTCCAATTTTTAGCTACCAAAGAAAAAACTCAAGAAGAATTATTTCATTTATTTAACGCCTTGCATGACACTAATAAACAAATAGTTTTTTCTAGCGATATGCACCCTGCTCTACTAGCCGGATTAGAGGATAGATTACGATCTCGTTTTGGACAAGGAATGATTGTTGATATTCCGGCACCAGATATGGAGTCTCGGGCAGCTATATTAAGAGCTAAAGCTGCCCAAAATAGTATTATTTTAAGTGATGAAGTGGTTGATTATTTAGCTGTAACTATTGAGGGAAATATTCGTGAATTGGAAGGAGCTCTTAATACAATTATGTGTCAATCACAACTATTAGGTAAAACCTTATCTCTTGAAGAAGTAAAAGCAATTATTAAAAATAGTAGTCGTCCGAGAAAAACCCTAGCTGTTTCTGATATTGTAGATAAAGTAGCTCGTTTTTTTGATATTGATCAAGCTAGTATTTATGAAAAAACTCGTCGTAAAGAGGTTGTTAAACCCCGACAAATTATTATGTATATTTTGCGTGAAGATTTACAAATTTCTTATCCCGCCATCGGTAAAAAATTAGGTGGCCGTGATCACACCACTGTTATTCATTCCTGTGAAAAAATTAAACGTGATATAAAAATAGATGCTGAATTAGAGGAAGAAATAAATCAAGTTCGTCTTTTATTAAAATAGATTTTATAAAAGATTTATAAAAAAAATTATAAATCTTTTATAGTACCTATCTGGTGTGTATAAGATATTAATAACCACTGTTTGTACTATTAAAAACCAGTTAATTACTTTAATTTTTATAAAAAATAAAGATATTATTCTGGGTATAAAAATAAAATAATTAACTAATAAAATTAAATTAATTTTTATCCTCAACTATATAAACCTTATTAACCTAGTAATACACCAGTATTTAATTAAAACCGTTACTAAAATAAACTTATAAATACTAATTAAAATAAACTTTTCCACCTATCCCCAGGACTAATAATAGTGAATAAAATAATTTAAAAATGAAAATAATAATAAATCAACAAAAACTTATTCACACTTTAGAATTAATTAATCGGGTAAGTATAAAACACGTTACCTTACCAGTTTTACAATGTGTTTTAATTACTGTAGTTAATAATAAAATTATTTTTAAAGCTACTAATTTAGAAATTAGTATTGAAGTAGTAGTAGAAGGTAAAATTGAGAAAGAAGGAACAGTGGCAGTTTCTGCTATTACTTTATTACAAGCAGTTCAATATATATATAATAAAGAAATTACTATTTCAGTTATTGATGAAAAAGTAATTGTTGATAGTGGTAATGGTAAAACTACTATTAATACTATTTCATTTAATGAATTTCCTAAAATTACAAAATTATCTGGAAATGGAAAAACTATTCAAAGAAATTTATTTTCTTTAGGTATTAAAACCGTCGCTTTTGCGGCTTCTCAGTCATCTATTAAACCAGAATTAGGTAGTGTTTTTATTCAACAAAAAAAGGAACACACTTTAACATTTGTTGCTACTGATTCTTTTCGTTTGATGGAAAAGACTGTTTCTCAAAAAGGATATATTTTAGATCAATCACTCTTAATTCCACAAAAGAATGCTATTGAATTAGCCCGTATTTGTGATTTATTAGAAACAGATCCTATTTTAATAATAAATGAAAATCAATGTGCTCTTTCTTTTTCTGAAGGTGTTTATATAACATCAAGATTAGTAGCTGGTTCTTTTCCTGATTATGAACAAATTATTCCTAAAGAATATAGTACCCATGTTACAGTTTTAAAAAATGATTTATTACAAACATTTAAAAAAACAAATATTTTTTTAAATAAATTTAGGCAGGTTACTTTGCAAATTTTGGGTAATAAACTTATTGTTTCATCCCAAAATGGAGAAATTGGAACTACTACAGATACAATTAATATAAATACTGAAGGTAGTGATATTACTTTAAATTTTAATCAACAATATTTAATTGATCCATTTACTTATTTAAGTGATGAAAGTGCTATATTACATTTTGCTGGTATTGGAAGACCGTTGGTAATAAAAGGATTATCTGATACTACACTAAGATATTTAGTGATGCCGATGAATAAATAAAGTTATGAAAAAAAGACGGGGAGAAATTGTAAAAGTTGGTTCATTATTTAAAAAATATAAACAACTCCTTAAACCACCCCAAGGAAGTGTGATTAAAGAGGTAATTGAAGTAATTATGGATTTAACCGGAATTACTTTAGAAAATAAACAAATTAAATATTCTATTCACACTAAAATAATTTCTATTCAAGCCCCTAGTTTAATTAAACAAGAGATTAAACTTAAACAAGAAGAAATTCTTTTACATCTTAAAGTTAGATTAGGAATAAACAATACTCCTAATTTAATTCTTTAAAATAAAATTTAATTACTCTATATTGTAATAGACCAAATATATTAAATAAATTAATTTAATTATTTTTTATAAAGTAGTTTATTTTAATTAGGTGTAGAGGAAGAAATATTATTTGGTTGAAAATTATTATAAGTTTCATTTTTCCATTTTTGAACAGCATATTCCCAATTATAATATTGACCATCGTTGTTTGGGTTTTCTGGATAAGGACCACGAGGATCATCTTTATTAACAAAATAAAGGATAGAATGAATATTATTTAGAATATCTCCCATATTAACCGTGGTAGTTCCTAAACTATTCATTTTTGTTAATAAAACAGTGCTATCTATATATTCACCTCTAATAATTGGTTTAATACCAGTTAAATCAATTTGTGGTTGACTAAATTTTTCATCAGGAATTTTTTCTAAAGCATAATCCATAAATTCTTTCCAAGTAGGAGCAGTAATTAAACCTGATAAACCTCCACCCATTGGAGAATTATTATTATTTCCTGACCAAGTTCCTACCGCTAAATTTGGGGTAAATCCCATTACCCAAGCATCACGTAGATTATTAGTACTACCACTTTTGACAGCTACATCGCGATTAGGAAAATAAACAATTGAATTAGCCCCCCAAAGCGGGGTTCTAGCAACATTATCACTTAAAACATTATTAATCATTAAGGCAACATTCTTATCAATTACTTGTTTAGATGACACCGAACTTTCATAAATAGAATTTCCTTGGTTATCTTCAATTTTTAAAATACTTCGCGGTTCCGCTTTTAAACCATCATTAGCAAAAACACCGTAAGCATAAGTCATATCCAATAATCTAACCTCTCCTCCACCTAAAACTAAAGTTAAACCATACCGTTCTGGGTCATTGAGAGTAGTTAATCCCATATCAGCAGCTAATTTAAGGGTATTTTTAAGACCAGCTAGATAAAGCGTCTTAACAGCCGGAATATTTAATGAACCTGCCAAAGCATTTCTCATACTAACTGGGCCACGAAATTTATTGTTGTAGTTATTAGGAGAATAACAAGGTGACTCTGAGCTCGGGCTATCAGCTTCACAAGTGGGTGAAAATTGTGTTTTTACATCAAATAAAATAGTATTTGGTAAATAACCTTTACTAAAAGCTGTAGCATAAACAAATGGTTTAATTGATGAACCGGGTTGTCTTGAGGCGAGGGTAATATTGAAATTTCCTTCAATATCTTTACTAAAATAATCACGAGAACCAACCATTACCAATAAATCACCATTTTTTGGATCCACTGCCACCAAGCCAGCATTAGTAGCTTTGAATTTTTCAGCATTAGCTAAAGACCTTCTATTAACAATTTCTTCCGCTTTTTGTTGTAGGTCATAATCAAGAGTAGTAATTACTTTTAAACCCCGCTCAGCTAAAGCCTCTTCACCAAACTGTTTAACCAGTTGATCTTTGACATACATGACAAAATGGGGAGCTCTGATGCCAGTGACAGCTTGAGATAAGAAAGTTACTTTTTCTTCTTTAGCACTATTATATTCATCCTTAGTAATGAGATTATTACCTAACATATGTTCTAAGACAGAGTTTTTTCTTTGGTCTAAATCACTTCGGTGATTACCATAAGGAGAGAGATAAGTTGGAGCTTGTGGTAAGGCAGCAATATAAGCAGCTTCAGCAATAGAAATATCCTTAGCAGATTTACCAAAAAATGATTGAGTGGCTTCTTCTACGCCATAAATAGTTCCCCCATATGGAGATTCATTTAAATAAATTGCTAGAATTTGATCTTTAGTTAATACGCGTTCCAATTTAATTGAAAGAATTGCTTCTTTTATTTTACGAGTTAATTTTTTATCATTTTGCAAAACGGAATTTTTAATAACTTGTTGAGTTAAAGTTGACCCACCTTGTCCACCAAGTAAATCACCATCTTTAATATTTACAAAGACTGCTCGCAAAATACCCTTTATATCAATACCGAAGTGGCTATAAAATCTTTCATCTTCAATGGCAATTGTGGCATTTTTAATATTTCGGGAAATATCTTCAAATGGAATAATGGTTCTTTTTACATCCTGATGAAGGTCATAAAGTAGGATTTCACCAGTACGGTCATAGATTTTCGTTGATTGTAATATTCGTCTATCCTCAAAAGAAGAGAGATCTGGTATTTTCATAGTAGAAATCCAAACCAAAAGGCCACTAATACTAAGTATACCAACCACAAAAATGGCAATAAAACTATCAATAATAATACCCTTTATCCTTTTTTTCCAGATTCTTTTAGCCATACTATATATTATAGTGTCAATCTTAACACGATTTGTCTAGTTACTTTATTTTTTTATGTGATACATTATTTATATGAAATTATCAGAAGAACTTATCGCTCGCGGATTTATTCATCAATTTACTGCCCCTACTTTAAGCGAAATTGTGGATGGACCGAAAAGAATTATTTACCATGGGGTTGACCCAACAGCTGATTCAATCCATGCCGGCAATTTTGTGCAATTTATGTTGTTACGCCATTTGATTGAGCATGGTCATAAAATAATTCTTTTAATTGGTGGTGGAACAGGCATGATTGGTGACCCAAAACCAGATGTAGAACGGCCCCTTACCCCGCCCTCAGTAGTAGCAGAAAGAGTGGAGAAATTAAAAATTCAGGCCAAAAATTTATTTGGGGGAGTAGAGATTGATTTTGTTAATAATTATGATTGGCTTGGTTCTCTCAATCTAGTTACTTTTTTGCGTGACATCGGGAAGCATTTTACCGTTAATGAATTAATTAAAAAGGACGCCATTGCCACCAGACTAAAAAGTGATAACGGTATTTCATATACCGAATTTGCCTACCCGCTCCTACAGGCCTATGATTATTTAAACCTGTATCGTACTTATGGTTGCAATGTGCAAACTGGCGGTTCAGATCAGTGGGGTAATATTGTCGCTGGTGTTGATCTGATTAGAAAAAAGGAACAACAGACCGTCTTTGCCTTTACTGTACCCTTGATTGTTGACAAAACAACGGGAAAGAAATTTGGTAAAAGTGAAGGCAATGCCGTCTGGTTGGATCCAACTAAAACTTCTCCTTATAATTTTTATAAATTCTGGCTAAATACTTCTGATGAAAGTGCGATTGATTATCTGAAATTATTTTCACTATTAACACTAGAAGAAATAGCCGAGGTGGAAAAGGATTTTAATAGTAATCCAGAAGACCGGATTGCGCAAAAAAGACTAGCTAAAGAAGTTACCACACTGGTCCATGGTACTACTATTGCTGATAAGATTGAAAAGTCATCAAATAGTTTATTTGGTAAAGTTCCTTTTACCGATTTATCAAACGAAGAAAAAGAAATTGTAAGACAAAATGCTCCGATTTCTCTAGTTCAAGCAGGAATGAAGATTATTGATATTTTAGTAGTCTCTGGTTTAGCTAGTAGTAAGAGAGAAGCAAGGACTTTTATTGAAGCCGGAGCAGTTTCTATTAATAATAAAAAGATTGAAATGGTTGATGAGATAATCACCGAAAAAAATTATGGTAAAACTTTTCTTTTAAAAAGAGGAAAAAAGAATTTGTCAGTCATTGAGATTAAAACGTAATTTCTTGTTTAGGATTTAACCTACCAAACCGCTTGTTCTGTGGGGCAAGCGGCTGGGTGGGTTAAATTTATTGTAAAACAAATTAAAGTTCATCAATATCATCAAAAGTGTCAAAATCTACATCCTCAGCATCGTCTTCTAAATCATGGTCCACATCGGCCTCGCTTTTTTTATCATCGTCATTTTCATCTTCATCATCGTCGCTTTCTTCTTCTACTGGTAAAATGCCGAAACCTTCCACTGCGTCATCTTCTAACTCAGCCACATCACCACTAACTTCATCTAATAAATCATCTGCCAAAGTGGCATCATCATCATTGATTTCTTCAGTTTCGTCAGCATCACTATTGGTATTTGAATCTTTATTCATACTAATTAATTATATGTAAATGTTGTAACAAAGGTAAGGATAATTTGCAATACCCATAAAAGGGATATCAGTCGCAGATTTTACTTGGTTCTTCCATATTGTGCAAGGCAGGTAACCCCAACAGCAATGGCATCATACTCATCATCTAAAGCTTTGGGCGGAACACTAGGTAATAAACGCTTAATCATAGCAAAAACTGCTTGCTTATCGCTTTTTCCGTAACCAGTCACTGCTATTTTTATTTCTTGTGGACCAAATTCATAAAGTTGGCATTTGGCTTGCTTGGCTAAATAGATAATAATTCCCCGAGCTTCGGCGACACCAATAGCAGTCTTAATATTTTTGTTGAAAAAGAGGGTTTCAATTGCTACAGTGTCCGGTTTATATTTTAAAAGTAGAGTTGATACGATTTTACCAATTTCATAAAGTCGCTCAGTTAATTCGGATTTTTTATCAGTTTCAATACAGGTTGAGTAAATAATCACTTCCTTACCAGTTTGATATTCCATTACTGCTACCCCAAGTCTATCGTAACCGGGATCAATTGCTAAGACTTTCATATTAGACACAGAATAGCATTAAATTAATAATTTTAAACAATTAAAACCATCGGAATAAAAATTAAAATACTATCACAGGTGGTAGTATTTTAATTAAAACCCTAAGGCAAAAATAAGTTAAGTCAGACAAAAAATAAAAAACCCGCTTTATATAAAAAGGTTTTGTTTTAGATTTTATTCCATTTCTTCTTCAGTATCAGCGGTAGTGAAGACAGCTTGTACATCATCTTGATCCTCCAAATGTTCAATCAAGTCTGCTAGTTTTTCGCCATCTTCATCAGATAATTCTACTGGGTTTTGAGGTAAGTAACCTTCGGCAGTTTTAGTAAAAGCCCATAAAGCTGATCCCGGACCCCCAAGAGATAATCCAGCTTTATTAAAGATATTACGAATTAGTGGGGCGGTGCGATTATTGTTGTCAGTTACAGCCATAATCAAAATAGCTGTACCACCTGGACCAAAGGCCTCATACATCACTTCATGAAAAGCTTCACCCATCGCCCCAGCACCTTTAGCTACAGCCCGGTCAATATTTTCCTTCGGCATGGAGTCTTTTTTGGCACGATCAATAACGGCAATTAAACTAGCTGAGGCCAGATTACCACCAGCTTTTCTTGATTCCATCGCAATAAGAGTGGCATGTTTACTATAAATTTTACTTTTCTGAGCATCAGTAGCAGCTTTTTTGTGTTTAATTTTTGACCATTTGTTATGTCCACTCATATTTTTGATTTTAAAACATTCATTACTTATATTCATCTTTTATCTCAAAGTATCTATAATATTAACATTTTGTACTTTTACTAACAACCGACTGTCTAATCCCACTGATTAGAGCAATCTTTGTTGTCCATCTTTATTACTATAACGACAACGTGTCTTTGTGAGCTTGCGAGGCAAACCACGGCACTCGCTCATTTTTGCGAGTCGCAACGAAGCAAACCACATCGTTCTACTCTGGATTGCCACGTCATTTCTCTCTCTATTCACCACAATAACAAAAAATACTCCACTACTCGCAAGAAAAAAAACACCACCATAATTTACATTAACAGTGTTTCTTCAGTTATAAGCAGAAAGTAACCAGAATAAACTACCCAACCTAGAGTTAAACCCAAATTACAACTTTAAACTTGTTCAACAAAATTAAACAAAACCTTTCATTCGAATGAAATGTTTTGGAGTTTGAATAAGGTATTTTTTAGTTTGGACTTAACCCTTGAACCTGGATTTTTAACACAAACTCTGAAATTAAACGAAAATTATTTTTTAGTAATACCCACTGTTATTATTTTATGGATAGATACTTTTTTAGTCTTTATTTTAATGCCACCGCCAATATTTTTATTAATTTTCTATGGTTAAAGATTTTCTAAATGTTTATAAGCTTCGGCACTAGCTATACGCCCCCGCGGAGTTCTTTGTAAAAGTCCCTGACGAATAAGATAGGGCTCAATCACATCTTCAATCGTTGATTGCTCTTCGCC
>Ga0210006_1002427_pt1 | contig 12252 bp, 18 predicted proteins | sample CryGey02umfilter_2_FD_185452 | JGI IMG/M metagenome (GOLD analysis project Ga0210006, IMG submission 185452) | Groundwater microbial communities from aquifer in Utah, USA - Crystal Geyser 4/10/14 0.2 um filter (SPAdes) (version 3) | ecosystem: Environmental > Aquatic > Deep subsurface >... | reverse complement strand
TCTTAGTATAGATGAAAACTTTGAACAAGACCCATTGCTTGATGCTTTAAGGAAAGTTGCCCAGGTAAGCTCAGCTGAAATAATTGACTTCAGAAGAATTGGCTTCTAAAAATAAGGAAAGCATTTTAAATCTTGTATTCTATGTTAAACTATGAAAAAGATTGGTTTATTCACACTAACTATAATTTTAGTATTATTTTTCTTCCCACTAGTATCTGCTCAATTAAATGCTAGTGAAGATTTAACAAATGGGTTAAGCAGTATTAATGAAAAGTTAAATTCAAAGGTTCTTGAACAAATACCAGATCCAATAGATAAACTTGCAGAGATGTTTTTAAAAATTAATAATGAAATTAGCATATCTGAAGGGATTGTAACACTAATTCTTTTTGTGTCATTTATATTTATTATATATAAAATACTGGCATTTTTCCCGATAATAAAACTCCCAGCTAAGATAGTTATGGCCATAATTATATCATTGATAATAGGAATCTCAAGTGTATTTGTTAGAGTTGCTAGTTTGTTTTTAAGTATTGCAGATATATTTGGTATAAAGGAAAATAATCCTGTAATCGCTTTAGTAATTACTTTAATAGTGATTGCAATACTAATATGGGGTACAACTCTGATAATAAAATTATCTTCTGAAAATTATATCAAAGAAAAAACGAAAAAAAGAGGAAGAAGTTTAGCTAAATTGATTCACTTAGCAGAAGAAACAGATAAATATGAAGATGTATAATCTAAAAACATATTAAACACCTAAACCACTATCTTTATCTATAAAAATTCTCATAAAGTTCTCGTACTTTCTTTCAAACAACCTATGCTTTTGTGCTTTTCTTGAAAGTCTAACAAAATGTGTCCATGACTTTTCAAAATAATAAACTACAAACAAAACTACTATAATAACAAGCCATAAAATCAATCTGACAGGCCAATACTCTGGATAACCTGCCAGTTTTACTAATAAAACATAAATAAGAGTAAGAAAATAAGTTTGTGCCAAAATTGTACTGATAACTAAAGACGCAAGAATACTCCACCCTATCTTAAGATGTCCATAAAGCCTGACAAGATCAAAAGAGATACTTGAAGAAATAAACCAGAGAATTATAATTATCCACATCTTAAAAGAAACAAGATCATAACTTTCTTTGAATAAAACAACAAAAACAGGATTTAATTTTTTAAGAATACTATCAACTCCAGATATAAGCTTATTTCTGAATAATATCTTTTTCCATTCTTCCTTAAGATACAGCCATTTGGCTTCTACACTAGACTGAACACTATTTGGGGAAATATCATTAGAGTCTATGCCAGTTACACCTTCAACTACCTTATCAGGAGATAAAACATCAGTAGCACCTGCAATATTGGTCAGATAAAAAATAAAAATTAAAGCTGTCAAAATCAATAAAAATAATTTGGCTTTCTTCATATTATAGTTTAAGTATAATTAGATTTTAAAGATTACCTATACCTATAAATGCACTGAAATAAAGAAATGTTTAAAAATAGACCATGCTTCTAACTGAAATGAATAAAAAAGTAGGGCTGTTAATAGGTTTTTTAGTTATATTTTCTATATTCTCAGCACTAATGGTTTCAGCACAAACATCTAATGTGCTTGTGAACAACATAGACCAAATTCTTAAGAGCTTAGAACCTCTAGTAAAGTATATTGTTGGAGACATCACAGATTCTACAAGTACGACAAAAGCATCAGAAATTTTATTCATAAAGGTGTTATTTTTAATAATTTTAATAGCAATAATATACCGGGCAGTTGAGCGCACTCCAACAATAGGAGAAAACAAAGCAGTATCTTGGGTAATAACAATAATAGCGAGTCTTCTGGCAGTAAGATTAATTACAACTGATGCTTTGGTAAACTTCTTATGGACTCCAACAGGTGTTCTTGGAGTAGCTCTTATAACAATTCTTCCATTCATAATTTTCTTCTTTTTCATAGAAGGATTTAATGAACCATTAATAAGAAAAACAGGCTGGATGGTTTTTGCAGTTATCTATTTTTTAATGGGCCTGTTAAGATGGAATGAGCTTAAATTAAACCCTACAAACTATGGAACTATAGCAAATATACCAATATTTGGTGGTGGGAGTTATAACTGGTTACCGTGGATATTAAACTTAAGTTGGGTATATATGATAATTGGAATACTAGCAGTGCTTATATTCATTTACGATTCAAGAGTAAGAAGTAAAATTAATAAAGCAAAGATAGAATCAGAATTACTAGAATCTAACTCACTATTAAAAGTTCAAAAGAGAGAGAGACTCCAAGAACTAGAAGAAGGAATAGCTAATGCTACCACTAGGGGTGATCTCAAAACAGCTAAAAAACTAGAAAGGCAAAAAAATAGTTTAATGGAAGCTATATCAAAATTATAAAATAACAAGCTAACAGTTAAACTTCCCTAAATCTTTATAAACTTTCTTAGCAATTATCTAATAATGAAAAAGAGAGTTTTGTTCATTGCACTAGGAATGCTAATAGCTGTTTTTACTACATCAAATATCTATGCTCAGCCATTTGGTTTTTCAGGCTCATTTGATTTTCTGACTGAAGGTGTTTGGAGAAATCTTCAGATAATTTTAATGTTTATTCTTGGAGGGGATGAAATCTTTACAGGAGAACTGCTTTTTATCAAGTTTTTGATATTTTTACTAACACTTGTTATACTAATCTCTGCATTAAAAAAGGTTCCGACAATTGGAGAAAATGAAAGAGTTAATAGAGTTATTGCCTTATTAATTGCACTAATTGCAGCAAGATATCTTACAACAGAAGCTATGATTAATCTTATCTGGCTTCCTTATGGTGCTCTCGGAGTTCTACTTTCATCACTGCTGCCTTTAATAATATACTTCTTTTTCATAGAAAGTCTTGGAAGCAGCTTTCTAAGAAAAGTTGGATGGGTAGCATTTGGATTTATTTATCTAGGGCTTGCATATTCAAGATGGTCTGATTTTGCAATTGGCGGGCAATGGTGGCAAAACCTTGCTATGATGTACATAGGAATAACCATAGTTTCAGTTATAATACTGATATTTGAAAGAAAAATAAACAGAATGCTAATAGTTTCTGCAATAAAAAAGGGCGATGAAACTCAAAGAATTTTATTAAGGAATGACTTGCAAAAAGACCTTGACGCTATAAATAGAGCTTTGGCAAATCCAGGACTATCGTCTAAAGAAGCTGGTAAACTTCAGGACGAAAAGAAACGCATTCAACAGGCAATCTCAAGATTAAATTAAAAACTAACCTCTTCTATAACCAACTATATTCTTGCCTTGATAAATAGGAACCTCACTAACCTTTCTCTTGCCACCGCCAGAATTTCTCAAAAGAAACACTCCTATAATAAGAATCACAGCTCCGGCAATTATTACAAAAATATAATTAATTGAGCTTAAAAAGGGAATAACACTCTGAAAATAAGTATTTGTAGGTTTAACTCCTGCAAGTAAAACAACTATTCCTAAAACAATTAAAATATAACCCGGTATTTTCTGCATTTTTATCCCTTTTTTTATGTATTATTTCTTTTTAAAGAAATTAAAATATATAAAGCTTATGTCTTAACCGAGCTTAACATTGCTTTTTATTAGTTTTATCTTTTCTCTGCCTTCCGAAGTTTCAGCAAGTTTATTGTAAAATCTTCTTGCCATAATTATCTGACCGTCAATAAATGGTTTTAATTTAGCTTTCCACTCTTGAGGATTATCTCTAACATAATTTGCCCACCTTTCAATCTGTTCTTTATGCTCTTTCCTGATAGAATATTTTATTTTTTTCATTTTTTTCTGACTTTTTTTATCATTTTTTTTATTTCATTTATTTCGTTTTCATTAATTTTGCCTTTATAAACAATTCTAAGATGTCTTGCATCTTCAAGATCTTTATCAGACCTTAAATATTCTTCCTTAAATGCAATATTCATTTCAATTGAAGAAAAATAGACATCAAGTCCTGTAAGTGGCAGTTTTTTCCTAGTCTTCAGCTGGAAATCATCAATTTCATCTTTTGCAAATTTGATTTCCATTTCCGGCAAAAATTCCTCTTTATACGTATACCTAACACTAGTTTTATTGATTAAGTATTCATAAACAACGTCAGAGTCTTCTGATTGCATGCACTCAAAACCATTTTTTACTAAATCATTATGCAATTTAGCAAATTTATCTCTTGAAACTCTCTCAATTATCATGTCTATATCTTCTGTACCCCTGCTCCTGCCATGAGCAATAGCTACAAATCCAGAAACAATAATATATTTACAATGTTTCTCTATAATTTTAACAAAATCAAGTGCAAACCTGTCCAAAATAGTCTTATTATCAATTCCGCGCTCCATTTGGAGAATAAAACATTATAATTATTTAATTCTTTACAACCACTTTTTAATAACACAAAATATTAAAAACAACATACTCTAAAAATTGTAATGTTAACCAAAGAACAGATAAAACAGGTAAAGGGCAAGCTGCTAAAACAAATAGAATCCTGGCCAGAGTCGCAGAGAGAAAATGCAAAAGAACAGATTGATTCTCTAAGTGATGAAGAGCTAGTAGAATTTTTAACTAAGAATAAACTCATAAATACTTCTGAAGATGGAGACGACCTCAACTCCCAAAATCCTTTTCGCCTTATAATAGATGGAAAAATACCATCAGTAAAACTAGGTGAAAACGCTGAAGCCCTAGCTGTTTTAGAAATAAATCCTATATCAAAGGCCCATACAATAGTCATTCCAAAAAAGCAGCTCAAATCAGAAAGCATTCCAAAAGAAATTTTAGAGCTTGCAAATGAAATATCTGACAAAATAAAATTAGTTTTTAACCCTAAAAAAGTAAGCGTAATTCCAACAGAAATTCTTGGGGAAAGAATTATTCAAATACTTCCTGTTTATGACAATGAAACTCTTGATTCCAGGAGAAAAAAAGCAAGTGAAAAAGAACTAAAAGAAATTAAAGAAAAGATAGATTCATTTAAAGAAAACTTAAAAAGGCCAGAAGAAACTAAAGAAGAAAAGGTTGTATTAAAAAAGCCTGTATTAAAAAAATTGCCAAAGGCCCCAGTCAGACGCCCATAAATATTTTATAAGCACTAAAACTAAAAGAGCCATCAAAAATACTGGGGAAAAGGGTATGCCTTGTTTTATAAGAACATCTTTCCTATAATTCTTTTTGATTAGGGAAATATCGCTTTCAGTTAAACCTTCCCAGCTGGGCTTGATAGTTTTGTTTTTAATTTTAATTTCTTTTGCCAGCCAGTCTCCAACTGTAAGTTTATCTATGGAAGTATACTTCACAAGGCACGATTGCTCGACAGATTTGGTGTAATAATAAATAAACGGCAAAACAAATATTATTGCTCCAATTAATAACAGCATACTCTCTGCAAGAAAAAATCCTGATACAAAAAATAAGATTAGCACTAAAAAGTCTAATAAAATATACTGTTTATTTTCATAAACTCTTTTTCTAAATTCTCTGGAAAATTCAGACATATTGCCACATGCAAGGCTAACACTATAAATAAGGCCATATACAGCTCCAAATGATAAAAGGCATATTACAAACAAAATTCCTATAAGCAAATTGTCAAACCATGAATTAGTAAAAGGAATTATTGCTCCAATTGCCATCATCAACTTAGCATCACCGCCTGCAAATAGTCTGCTATAGTAAAATAAATTAGCTAAAACAAAAAATACTGCAAATCCAGCCAACCCCCATAAAATAAAACTATAATCATTTGAAAAAATACTGTAAAATAATCTAAATGCCAATGCAAAAATTAATAAACTAAAGTTTACCCAATTTGGAATCTCTTTTTTTTTAAAATCCTGATATACTGCCACTAAAATCCAGGCCAAAGTCAGCATTATAAGGACATCTATCACATCTATTTTCATGATCATAAATGCATAAAAAGCTTTATTAATCTTTTTAACCAATAGTTACTATAAAAGATGGGCAAGATTATAGGAAAAACCAGAGGTGGTTTGTTAAATTGTATGGTTGCTGGAACTCTAAGAAACCCGCTGGAGGTTTGTTAAATGCAAAACGAAGAGGTAAGGAAATATTTATTCTGGGGAATACTAGCAATAATACTAGTAGTTTCTTACTTCATACTAAAAGATTTTATTGTTTCTATCCTTTCAGCTTTTGTATTAGCATACATAATCAAGCCAATTAATGATAGATTAAGCAGGAGAATGCCTAAAAAACTTGCCTCGTTTATCACAGTTTTAATCTCCATAATAATCCTTACAGCAGCTATTGTGCTTATTTTAACTTATTTAGGAAATCAACTTTCTCAATCGCTCAATGAACTTAATAAAGACTATATAGTTAATTATATTACAGATGCAAAATACTCTGAATTTGTATCTAAAAATTTAGAGCCAGCTATATTACGGGTAGGAGAATATGCTTTAAGCCTGGTTTCATCTACTCTGTCGTATCTTCCGGGGTTAATATTAAACATATTCATTGTATTTTTCACAACTTACTATTTGTTAATAGACTGGGAAAATCTTAAAGAAAAAATAATAAAAATAATTCCATTTGAAAATAAAAGATCTATTGTTGAAAAGGTGGAAAAAACATCGAGAGAAATTTTAATATCAACTCTGATAGTTACTTTGCTAGAAGCGTTTGCTGCAATGATAGGGCTCTGGCTTTTAGGAGTTAAACTTTATATCATACTTGGAATATTAATAGGGATATTTGCACTTATTCCAGGAGTAGGTCCTGTTTTAATATGGGTACCTATAGCATTGATATTCCTTGTAACAGGCAGGTATTATCTGACTCTGGGAACAATAATTCTTGGAATAATACTAAGCTTTGTAATAGATCACTGGCTTAGAATAAGAATAATGGGGAAAAGAACAGACATGCATCCTATTATCATGTTGTTTGGATTCTTGGGGGGAATTAAAGTATTTGGACTGGCTGGATTTATAATAGGTCCAATAATACTAAGTATACTTGTAACAATAATAGAAAACATTCCTACTAAAAAATAGAAAGATTAATTAGCGATATTTATCTTACTTAATTTATTAAATCCAATGTCAAACATAACATTCAGTATAACAATTTATATGCCTTTAAAATGCCATAAACCTAATGAAACACTAATTAATCTGCGAATCAATCAATAATAAGTCTAATAAATAAAGCAAGGGTATTAATATTCAAGGATAAAACACATTAAATTTAAAGCTGCTTATACATCTTAACAAATAATTAAAATAAACTAAATTACTTCCTCTTTTCTCCAGTTCTCTTGCTTCCACCCTTCTTATAAATATTATATCTTCTTTTAGCCCTTTTATCATTCTTGCTCTTTCTTCTATTACTAAACCCATAATCATCAGCCATGATATAAGTAACAAATCAAGTTTTATAAATTTTAAGAAAGACTAATTAAATACGGGGCATAATACTACTACCAACAGCTTCTAATCTTACTATATTTTCCTGAGTAATATCAACTCCGTTAGATCCATTATTTGGAACAAAAGTAGAAGCTTGAGAATTTCCAGTGATTATTCCATCTACTCCAGCAAGCTTATATGTTCCACCACTTGTGAAAGCTTCTATTGAAATTCTTCCGTTATCATTCACAAAATCAGTCAATGGTTTTTTAGGTTGTTCATACCAATCAGGATAAGTTGTAACCCCACAATCTTTATCAAATACAAATCCATTAACCCATAACCCGTCTTTAAAATTATTAATTCTAGCCTTTTCAGTTGCACAAAATTTAGTTGCAAAAGCTAATTCATCTCCATTGTTTGCATTAGGAACTAGGTCAGTTGCACAAAACCCATTAATAATTTTAACAGCACCAGCTAAATCAGGTGCATCAATATCTCCATTCTGAAGCATAATTTCAACAGCAGGTCTATACTGGCAACTTATATAGTTATCTTTTCCAAAAAATAAAGAGCCTCCGACAGCATCAAACTTTTGGCAAAAACTTATTTTAGCGTCAAAACTTCCTTCTTTATATGAAGGAACGCATCCAAAGTTTATCTTAGTATCTAAATCTTCTCTGTTAACCTCAGCTAAAGCTTTACCTCCAGAACTTGAAACATACCATATAGCCCCAATAACAATTAATAAGAAAACAACTCCAATAATTCCACCAATAAGAAAACTTTTAGGCTCTCCCTCTTGTCCTTTTTTTTGTCTAATCACACCCTTCATTGTATTATAAACATAAAACCTCTTTATAAAGTTTTCTTCACTTTTTAGTCTATTAAAGTATAGCCATTCACTATTCCTCTAAAACCTTTTCGTTTGTATCAGCTTCAAAATTTTTAATATAGATATATTTAACAGAATTTAAACTATTATCGCTAGAATAAATTTCCACATTAAAGCTTACATTGACTATTTTAACCTCTCCATTATCAATACCTAAAACAATATCTTCTTCTTTCATGTTTTCTATGCTTACCAAAACAACAGCAACATTTGCATCAGCCAAGACATCTTCATTTTCTGAGTTTTTAACATAACCAGAAGCAGTCTTATACTGTTCCACAATAAGATTAATATTTCTTATTAATTCTTGTTTATCTTTAATCCCTAAAGCAGCATGCTCAAAAATATCCTGAAGATAAAAATTAATAACCTCTTCTCTGGAATAAACAGAGTCTAAAGCATAAGGAGAATCAAATTCACCGCTATAGTTATTTTCCTTAATTGCAATATAAATTAAACTGGTTGCTACAATAGATAGTGTTAAAAATACAAGCAAAAAATTTGCCAATGACTGTGCTTTTTTATTTTTTCCTATCATTTTTCATTCCTCGCTTTGGGAACCTTTGAGCCATTAGGCTCGATTCCTTTTCAGAATCTTTTTAAAGGTTCACCTTCATAATACTTAACTCCTACAACATTTCCATTTTTAGATAGTATAAAAAATTCTACATCAACATCTTTCCTTTCTCCTGACAAAAAAACCTCGTCATTAACTAAATTTGCATCTTCCAAAACATTGCTTATTTTTGGAGGATTTGAAATATAACTCTCGCCATCATAACTAGTTAAAAGCCTTTTCTTGCCCGAATAAATATAAACAACTGCACTAGTAATATTATTTTGTTTAAAATAAGAACTATAAAATCCGTTTAAAACATCTTTTTCCTGAACAAGACGATTAATATCTTCTGGGCTAATAGGGTAATCTACTAAAAGCTGATTCTCCCTTGTAACATCATCTAAGTCAAAGGCTGTCAAAAATTGAGGGTCATCAACCCAGTCTGAAAAAGAATTATAATGGCTCTTGTAAAAATTAACCAAGCTGACTGTTTTTTCATAATCTAAATTGCTTTCTATCTCATTAATATTAATATCCTCTTTGCTGATCTGAAAATTTAATAAAAGAATCAAAGCTCCAAATAAGACCATAATGAAAAAAATAATTACAGTAACAGAAACCCAACTTAAGAAATCTCCAAATTGGCCTTTTCTATTAATTGGTCTGCTCATTGCTATTTTTACCTCCCTTATAGTTAGAAGCAGCCAAAACACTTACAAGATATTTTTTGTCGCCTTCATTTACCACATAAACACTTTTTCTTGAACACTCAGGATAATTCACAGCAGTTATTTTAGTTTTAATTTCACAATCCTTTTCAAAGGCATTGTTACCAAACTTATGTTCAGTTAGGTTGCTATCATCAAAAAAATCCTTGATTTCAATTTTAACAAAATATTTTCCGCTCTCCAGAACACTTTGGGAAATTCCGCAATGTCCATACAGATCAAAATCTTCTTCAAGAACCAAAGGGCTAATTCCCTCAGGATTTGAAATGCATTTCAATACTTTTCCTGCCAAAAGGTCAGATTCTAAAAAGCGGACATCTAGGTTGTAAGAATAGAATAAACTAACTCCACTGACAATTCCAACTCCAATAATTATAAGAATTATAAACCACCAGATAGAAAAAAGTTTTTCTCCTCTCTTATTCATTTTAATCATTTGGCCTCACTTTTATGTTAAGGGTTGCTTGGTCTTCTTCTGGAAAGCTTATAACAGATTCAACTTGGTAATTTGTAAAATAATTATAAGAATAGCCATCTTCCTTGGAAAGTTTAACATTAACCTGATTATCTTTAAAATAAAAAGAGTCGCTTATGTCAAACTCGTTTTCCTGAGCTATCCCATACAATTCGCTTATATCTACACTTATTTGAGTCCCAGGCTTAGCACTGTCAATAGCTAAAGCAATTTTTTTAGCATAAAGTTTTTCAGATAAAAATACTCCATGGCTTGTATTGTAAACAAAAACAAAAAGCATTGAGAAAAACATTATGTTGAGTAGAACAAAAATAACCTCTTCTAAAGGAATATTTCCTTTTTTGTTTAGGTTATGGTTTGTTAAACTTTTCAAAAGTTTATTTTTTTTCATTTTATGGAAGCCCTTCAATTACTTGACAGTATTCTGAAATAGAAGTTAAGTCGTAATTCACAGTTCTAACAGCAGAGCATCCACTTCTGGCATCATCTGAAATTTCTACATCTCCACAATATCCTGCACTAACTCCCCTGCTGGCTGTAACAGCTCCTTGTTGAGAAATTCCCAAGATTCCTGCAATTACTGCGCCAGGAACTGAAAAAAGACCTTTGATAGTTTTGCTACCAGCAGCTAAGAAAGCAGGGCCAAATGAAAAATAACCTGCAGTTCCAATTCCAGCAGCAGCTCCTACAGAATTTGAAATAACCCCTCCATGGCTTGGAGAGCTTATCTGCATAAACATAATTGCAGTTTCTTTCAAATCATCTTCTCTGCTTGTGCTTATTATAGATGGATCAACAAGTTCAACAGAAGTATCTTGGTCTTTTTTAACTAAATCAATATCCTTCTCCTCTTCATCTTTTTTCATATCAAAATCAGGTAAATTAAGTAAATTATCAGCGACACTATAACTTGCTGCATACTCCTCGCCAAGCATATAATCAAAATAAGTTTTTTCAGTTTTAGGAGCTAAATGACTTCTCATATATTCGTTTATATTCATATTTTCAAATGGCACATTAGTCAAAGAGTCTTTGTCTATTGCAATTCTCGAACATACAACGCAACTAGGATAAACTAAACCAAATCCAAAATTCTTTGCAGCTCCCAGAGAAAATAAGCCTACTTTTCCCTCGCCCATCATTTCCCAGCATTCTAAAATTGATTGAGCATAAACCTTCTGAACTTGTTCTAAACCCTGCACAGAACTATCAGAAACCCTAATTCTAGTAACGCCTTTCTCTCCTTTAAATTCATCACACCCTCCTCCAAAAAGCTCTCCAGTAATGCAAATCTTCTCAGTTTTACATCTTAAAGGAACATAACCCTTTGCTAAAGAAGGGGTGCTTCCTCTGGAAATAACAGAAAAATGACATGTATTTTTATCAATATCAGTTTTAGTAAAAAAATTAGTAGCTGCAAAAACAAGTATTCCAAGACCTACTAAAATTAATACTATTGCTACAATCCATTCAACAGCTAAAAATCCTCTTTTTTCCATAACATAAAAAGAAAGAATTATGAGTTTTTATATTATACGCCTGAAAAAACAAATTTATTAAAAAAATAATAAATTCCATACGCAAGTATCCCAAATATCACTAACCAAAGTACTATTTTTGCAGCTTCCTTAACTTCAAATTCAGCTTTTCTGTTCATTTTCATCAGTTATAAATAATTTGCCATTAGCTTTATTGATAATTATATTACTGTTAGATTTTATTAAACTATCAATACTAATAGAGTCTTTAGAAGTAAGATCATCTTCTTGTGAACCAAATTCGACAATTATATCATCTACATCAATTGGTTTGCATGCAGAATTGCTTTGGCAACTTTCACTGAATTTTTTGTAAATTTCATCCTGGGAAGGAATTCTTTGCCCCCATAATCCGCTCCTATACTTCCAAGTAGGCAGTTTGGTTTCAGGGCATAAACAAAGACAAGGTTTATTTGCAACCTGACAAGCCCTAACATTATATTCTTCATAAGGAAAACCATATAATGCCCAACCACTTGGAGACAACAAAATATACTCTCCTTCCTCTCCTTCTTTCAAATCATTAATTATATTTTCAATATTATCCAAATGAACCTTTGCCTGCTCTAACTGAGATTTCTGAGTTATAGCTTCATAAAGAGTAAAAGCAAGATATCCTAAAAGAAAAAGCAA
>Ga0210006_1002421_pt1 | contig 12262 bp, 12 predicted proteins | sample CryGey02umfilter_2_FD_185452 | JGI IMG/M metagenome (GOLD analysis project Ga0210006, IMG submission 185452) | Groundwater microbial communities from aquifer in Utah, USA - Crystal Geyser 4/10/14 0.2 um filter (SPAdes) (version 3) | ecosystem: Environmental > Aquatic > Deep subsurface >... | reverse complement strand
TTGCTGAAAAAGGAAGACTATGATATTTGATAGTCAATCAATCGGACTGATGATTTTTTACGGAGTAGGTTTTTTGATGATTATTGCTCTAGGGATAACATATCTTACTTCAAAAAAATAATTTTTGAAAAACCTGAAGAAAATTTGGGGATGTGTGCATCAGTGGTCTATCATCATTTTTTTCCCTTTTCCACGCCCTAATTCCATGCTTTTGTAGGTTATCCTCCTTCGCTACCTCTTTCGCCAAGGCTTCAAAGGTCAAGAAAGCTTCGAAGGACAAGTAAGCGGTAGACAATTTTCAATAAATTTACCATGAAGATAATGCCAGTAATCCTTTTCCTGGCTCTTTTAAGAGAGCTCACTGAAGTTAGATATTTATATTTATCCTACCGTTGGCATACTGTCTGATAAGAGAATTGATCAAAGTCTGGTAAGGAATTCCGCTTTCAATGGCTTTTTCTTGAATTTTTTCTAAGTCTTGTTTTGCTACTCTAAGAGTCACCCTTTTGTCTTTTTTTAAATAGTTTTTTGCATAAAAAACTGCCTTAGCTATTTCTTCTTTTTGATTTGGAACCGGCACAAATTCATCATTTTCAATATCTTTGATTAATTGTCTTTCGTAATTGTCCAAGGGTCGATAAGCCGATTTTTTTGACTTATGTATTTTCATAATTATTTTTTAACTTGTAATTTTTTATCCAGATATTTTCTAGTATATTTATGGCTTGGATATATCGTCTTCAAAAAAATATAATTTATCTCTTCAACATAGGGCACAACTACAATTTGTTGTTCAATCTTAATTAAATACATTTTCTGATTATGATACTTCTTTTTATTTGGGTTCTTTATTACTTCAATCACATTCCCCTTTTCAATTTCATTAATAATTTTTTTAAACCCAAAACCTCTCTGGAATATCAAGAATTTATCTTTTTCCTCATTAAATCTAAATTCATTCATGCCTTTTTTATTTTACAACAATGTACATGCAGTGTCAACAGATAAAATTTTTAGATTAAAAACCCAGTCCTATAAAAAAATTTATACAAACAATTTCTTCTGGCGTACTTGGGAAAAAAAGGAGATTGATTGGATTGAAGAAAGAAGTGGTAAATTATTTGCTTTTGAATTTAAATATGCAAAACCGAAAAAAACTAATTTTATTGATTTCAAAAAAGTCTATAAAGAAGCCGTAACAAAAATAATTACTAAAGATAATTATTTGGATTTCCTTCTATAAATTAATCCTTCGATAAACTCGGGATAAATCCCCAGAACCTGAAGAAAATTTGGGGAATTTACTTTCATTTACATATTTAAAACGGCCGTTGGGGATGAGTGTAGTTTTAATGAAGGAGGGTTTCTGCTAAAATTTAGGGATGAATGAGAGGGTTTTTAAACAAAAGCCGTCAGAAATTTATCAGCGCTTATTATCCTAATTTCATCATTAAAATGATCAATTTTGGATTTTCTTATGACTTGATAGATAAAGGGGATATCTAACTTTTTCTTGAAATAATCAAGATATGATTTTTCTTCATTTATCTTGACTTCCACAGCAAACCAGGGCTTATCATCTACTGTAAAAATAAAATCTACTTCTCTTCCTTCGTTATCTCTTAGGTAGCCAATTTTTGTTTTAAGACCTTGACTGTTTTGAAGAAAATGGGCATATTTGAATAAATGGGAGGCTATTAAATTTTCAAATTTTGCTCCATCATCTTTGATTACCGACCAATCCCAAAGATAAAGCTTAGCCATTTTTTTTAGCGATCTGACATTATTCTTGGAATAAGGATAAATACGGAAATGAAAATAAAAAAGCTCTAAAATCCGTAAATAGTTAACTAAGGTCTTATGGGCTACCTCAAGATCTTCTCTTAAATTATTGATTGAAAGGAGCGAACCAACTTTGTCAGGAATAAGTTCAACTAAAATCTGGAGGGCAGAAAGATCTTTTATCACGGTTAAATCTCTAATCTCTTCTTTAATTAGTCTGTCTGTTTTTTCCGACTGCCATCTACGCCAATGAATCTCATTTTGTTTTAAAAAAGGTTCGGGAAAAGGGCCATATTTTATTAGATCTTCAATAATTCCTACCGTTTTATCATTTTTGGCGAACTCAAGTTTTTGCCAAGGCTGATTAGATGTTTTTGTTTTAGCAATTTCAGCTAAGCTAAAAGGGTGAAGAGTATACTGGTGATATCTACCCATTAGTGAATCGCCACTTTTTTTATATATATCCAAACGGGCACTACCGGTCAACAAGATTTTAAAATCAGTTTTATGTTTATCAAAAATACCCTTAATGTAATTTTTCCAATTCTTGTATTTATGAAGTTCGTCAAAAATTAATAGCTTCATATCCGATGGGAGCTGAAAACTAATGATCTTTTTTCTATCAGGCTGATAATCCCAGTTTAGATATGAGTATGGCTGAAAATATTTTTTACCAAGATATTGGGCTAAATAGGTTTTGCCTACTTGACGTGGCCCAGCCACAAAAACCATTTTTTCTTTAAGGTCTTTGACTACATATTTTGTTAAATAACGATCTTTCATATGCTTTTTTTATACCATAGTCTAAATAAATTGTCAACTTTTTTGCTTTGAGTATAAAGTCTACCCCTCCCATAATTTCTCAATCTCAACTAATCTCTTAATTTCGTCTTCCTATTTTCTGCTAAAATTTAGGGTCAAATGAATTGATTGCCTATCATCATTTTTTTCCCGTCTCCATACCCTAAAACCATATTTTTGTAGGTTATAAGCGATTGACTTAATATTTGGACTGATTGATAATGCAAATATGTATATTTTTTCTAATCTAATCAGGGAAAAATTATCTGATTTTTTTGTTAATCTTTCTGCCTCTTGTTTCTTTGCCGCTTCTATTACCCCCGGTTTTAAGACTCAAAATACGGTTGATTTATATTTATCGATTTTTAATTATCTGATTTTTGCTATAATTTATTTTATTTCATCAATTACAATTTTAAAGCATAGATATGAATAACTTTGATTTCTTTAAAGCGAGTGGTATTTTTCAATTAGTTAGCGTTTTATTAATGATAGTTTTTCTCTTGATGTACATAGCTTTCTGGAAAAAAGAACCAAGTAAAAAATAATCCTTCGACTTCGCTTAAGGACAAGTTCCCCAAAACCTGAAGAAAATTTAGGGATGAATGAGTTGATGGTCTATCATTAAAATAAACCTTTCTTAATCTTCTAAAACTGTACTTTTGTAGGTTATAAGCAGTAGACAAAAATTACATTCCATTTTAAAATAGAAATATGAAGGAAAAAATGGCGATAATGAAAACTTTAAGTAATTTATCAGTAAACCTTTCGGCCGGTTGGTTTGGCGCTGCTTTTATCACTCCTAATTTTTCACAAATCATCGGAATAAAAGAATTTTTTCTCTTGCTCCTAGATATTGTCTTTGGTATATTGTTTTTATGGTTTTGTTATAAATTAGAAAGAAGTCTCTTATGAATAATCCCAATTTTTGGAATATTACCGCCAATGTTCAAATCGCCACTGCTCTGGTTTTGATCACTATTTTTTTAGCTATAATAGTATTCCGTAAGACTTTAAAATAATCCTAATAACTGCTAAAATTTAGGGATGAATAATGTATAAATTTTTTAGTTGCAATTTTTGGATTAAGGAATATAATATAGTTATATGAGAAAAATTATAGTTAATCAAAAAATATTAAACGGAAAACCTATTTTCCAAGGAACAAGAATTCCTGTTGAAATTATATTAGATTTTCTGACTCAGGATTACTCTACCGAGGAAATAATAAAAGAATATCCTCGATTAACCAAAGATGATATAATTTCCGCCCTAAAATTTGCGACCAATAGAATAAAAGAGGAACAAATCTATCCTGCTCCACTATGAAATTTTTAGTTGATGAAAATATTCCTCATTCTCTTATTGCTTTTCTTATAGAAAAAAATCATGAAATACTTGATGTGAAGAATAGCAAATATAATCAAGCTAATGATGTAGAATTATCCGATCTTTCAGTAAAAGAAAATTACATTATTATTACTTTTGATAAAGATTTTTTAGGAATAAAGAAAAAGCAAAAACAATTAAGATGTATTATTTTAAATTTATCTACTCTCGATATTGATTATCTTAAGTTATATCTTAAAATTTTATTTAAAAAACATAAAAATATTTTAGAGAAAAACAATTTTCTCATTTTTTGTAAAAAAGATGAATTGGTTGTTTTTTAATAAAAGTCTTAATTTCTTTATCCCCCTTTCTGCTAAAATTTAGGGATGAATTAAGTTGGATGGTATATCCCCGATTATTTCTCGCTATGATACTCTAAATATATGATTTTGTTGGCTATAACCTACTGATAAATAAATTTTTATCGTTTATAAATTAACTAATGAAGACTAAAAAATTATTTCGCTCCCTATTTGCGGAAAAATTAATGGATTTGGGAAATATCACAATTACCGCGCTAGTATTATCTCAATTTATTTCTGATAAGAAATTTTCTTTATCTATGTTTGTATTTGGTATTTTTTTAGCTATAATTTCTTATGTTATTAGTTATTTAATCAGTAAATAATTATGGACACGTTGTCTTGGCTTTTTTTAACCTTAATAATCTTAGTCACAGTCGGCGGATTTTTGGTTAAAAAATATTCCTAAATCTTTATTTTCCAACCTCATCTAATTTCTCAATTTCCCTAATTACCCCCAAAACCTGCTAAAATTTAGGGATGAATGCGATTGAACAACACCGATTATCTCCTATTTTAAATCAGTTGGAAAGTCTCTACGACTATCCAGAAAAAAAGAACAGAAATGTAAGGGTTAACCAAATCTATGACGAGATTTCTTTGTGGCGGGGACTTATCCCGGCGAGAGTTGAGTTATTTCAACGGAATTTTTCAGAAAAACCTTCGGAAAATAAAGAAAAATTCCAAAATGAATTAATTGCCCATATGTTGATAAGTAACCGTAAAAGATTAAAGGATAATTATTCTTTAGAAAAAGAAACCAGACAGATTGAAGCAATTTTATCTCTTCTTGAGGGCAAACATCTACATATGGGGACAGGAGAAGGAAAAAGCTCGGTTGTACTCCCAATCGCCACAATTGTTGAAGCATTAACTTCGGAAAAAAAGTCAGCGGTTTTATCAACAATTAATGACAAGTTATTAAATGACTTAGAGACTAATGTTAATTTTTTTGTTTCTAAACTACCAGAACCGTTAGCTATAGAAAGAAAAAAATCCAAAGAAGAATCTCCGGAAATGGAAAAAACTCTTGAATATTTAAAGAAACAGAAAGAAAATCTTGACCGTCAAATGGTTAAAGACGTGATTATGTACGGTGATTATAAAAAAGAGACAAAAAAGCTTATTCGAGATTACTATTGGGAGAAAAAGTTATTACTGCTTCCATTCCAATCAGCGATTGCCAATGAAACCAACGATCAAGTACGTAAACCCAAAATCGTTTTATGTCAGGAAAACGATCTGGTTTTTGACTATATGAAAGACAGGGAAAAATTTATAAAAGACTCTCCGGCAATATTTATGGATGAAGCCCACGTCCCTTATGACCGAAAAACTCCTTATGTCTTAAGCGGTGATATGGAGATAATGACGCCTAATGAAATAAAAGACAATCTTATTACATGGTTGACAACTAATTTAATAAAAAGAAATATCAATCCGTCAGATATTAATCAATCAGGCGGTGTAGACGAACTCAAAGATGAAAAGTATCAATGGCTTCTTGAAGGTAACTTCCTACCAAAATCTATCGACGACCATCAATTTTCTAAGACAATCGGAGTTTTAGCAGAAAAACTTGGAGCAAAGCCCATCGTTATAAAAAGCAAGCTTTTTAAATTGATTAAAGAATTTTACTCTATCAAACAGGAAGAAAAGCCTGATTTTATTTTAGACACAATCATAAATAAAGTTGGTCAATTGTTTTCTCAAAAAGGCCTATCATATGAAGAAGATGCTTCGGTCAGGGATAGCTATCTGGGAGTGTTGCTTAAGGGACATAAGTTTTCCACGACAGAACAGGTAATTGTAGATTCTTTACTTGACCGCTTTACTCTTGTACCAACAACCGATTCATATAGCGGTATGACTCATTATGAAACTTTTTTACATGATCTGTCTAATCAAATCATAGCCGTTTCCGGTACTTTAAAAATAGTTGATCCAAAGACAAGAGAAATCATTGAAAGTCCATTTGCCCGATTTTTAAGAGATATTACCGACCGTGAGATTGAAGTCATTAAACAAAATGAATTTAAAAATATACCAGCCCCTTTTTTTACTAAACACAAATATGCCGCTGAATATGAGCTGATCGAAAATTTAAAGAAAAATTCCAATAAAACAACCTTAGTTGCCTGTTTTAACGAAAGTGACGCTGAAGAAATGACTGAAAAATTGATAAAAGAATTCGGTGAAGAAAAAGTAGCTCGCATAGATTCTTTTACATCAGATGAAAACGAACAAGAGATTTACAAAAAATTAGCTAATGGAGAACTGGCTTATGTTGTAGCCGCCGGCCGCGCTGGAGTCGGGGTTGATATTAAAAAATCTGATGGCACACATCCTGATTTGCGGATTGCCATCTTTGGCCTACCCCAATCTAGACTTCAGTTAATGCAGATTCTTGGCAGGCGCCGGCTAAAAGGAAACGATGCTCTTTGGTATCTATCAAAAGATCACATCAATGAAGCTCTATCTTTAACTTATGAAAAAACAAATTTTATTTCCAATTTGCTCGGCAAAAAAACTTTAAAAAAATATCTTAAATATTTCGAGTCAATCGGCGCGGCTCCGGCTGACAAAGACATGGTTTTGGATATGATCCGCAATTTGGAGAATTCCCGCCAGCAGGATGATGACAACTTACTTATTTTTGACCACTTATTTACAGAAAGCTTTCTTCCGTATGCTAGACTTCGTATCACAAACTGGATGGATCACTTTCAAAGAAACAAACAGATAAAAAACCAGGAATATTCTGGCCTGGCAGTAGATTTTTATAATTTGTTGCAAAATCAGTGCCGGATGGACCCTCAATTTTGGCATACTCTCTCAGAAGGTTATAAAAAATCAGTCTTGAAAAAAGATAAATTTAGAAGGTATAAGTCATCAACTGAAGAAATAGCTTTTTTTCCTTTTTCCGAAGAAACTACCGAATCATTAAACTTAATGATTGACGGATTTGCCGAGGAACTTTTAGAGAAAAATAAAAACCTGGAAAATTCTATTGATTTACAAGGACAGATGATGTTTGTTGAGAATTTAAGATCATTAGATAATCAAACTCTTTCTTTTGTTTCCGATCCAAACATGGTAAAACAACCGCAAGAAAATATTGAGTATGGATATGTTGATTATCAAGGCTCTAATTTTTTATCCTGTAGAATAAAGGAAGAGAGTGGGGAAACCACTTATCTAGTAACAGGTAAAAGGCGTGATGTAATTGATTATTATATATATGATCCGTCTATGAAATTGACTATTAAACATATTAAAGAACTTGACAAAAACATCGTCGTAATTGCATAATGAAGTCGTATATAGTATAATACAAGCAAAATGGCAATAGAAGTTAAACCAGCACAAGTAGAGGGGTTAACAGGTAACGGTAACTTGCTTCCTTTGGTAAATGCAGTTCAAGCATTAAGTCAACTTCAAGCCCCTTCTTCTTCAACCCTTAATCAAGTCACAGCTGCCTCACTAGGTGATGGTAAACATCAAGTAGTAAGTGTTCCAGCAACAGATTCATTAAAAAAAAATCCAACGGAAACTGTGGCGGAAAAAGTAAATACTACTGATATTCAAATTAGTGAAATTACTTCATTCGACAGCAATTCATTTAGTACATCAGGAAAAACACTAGAAGAAATAATTAACAATAGAGCTGTATATAGTCTTTATAAAGGTTCTTATGATCGTATTGAAAGTCTGTTTAAATCTAAAAATCCTACGCAAATAGATAGGTTCAAAGGGACAGATTCATCAAAAAAACAACAAACTTTAGAAATAGCAACAACTCAAGTTGTAGGGAAAGATAGTAAAGACTACATTCTTTATCAGGTTAGAAATGATAATCAAAATATAAAAGATGGTCAAAAGAGCGTACTAACTTATATTAGAGGTAAAAACACACCAGTTTTTGGAGTAATCTCAGGTGATTCTATTACTTTTACAGTATTTGCTCAAAAAATAGATACTAGCCCAGGATGGAATCCTTTTACAGGAAATCCTTGGGGACTTGGAAAAGTAGATTCTAAATATGTACCATTTTATACAGTTACTTACAAGTTAAGTGGTAATAATGCAGATTTTAATTTCTATAATAATAATAAAATTACTCCTACTATTGTAACTGTTTCTAATCCTGTGACTAACGAAAGAGCTCTTATTTCAAAACCAGACCTAACAAAAAAAATGGCGTCAGGCAGCGGGGCACTTTTTAGCCCAATAGCCGTACCGCCCACCTCTACTCCTAGACCTACTGAGCGCCCGCCGGCCACCCCTCTCCCCCCCGCCACCGCGACCCCCGAAGCCACCGCAACACCAGAAATCCATGCATTCGTCCCTGCCAATTCGATTGAATTTAGTGAAACGCTTCCCGGCTATGACCTTGCCCTTGCCCCCGAAGCAGATCTTAAAGCCATTTACTGGGATATTGCTGTTGCCCATTTGGGAGATGCCACAAGCCCTTCAATCCCTGAAAACAGGGCAATTTTGGAAAAAGTTCTAGTCGAACATCCTGAATGGAAGGGTGTTAGTAGCGGTTGGAGTTATCAAGATAGACTTGACTTTATGCAAGCCTTCCTAACCGCCTCAGGTGGAAAAATGATCGTTTACGATATGAGTTTTAAAAAATATCAAGCCGACCTAAACCTAGGAATAGAATTTGAAGTAATACAAGTAGATGAATTACCAAAAGGATATTCGATATATTTAGGAAGAATTAGTGACAGTTCCCCAGGCGCTGGAGGAACAGTTTATACAAATGAAAAAGGACAATTAGTCTATAGTGTCGCGGTAGTCCCAGAAGGAATTGAAAGTACTCAAGTTGAAAAAGCTTATGGGGGAAAATCTATATATTTTTCGCAGAAATGGACCCCTGGAGAAGTAATAAGTGACCTATTTAGACAAACAATTGCTCAAATAGCCTATAAAGATAGAGATTCGGATAAACATAAATATCATCTTTACACTGCAGGTAATGAGCCTAAAAGTCCTAGGTTTTTTGCGGATGTCTATTGGACATTCATAAAAAGTAAATAGCTTTGTAATTGACTTCAAGTTTATAAAAAGCTATATTATATGTAGTGAAGAAATTACTATTTTACGCAATAGCTTTATGTTTAGTATTTTTGCTTACTCCAAAAATTTCTTATGCTCAACAATGTTTCAACGGCGGAGTTGAATGTTGTGTGCTAAATGCTCAAAATATTTGTGCTGGGGATACGTTTCCAGGAGACTGTAATCCCTCTTGTCACGATAGATGCCCTGCAGGATCAAGAATGGAAACTGCTGGAAATCTTTGTTCCTATAGTGGGGTGCCTCCTCCTCCTGGGAGCGGTGCTGGAATCGTAGGCAGCGTAGATGGGTATACATGTAACCCTCCTGAGATATACGGTTGGGCAGTTAGGACTCAGGACGGGGCTGGAATAAACGCGCGCGCGTGGATAAACGCGGTACAACTTCCTTACGTCGCTCCACCTGGTTCTTGGGGCACGGATCCCCCGCATCTATTAACCAATACTCTTCGATCTGATATAAACGCCTACTACGGCCTAAACGCGGATGGACTACATGGTTTTAGTTTCTCCTTCCCCGCAGAATGGATAGATGGCCTGTCCCGCCAGGTAAAAGTCGGGATGTCAGGGAGCAGTCAGTTGTTTGGGCAAACAGCCTGGAATAGCCCGATAACTATTACCTGTGCGGTTTGTTCTCCGGTTAATGGTGTGTGTAGCGCTTGGAGCGCTTGGAGTGCGTGTAGTGCCTGCTCTCAAACCCATACCAGAACTTATACACCTCCGAATGCTTGCGGATCAGACGTTGCCTGTAGCCCTCTTTCCGAAAGCCAGGCCTGTGGTGCGGTAAACGGTGCCTGTTCCGATCCAGATACTCACTATACCTGTAGCGCGGGAACGAGTGCCAGTAATGTAAGCGGCGCTACTGCTTGGACATGGGGTTGCAATGGTTTATGCAGTGGATCAAATGCATCACCGTCTTGTTCAGAAAACAAACCAGTAAACGGCGCCTGTTCTAATCCAGATGCTCACTATACCTGTAGCGCGGGAACAAGCGCTGATAATGTAAGCGGCGCTACTGCTTGGACATGGGGTTGTAATGGTTTATACGGTGGCACGAATGCATCGTGTTCAGAAAACAAACCGACGACGCCGGTTGGAACCTGCGGGAGTTTTTCCGATCTTACCTGCACGACGCCGGTTACTTGGACTTGGGCTAATGGTACCGGTTTACAGGCAACCTTTGATTATGCTCCGGAAACTAATCCGCTCGCTCAATATTGGCTGTATAACAGCGCCGCTACTTCACCGAAAACATTTAATAGTATTCTGACAGGTCACACCGCATATGGCCGAACCACTTATGATTATATCTATTTTTCCAGTACAGCCAATAAAACCTGTACGATACCGACTTTATCTGCTCCAACTCTCACTTGCGGTAGCTTTAATGAAGCGGGTGTTTATACGCCGGTAACGGCGACCTGGGCTAACGGAACCGCTTTGCAGGTGACCCGTGGTCTGCCACCCGCAACCCAAACCGATCCCAGTAAATGGTTATATAATGCCGCTGCCGCATCAGGGATAGTGATTACCCCACCGGCCGGAAAATACATGCCACCCGGAGAGCCGCCCGAAGATACGATCTATGCCCGGACTTATTACGATTGCGGTGGAAGCACTTTTTCCGCCACATCCTCAATAACCTGTGATCCTCCAGCCAATCCAGATCCGGCGACTATTCAAGGAGATCTTCAGCAAAAATCAGGCACGGGCTGTTATACTGCCGACGCCAGCCATACTTTTTATATCAACTCCATTTCTACCACCACAAGTAACGGTTGTGTCATCTCTGTCTGCAAAGCTAATCCTCCTGTTCCTCCTAATGGTATTATGCCTAACCCTGCCGCCACCGATTACAACTGTGCTATAACATTTGACGGTGCCACTTGCCTTAATCAAGATCCTCCTACTTGGCCGACTTCGGCGACCGTCAACCTAACTGGCGCCACCACTACTAATCCCGGCTTTTCCTTTACTGGTTGGACCGATCCGCCAGGAACTTGTCAAACTGCCCCAACCAATAGTATTCTCGTTGCTGCCGGCAGCAGTACAACAAAAAATCTAACCTTTAATTTTCTCGGGGATAGGTGGTTAAAAGCAAAAGATACCTCTTTTAATCCTTCCTCCACTACCGGCACCACTGCAGTGTCGATTCCCATATTTGCCAATCCTTTTCCTGCAAGTAACGATACCGGCACACCTTATTTTATCATTGGTCAAGCAGGCAGCGCCTTAGGAGTCAGCGTTTTACCAAGCACGGCCTATTCTACTCCCAATAATTGGAATGACAGCGGTTATTCTCACACCCCGGCAATGAGCGCGACTAATTTCATCAGCTATATTAAATCCCGCAAAAACTATCAACCAATCAGCGATTTAGCACCTACCACTATTACTGCCGATGGAGTTTATCTTTGGACTGGTGGAACATTAACAATAAATGATTTGACTAACCTTGATCATAATATTGTCTTGATGAGTAGCGGAGAAATAATAATTGATAAGGAGCCATTTATATCTCCGTCCTCTAAATCATTAACTATCGTTGCCAATATAATTACTTTTAACAACAGTGTTTATAAGGCAAACGGAATATTCATTGCTAATACGATTAATACAGGCACTGCAAGTCAGGGATTACAGATAGTCGGCAATCTGAACGCTCTTTATACATTTAACAACGACAGGTCATGGAGTGATACTTCAATTCCATCCATTTTCGTCGAATTCGACCCAGTCCAGTATATTAATTTGTTACCATATTTAAGTACGGCCAGTTATGATTGGAGACAAATACAGTAAAAACAGTTAAAATATTAAAAATCAAAGCTCAAAAACTAGTTTAAAGTTCAAAGTTTTTAACTTTTGAACTTGACTTTGATATTTGAACTTTGATCTTTGCAC
>Ga0210006_1002417_pt1 | contig 12273 bp, 15 predicted proteins | sample CryGey02umfilter_2_FD_185452 | JGI IMG/M metagenome (GOLD analysis project Ga0210006, IMG submission 185452) | Groundwater microbial communities from aquifer in Utah, USA - Crystal Geyser 4/10/14 0.2 um filter (SPAdes) (version 3) | ecosystem: Environmental > Aquatic > Deep subsurface >... | reverse complement strand
AACCACGCCTGATAGCCGACTTGGCCGATTGGCATCTGGTAAATCTCCCAGCAGTTGGTTGCCGCGGCGCTAGCGACGACGAAAGCAAGACCGAGCAAAATGGAACCGAACTTCATTCGCAAACACGCCCGTATATACAAAACAACTCGCAACCAGGGTATTTAAATGTTACTTTAAAGTAGTTACAATTGCGTAGTAACAAAAGCGGGAAATTCGGGGGGGGTTATCGCAGCGATGGTTTCGTTGCGGTTGCCGTTTCGCGCCCCGGGAAATTCGGGTGTGAGTTTTAAGGAGGAATCCTTAAAAATGCCGAAATCCCCGAGGCTTCGCGGCCAGTTGATTGGCAGCCTTGCATATTTAAGCGGTTCAATCCCGCCGCGTGCAATCCCTACCGCGTTTTCAGCCGATTAATTGGCTGGGGTTCACGCCTGCTGTTCGTTCGCGTTGCGGATGCAAATCTTTATTGAGCCCGCCTCTCCCTCGTGGCCGATTAGCGTGGTGGTCTTCGTGAGCGTGATGCGGTAAACCGTGGTATCCTGCTTGCCGAACGTCACCCAGCGCGAGGGCGAGTCTTCCGGGTTGCCGTTCCACACCTTGCTGCTTATCCCCGTGACTCCGCTGCCGCAGTCCGGCGCGTCCACGGGGCACGGATTGCCGCTCAGCGCGCCGCACGTCTCGTCGGCCTCCAGCCGCATGTCGCCGGACATTTGTATGCAAGAAACGGCGTCGCTCACCGTGGTGTACTTGCCGTCGCGGTCGATGGACACCGGGATTATCTGCCAGCAGCCGCCGTAGTGCGACGGGCACGCGCGGCAGTATTCGGGTTCCGAGTAGTACACGAATTGGAGGATTTGCACGTTGATTTTGCCGCACCGCGGCATTTCGAACGCGACCGTGCGCGAAGTGGGCGGAGACGCGAGCGCCACGTCGAGCATCGCGGACTGCAGCTTTTCGGTTTCGGTGCGCAGCTGGGCGGTGCACTTGCCCTCGTCCGTCTGCTGCATCAGGTAGAACGCGAGGCTCATGCTCGCCATGAGCACGATTATGGCGACGAACAACTCGATGGGCGCGTCAACTTGCGCCCTCAACAACCGCGGACGCAGGCCCGCCATGCTAGCGCTTCACCGTCAACAGGAACAGCGCCGCGCTGGCAACTTGTTTCGCCGCCTCGGTTTCCTCGGTCGCCGCCTCGCCGCTTTGGCGGAGCAAGGGCTTGATGAAGGTGACCAGGAGGATGAGGGCGATGGCGGCGACTATCACGAGGTAGATGGGCGTCCACTCGGTAGCCGCGCGCTTCATTTTCAACCCATGCACTTCGACCGGACGGCTGCAACCTTGTCGCGGATGCCGATTACCACGAGGTAGGCCGCGTCCTTGCCGGGATACTGGCAGACCGCGACCGAGGCCTTGATTGCCTTGTTCACGAATATGCTGCCCGGGTTCTCGATGATGGTTATGGCGGTGTCCTCGCCGGTCCCGCAAATTGCCGACGCGTCGTCGGCGCATTCCACGTACAAGTCAGATTCGGGGAACGAGTTGCTCGTCAAGTCCTTGGCGGTTATCGTGCTGCCCATCCTGAAGTCAATCGACTGCTCGACTTTCACGCCGTAACCCGCGCTATAAATGCTCTTGACGTTTTGGGGCAGTTTTTGCTCCGCGTCGGCGCCGATGATGGTGATTCCACTGAGGAAACTCAGCAGTATGCCCAGAATCGCGATTGCGACTATGACGCTGATGACCAGCATCATCGTCTCGAAAGCCTGACCCCTTTTTTCGCCCATCAACAATGCACCCCTGTCACCGTTACTGAAACCCCTTTTTTAAGCGCTTTGCTGCGCCGTTTGCGCCGCGGTTTCACTCCCGTCCGCGGTTTCGGGGAGCACGCGGATGAATATTTCCCCGAAAGTCTCGTCCTGCCACGCGAGCATGCGCTCGTCCTGCACGAGGTGCATGACCGGAAGCAGGTGAAAGGCGATGCGCCCCCTCTGCCGGCCCGCCGCGTCGAGCAGCGCGGAAAACAACAAGACGTCCTCGCCGTCCTTGATTTTGGACGCGAGTTCCATGGTCTTGCGCATGCGCTCGTTCATCGCCTGCTGCGGCAATTGCACGTTCAAGACGGTCGGCCGCGACTGGCGCACCGGCAGCCTGCGCCCGCGCTTCATCACCTCGCCCATCGCCTCGATCAGCTCGTCAAGCGTCACCTTGCGGGGGCGCGGCCTGTTCGGCTTCAAAACCAGGTCGGGCAGCTCTTCCGGTATGAGCTGCCGTTCCTCATAGAATTCTTCCTGCGCGTCGACAGCCCAGCCGTCGACTTTCAGCGACTCGGCCTTGAAGCGCAACAATAACGCGGAAGCGAGTATCACGTTGGCGGGCACGCGCAAGTCCATCGCCTGCATGGCGCGCACGGTTTCCAGGTACTTGTCCGCTATTTGCATCAAGTCGATGTCCCAAGGGTCCATGCCTTCGCTGGCCACCAAATCCGTGAGGAACTCGCGCCAGTTGGGTTGGGCCACTATGCTTAGCAAGTCCATTTTTTTTGCCTCGGGTTGAAACTGATTGCTTGACCATGGGCGGGTATAAATATTTGCCGTTGGGCGCACGCCCGCGCCTGGGAGCGCAGGTCTGCGGGCACGCGGCCATGCGGCTGCTCCGGTGCGCAAGCGCGAATGCGCGCGCGGCGGTGGCTTAAAAAACTCTTGCGGCGTTAAAGCCGTATTATCATGCGCAAGTTTTTAGCGTTGCTTTGCATCGCCCTGCTCGCGTTCCCGCTCGCCGCGAAGTGCCTCGACGCCGACGGGGACGGGCAATGCGATTTTGACAACTGCCCCGGCGTTTACAATCCCGACCAGCTTGACACGGACCACGACGGCGTGGGCGACGCGTGCGACCCGGACCAGCTCGGCCAGCCGCTGCCCTCGCCTGAACCGGAGGCAACGCCCTCGCTCTCGGCGGGCACGCCAACGCCAAGCGAGCAGGGCGGCCAGCCTTCGGGCACCGCCACGCCTTCGGGCGCGCCTTTGAACGCGACCGCCTCGCCTTCGGTCAACCCTTCAGCCAACCCTTCCGAAAACGAGCCGCTAATCCTGCCGCCGCACCCCAGCTCAGCCGCCGGCAACGAGTCGCTTGAAGCGAACAACGCGTCCTCTTCCGGCAACGCGAGCCGCGGTTACTTCGAGTTCGACTTCGGCAACCGCCGCGTGGCGCTGCCCCTGCCCACGCAGCCCGAGCTGCCGTGGGTTGTTTTGGCAATCGTTTTCATCGCCGCCGCCAGCCTGTACCTGTACGAGCGCGAGAAGCGCGAAGAATACTAGATTTTCTTTTTCTTCTTTTTCTTGGCGTTCGCCCGCACGAACGCGTCGTATTCGAGGCCGTAAGCCGCGAGGAACCAAACGAACAAGCCCGTGCAGGCGACGAACAGCAGGAACCGCGTTCCCTGCTCTTGCGTTGCGACCATTGCCGCCATGCACAGGAACAGCGCGAGCATGAGCCAGAAGTGCGGCCGCAACGCGAGCACCAGCCCGTCGGTTTTCAACGCAAACCCCTGCGTATCTGCCCGGCGGTCTTGGGCCCTGCCGCTATCAGGCCGTCATCGTCGAACTTGAAGTCCTTGCCTTTGAAGTTCACGGCCTTTCCGCCCGCCTCGCGGACGAGCAGCATTCCCGCGGCAACGTCCCACGCCTTGGGCTTGAACAACAGCACGCCGTCAATCCTGCCGCAGGCCGTGAAGGCCAGCTCCAGCGCCGCCGCGCCCAGCTGCCGGTACCGCCGCGACTTGAGGCGCCTCCAGGCGTCGAACGCGCGTTCCTTGTCCTCGAAACCCGCGGCGCAAAAAGTCAGGAAGCTGCGTTTTGTCACCCCTTCGTCCTTCACGCGCAGCCGCTCGCCGTTGAGGAATGCGCCCTTTCCCTTCTCCGCGTGGAACAATTCCCGCGTGAAAGGGTTGTAAACTATGCCGAACAGCACCTCGTCGCCCTTGGCGAACGCCACGCTCGTGTTGTAAAACGGAATTCCCGAAACGTAGTTGCTCGTGCCGTCAATCGGGTCGATTATCCAGCAGTACTCGTCGCCCGCGACGCTTTTCGTCTCCTCGCCGAGGAACGAGTGGCCGAATTTCGCGAAGGCGCGCTTGTACAGCCTTTCCACTTCCAAGTCTACTTTCGTGACCGGCTCGACGCCGCCCTTGTAGCGCACGGCTAGGCCCTTCTTGAAGTTGGCATTCATCAGCGTACCCGCCCGCCTGGCGGCCTTGAGCGCAGCGTTGTATTCCTTCATGTTTTTCCCTTGTTTTTCGGTTATTTCGTTTAGTTCGGGAAACGCTTTAAACCCGTTGCCTGTTACTAGTGCGTATGGATTTGCGCGAAACCGCACGCAAGCACGCCTTGAAGAACGCCTCCGACTACGGCAGGGCGGACGCCAAGTTCGTCGTGGGAAAAGTAATCGGAGAGTTCCCCGACGCGAAGAAGGATATGAAGAAGACGCTGGCGGAAGTCATTACGGTTGTCGACGGCGTCAATGCAATGCCAAAAAGCGAAATCGAGGAAGAACTCAAGGGCTTCGTTTTCGCCGAGAAGAAGGAAGAAGAAAAAGGCATTGTCCTCGAGGGCGCGGTGCAGGGCGGCGTGGTCACGCGCTTCCTGCCCGAGCCCAACGGCTGGATGCACTTGGGGCACGCCAAGGCCGCGCTGTTGTCGCACGAGGCGGCCGTTGCCTACGGCGGCAACTGCCTGCTGCGTTTTGATGACACGAACCCGGAAAAGGAGCAGTTGGAATTCGTTTCCGCAATCGAGGCGGACCTGACTTGGCTGGGCCTCTCGTTTTCAAGCGTGCGCTTCACTTCGGACAGGATGGGCGAGTTGTACGCGAAAGCCGAGCAGCTGATAGCGCAGGGCGACGCGTACCTGTGCGCTTGCAGCCGGGAGCAAATCGCCGCCGGGCGCGAATCCAAAAAAGCGTGCGCGTGCCGCGGCCGGAGCGTTGCGGAGAATTCCGCGCTTTGGAAGAAACTGTTCTCGGCGAAGGAAGGCGAAACGGTTTTGCGCCTCAAGGGTGACCTGTCCTCGGACAACACCGTCATGCGCGACCCCACGCTCTTCCGCGTGCTTGACGCGCCGCACTATCGGCACGGCAAAAAATACCGCGTTTGGCCGACTTATGATTTCGAGGTTTCCATTTCCGACTCGCTGGACGGCGTGACGCACGCGTTGCGCTCGAAAGAATACGAGCTGCGCGACGAGCTGTATTACCGCATCGTGGAAAAGCTCGGCATGCGCAAGCCGCTCATTTACGACTTTTCGCGCCTGAACATCCGGGGCAACGTGCTGAGCAAGCGCCTAATCAAGCCGCTCATCGACGAAAAGAAGATTCAGGGCTGGGACGACCCGCGCCTGCTGACGCTGCGAAGCCTGCGGCGCCGCGGCATCCTGCCCGAGGCGATAAAGTCGTTCGTTCTTTCGTTCGGCTTGAGCAAAGTCGAGAGCAACCCGCCAATCGACGCGCTCCTCGCCGAGAACCGCAAGCTGCTCGAGCCCGTGAGCGAGCACTATTTCTTCGTCGCAAACCCGGTCAAGCTGCAAGTCAAGGGATTAGACCGGCAAGTGGTGCTGCGCAAGCACCCGTCCCGCGAACTCGGCTTCAGGAAGGCTACGGTTAAAGGCGAAGTCTGGATTGACGGCGTTGATGCGGCCGCGCTCGCCGAAGGCGAGGTCTTCCGATTGAAGGACTTGTGCAACGTAAAGCTGCTGGGCAAGGGCAACGTTTTGGAGGGTGCGCTGGAAAAGGACGGACCCGTGCCCAAGAAGATACAGTGGGTTTCATGCGCGGAGGCGATTCCCGCGGAATTGCTCGTGCCCCGCGAGCCTTTCCGGGAGGACGGCTCGTTCGATTCGAAGAGCCTCGAAGTCCGCAAGGGCTGCTGCGAGGCCGCGTGCGGCGCGCTCGAGCGGTGGAGCGTGATACAATTCGAGCGCGTCGGTTACGCGAGGCTGGATGACGCGGCGGCAAAGCGGTTCATTTTGTCCTGCTAGTCAAGATAGCAGGTGCGGTCGCCGAGTTTCTCGTCGATTTTCATGCCCCGTTTCTTGGCAAACTCGCCGATCCACTTCGACGCCTTCTTTTCGTCGCGCCTGTCTTCGGCGGCGTAAACCGCTAGGCGCTGCGGGAAGTAATCGCGGCCGCCCATGAACCGTTCGAGGAGGTTCGGCGCGCGCCCGATGAGGACGATTACCAGGAACTTCTTCTTTTTCTCGGCGCGGATGAGCACGGCGTGGTGGCTCGGCTCGTAGTTGCGCACGCAGACCCGCCACCCGTCCTTCGCGAGTTTTTCCTTCAGGAAAGCAGTCAAGATGTACTTGCCCATTTAAGCACCCGCCAAATCGAGAGATAATTTTTTTTGCGGCTCTTGCCTCGCCGCTAAGGCTTTTCTTTTTTACCGCGGCTCTTTCCTCGCCATGCGGCTCTTGCCTCGCCGCTAAGGCTTTCCGCGTGCTTCACCAGTTGAAGCCTTAGCGGCTCGGTAGCTACCTCGGTCGTCATACTTTAGTCAGACTGGGACAGTGTCGTCATAGCCGCGAAAGACTGACGCCGGCCGTCCTTTAATCCTGTTCCTTCACCCGCCGGGGATGGTTTCCGGGGCGATGTTGGGTTTGACGCCCTTGAACACGTGCGTGCCCGTCGAGGCGTCGAAAGGCTTCAACTCGACGCCGTTCTGCTGGAGGACGCAGGTTCTGCTGTCGTCGCTCGGGCTGTCCGCGTTGTACCCGTTGTTTCCTCCAAGCGTGGCTTGCTGCGAGGACTTTGCATCGACCTCGAAGTTTTCCAAGCCGCAACCGGTAATATGCACGGCAACCGGCAATGGGTTCGTTATCGTTATCTGCACGGGCTTGTAGTACGCCATGCTTCCGGACAGGAACTGGAAGTTCACCACGGCCGGGTTGGCAGTTATCGTGCCTGCCGCGTGGTTCACGCTTACGTGCAAGCTATACGTGGCTTTCTCGTTCAGGTCCAGCGCCGTAAGCAGCTTTATTTGAATGTCAAAGTCGTTCTTTTTCAGCAAGCCGCCCTCGTAATTTGACTCTCTCAAATAATCTAGTGTTATAACGCCGTGCGCGCCTTGGTCGTCATAAGTATAGTGCACGTCGCTTGGGGGCACGCCGCTTGTGGACGCATCCCAGCCATCCCTTTGTGGTTTGCCATTCTTTATGGCGTCGGCAATGACTGGAAGCGTCGCCGCGGGTATGTCAAAAGTCACGATTTTCGTGGGATTGAGTTCGGTCAATTCCACGGGGTCGAGGGTGATTGCCTCGCTTTCCTGGAAAGCGGAGTAGCTTTCCACGATTTTGCCTAGGAGGTACTTCTTTATTTCGAGCTGCGCCTTCTGGCGGAAATCCTCGATGCGCGTGTCGAGAGTGCGCTGGCGCGCGATTATCGTGCCGTACTCCTCTATCGCGCTGACGTCCTCGTAAATGCCCGCGATTACCGACCACAGCTTCTGCCCGCCAGCCGGCACCGTGTAAGACTTTTTGGTCGTTTCGCCGGTCGCGCCGTTAAGCCTAACGTTCAGGTTGGTGTTGGCGCCGAATTCCACGCCGGTACCGGTTTTCTGCGTGAAGTCGCCTCCATTGACCGTGACCGTGTCTGCGTAAACCGTGTAAGCCACGAACCGGCTGTTGACTTGCGAGTTGAATGCCGTTGCCGGGCCTTCCACGTCGAACGTTGTCCCCCCGTCAAAATTTATGCCCATGCCGCCGGTTCCCTTGGTGTTCAACAGGCACGCGGCGCCGAGCTTGCCGCCCAATTCATCCAAGTCGGCGTCCGTCATTTTCGCAACGGGCATCTGCATGAGCAGCTGCTTGAACTCTTCCGACTTCAGGTATTCGTCCTTGAGTTTCAGGTATTCAGCCTCACCCGCGCCGCCTTCAATCCCGGTCGAAGTGCCGGCGACGAATTTTACATCGGGCGCTTTTATCCCGGTTTCGCGTGTAACGTGGAAGTCAATCGTCGCCCTCTCGTTCGAACTGTCGAAAGTCAGGATCACGGGCTCGTACTGCTCCTCGTCAGCGAACTGGTAGGAGGAATAATTGCCTGCCGTCGCGGTGACGGGCATGAAGACTATGATTGCAAGCGAGTCGCCCGCGTTTTCAGGCGTGCAGCCGTAGGCGATGCGTCCTTGGTCTCCGCGGATGCTAGTTGTCTTCTCGCACGTGAACGACGCGCCGCTTGCCTCAACGGGCTGCGGTCCCGAATACTCGTTGTAATAATACGGCGAGGGCTGCGGCGTGGGCGAAACGGACGCGCCCTGCAGGTCCGACTGCGGCCCGCCGCCCTGCGCGGGCTGCTGGCTCAAAAACCATACGGCAGCGACCGCGAGGACCGCCAAAACCGCCCAGAAAACCAAATCGTTCGAACGCTTCATCTTCGAGCCGACCCCTTTTGAATTTAATTGCCCAATAATTCTTTCGTTCGCGCGTTTAAAACCTTTCCTTGCCTCTGGGGCATCGGCGAAAAGCGAGAAAAAGTGAAAATGGGGGCAAACGCCCCCTAAAGGGGTCTAGAACTGTATGCTGGCAACGTTCACGGCTTCGTTGAACTCGTTGCGCTTGCGCTCCTGCTTGGCCATGGCGTGCGGGCTCGTGACGCCGGTGATGATGCTCGTCACTATCACCTTGTCGCCCAACTCGGGCTCGATGCGCGCGCCCCACTTCACGTAGGCGTTGTTGTCGAACGTTTCCGTGATGCCTTCGCCGATCTTGATGGAGTCGCCCAGCGTGAGCTGCGCCCCGCCGTGCACGAGCACGAGCGCGCCCTTGCTTCCCGTGTAGTCGACGTCGAGCAGCGGGTGTTCAAGCGTGTTCTTTATCACGTCGTCCACCTTGTTGTTGCCCTTGCCTTCGCCGACGCTAATCATGGCCACGCCCGCGTTCCCCATTATCATGCGGAGGTCCGCGAAGTCGATGTTCACGAGCGAGGGCAGCATTATGGTGTCCGCGATGCCCTTCACGCTGCGCGCCACGAGGGTGTCCGCAACCGCGAACGCCTGGTTCATGGGCAGGTTCGGCACGTATGACACGAGCCTGTTGTTGTCGATTATGACCACGGTGTCGCATGCCTCGGTGAGCTGGTCGAGGCCCCAATCCGCCTTTTCGAGGCGCGCCCTTTCCAGGGCGAACGGGTAGGTAACCATCGCGACTACTATCGCGCCCTGCTGCTTTGCGACTTCCGCGATTACGGGCGCCGCGCCCGTTCCGGTGCCGCCGCCCATGCCCGCGGTTATGAAGACGAGTTCCGTGTCCTTCAGCAGCTCCGCAAAATACTCGCGGGACGCCTCGGCGCACTTGCGGCCGACTTCCGGGAAGCCGCCCGCGCCCATGCCGCGCGTCATGCTGCCGCCGATCAAGACCTTCTTGTCGGCCTCGATGCTCTGCAGGTGCTTCTGGTCCGTGTTCACGGCGATGGTCTTGGCGCTCGTGATGCCCATCTTCTTCAGGCGGTTCACGGTGTTGGTCCCGCCGCCTCCCACGCCGACTACCGCAATGCGGACGTCCGCGGGTTGGAATTTCTTTTCTCCAGTTTGAGCCGTTGCGCCGCATCCCTTGAGCGCGTCAGCCACCAGTCCCTGCATATTCTCCTCCTCCTTTACTCCAGTGGGTTATACTCTTTTTCAAGCGGATCGGAGCGGTCGAGACTCCTCCGCGACTATCGTTGCTAGTTGCTATCCTGATTTTTCCAGGCCCGCCGAAAAAACAATCGCGGGCCCGTGAACGGGATTCAAATCCTAGCCTACGATTTCGATGTCGTAAGCCGTGGATTTTTGCTGTTGCTTCCTGGGCGCGGTCTTTCCGACTATCTGCGCGGAACTCACGCCCGTCACGATGGCGGTTATTTCAATCTTGCCGTCGTACGAGGGAATGAGGCGCGCGCCCCATTTGACGCTTGCCTGCGGGTCCATCTGTTCGGTGACCATCTCGCCGGCGCGAATCGCGTCGCCCAGCGTGAGGTCCGCCCCGCCCGCTATGTGGATTATCGCGCCCTTGGCGCCCGTGAAGTCAACGTCGAGCAGGCGGTTCTTCAGCACGCCGTCCACCGCGTCCTCAACCTTGGCCGGGCCCTTGCCCGTGCCCACCGCGATGAAGCCCACGTCGCCGCGGCCCATTATCGCGCGCACGTCCGCAAAGTCGATGTTGACCAGCGAGGGTTGCGTGATGGTGAACACCAAGCCGCCGATTGCCTTGGCGAGAATCTCGTCCGCGACGAGGAACGCCTGGTTCATCGGCAGGTTCGGCACGATTTGCACGAGGCGGTTGTTGTCGAGTATGATTACGCTGTCCGCGACTTCGCGCAGGCGCTGGATGCCTTCGTCGGCCTTTTGCACGCGCGCGCGCTCGAGGGCGAACGGGTAGGTGACCATCGCGACTACTATCGCGCCCTGCTGCTTTGCGACTTCCGCGATTACGGGCGCCGCGCCGGAACCGGTGCCGCCGCCCATGCCCGCGCAAAGGAAGACCAAGTGCGTTCCCGCGAGCTCTTCCTCGAGTTGCGAGCGGTCCACTTCCGCGCACTTCATGCCTATGTCCGGGAAGCCTCCCGCACCCAGGCCCTTCGTAACGCTTCTTCCGATGAGTATCTTCTTGATGCCTTCGTCAAGCATGTTCAAGTGCTGGCGGTCCGTGTTGACCGCGATGAGGCCGGCGCCCTTGACTTCGAGGCGCTTCATGCGGTTGACCGTGTTGTTGCCGCCGCCGCCTACGCCTATGACCTTGATTTTGATTTCGTCAAATTCCCCGCTGCCGCGCACTGCGACAGTGGGCGATTTTCCGAGCGCTTCTTTTACAAAATCCTCCAAACCCATCGCCTCTTTTTATCAGAATATTTCAAAATCACCATTCGCTCGTCATTTAAAAACCTTTGCCCCGAAAACTATGAAAATCTATTGTAAACGCGGGAAAAAACGGGGGGAATACTGGAATAATTGGATCTCCCTTTTTCCGTATTGAAGCATATGCTTAAATATGGCGTTAAATTTAAACTTTTGAATTATCCAAGGTGCATGAAGTTTGGCTGGCGATTCTGAGTCTTTCTTGGTCACGTTCCCCACAGACTGGGAAATCAAGGACCACGCGGAAAAAAAGAGGAAGTTCCCGAGCGTGCAGGACTTGATTCGCGAGCTCGTGCGCCGCGACATCGCGGAATTCGAGAAGGAAGCCAAAGCCGCGGCAAAGAAGGAAGACTAAATTTTCAGCGCTTTCAGCCGATGCTGAAAGAATCGAACTCGTTTTTCGCGTCCAGCCACTTAACTTCCAGCCCTTCGACGCGGCGGCGTCCGTCGTCCACTTTTATCAGGCGCAAAAAGTCGCGGAGCGCGGTTTCGCTTCCCTCGGCGGCTATGCGCACCGAGCCGTCCGCCTCGTTGCGCGCGTAGCCCTTGACGCCGAGCATTGACGCCTTCTGCTTGACGAGCGCCCTGTAAAAAACGCCTTGCACGCTTCCGCGTGCGACGCACTCGACGCGCTTGTCAGCGGGCATGTTTTTCAACCTGCCGAAGAATTGACTTTAATCGTAATCGTGTTGCCTTTCGCGCTCACGAAAACCGATTCCTTGGATTTGAGGTTCAATTGCTTCACTATCGCGGCGGGAATGAGCGCGGCGAGAGAGGAGCCCACCTTGACTATGTGCCTTTCTTCAGCGTGTCCGCGTTCGAGCGCTTCCACCCTGCGCATCACTTCTTCCGAGTAGGAAACGTGCCCGTGCTCGCACTTGTACGCGTCAACGTAAACGCCTTCGGCTATCCGCTCCTGGAACTTCTTGAGTTTCCCCTTGTTGCAGACCCCGCAGGTTTTGCCCTCCAAATTCATTTTTTGCCCCCTCCTTTCCAAAACGCCGTAATCACGAAAAAGTATTCCTCATAGTCGCGGTAAACCGCGACCAGCTCTCCCTTCCGATAACTTTTCACGCTCTTGAACTTGTTCGGCTCTTCGTCCAAGGCCTTTTTTCCGGTTTGAATGCAGTCCTTCGCCAACTCCGCGTCGATGTCCTTGTCTTCGCGGTAATGTTTTGAAAACAAAAAAGCCTTTTTCATTCAAACCACAATACTTATTGATAAGTATTAATACTTATAAAAGCGTTTCGGTTTTGCCTTCGCTGCGCTAATGTTTTGTTGCCTCCAAAAAATAGGATTGAGGGAGGGCAAAACGCCCTCCCTCTAAGGGGAAAAACTTACCTTTGCAGGGTGTTCCTGTTCTGGGCGAGCCACGATATGAGGCTGTTGGCGGCTGCAGTCGT
>Ga0210006_1002414_pt1 | contig 12280 bp, 4 predicted proteins | sample CryGey02umfilter_2_FD_185452 | JGI IMG/M metagenome (GOLD analysis project Ga0210006, IMG submission 185452) | Groundwater microbial communities from aquifer in Utah, USA - Crystal Geyser 4/10/14 0.2 um filter (SPAdes) (version 3) | ecosystem: Environmental > Aquatic > Deep subsurface >... | reverse complement strand
CAACATGGTGAAAAGAAATGAATAGGCGATGAGCTTTTTCATATAGTTGAGGTTAAATATGGTAACTTAATTATAGGAAGTAGACCATATTTTTGGCGTGTTGTCAATAGGCGAGATAGTGGATAAGTGCCAAATACAGTGGATATCGTTTATGGTGTCGGTATGACAATGATAGCACCTTGGAATTCAGTAAAGCTATTATATCCACGATTTAATTCACACTGTTGTTTTAACGAATCAGAATCATCATTATAACACCCAATAACACTCGGTGGGCAATTCCCATTACACCAGCCCCAGTTATCCAGCACCTGCACCCTCGGCTTGAAGACACAAATCTTATCACCACCATTCATACTAGAATTAACAAACAATCTGTCGGCCTGTACTTGAGTAATTTCATTCGTAGCTACAGCCTGATCAATAGTCTTTTGATATATCTTATCACAATTATAATTATTACTATACTCAAAATAATTCGGGTCACAAGCTCGATCTGTGTTGCCAAAACGAACCACATCAAAACGATCCAGATCACCAAATAACTGCTCTCCGAAATCAGAACCTGGAACACACTCGTATGGAGCCTCACCACTTTCTACAAATGGACAATCGCTACCAGTGTCAAAATCATGACAAGTAATGAGAGTAGGAGCTCCTGTCTCACCTACCTGACGGCAGTAACCAAGTTGTGATTCCCCACCAGTGTCTGAATCCTCACAATATGGTTTGTGATTCTTGTACAAACCATAGCGTCCTTCGTTGGTGATGAAGCCATCACCCCAGTCCACCATCACTCGACGAATTGGCATCCTGTTGTCATCGGCAAAAGCGAAGAAGCGAGCATGAGCCAGATAGCTACCTTTGGCGACAATCACTTCCGGTGATTGGTTCAGAGAATCTTCGTCAGGACCATTGACTCCGTCATAGTCGTGGAGAGTGCCATTCTTGGTGTCAACGGTAATATTGTCTGCTTCACCTGGCGTACAATTGGTAGCGTCACCTTTGGGGAAACACTTGGCCGGATTGAGGGAGTAGATTTGTGGTGGGAGACCATCTGGGGCTACTGTGCCGGCAAAGTCTGTACTTGTAACACCAGCTCCACCAGTCCAATCCATAAAGGTACTTTCTCCTTGCCAATCTGAACGCCTAGTGGCAATCTTGAGGAAACTGGCAAAAATGTTGTTGAGATCGAGATATGCTGATTCTTTTGTCTTATCATACAATCCGACAATAGTAGGTAGGTCATAAAAGATGTTTTCTGCTGATGATTGTGATTTACTGAAATTATCATCTTTTAAAATAATTTGGTTATAATCACTATATATATCCAGCTTTGGCACAGATAGAAGTGAGGCACAATCTTGTCCAGAATCGTTGCCTGGGCCATCTATAGAGAACTCTAATTTTTTATAACTGGCAGTAAAGCCTTTCATAAAAGGCGTTTGGCATGAATACGGTATGCCATCAGCCCCAGCATCGACAAATGGATAAGATCTGGCTTTACTAACATTTTCATCACTAGTCATTATTTTAGAAAAATCAAGATCTGTAGCCCCAAATGGAAAATTGGGTTGTTTGTTCATCGAAATATCAACCACTGCGTGGTTAATAGGCCATTTATGAAAATCAGGATTGGCATAAAGTGATTCTGTCCAAACTCTATTTGTCCAAGCCTTATTTGACTGTTCATCAACCACACCACTAGGATCAAATGTTTGAATAAATTCGGTACACATGTTGTTCAAAGTCGCCACGACAGCCACATTAAGACCGTTTTCCCAAATATTTCGGTCATTATCAATATCTTCCTTCATACCAACAACTTTATTAAAAGTCTCAAAAAATGTAGCTTGATAATCGTCACATTTTCTAGAAAGGTAGCCCAAAAATTCACCTTCTTGATTGAAATCCATGCCTACCGCAAACCAGTTGGTATTGCGCCTATCGTAGCAAAGCCTACCACTATCTTTGTAGCCATTGTTGTCAATGGCGAACTCATTATCAAAAAACACGTCTATCTTCGGTATACCACTAACCGACAAATTATTTTTTAAACGAGGAATCCAGGGGACACGATATAACTTATTATCATCATAACCTATGTGGCTAGGGTCAAAAAATATCATGACATAGCGTCGGTAAACATCATTACGGGGATCTTTTGCCTTGCCGGTATTTGCGTCATCGATTAAGTCTGTAAAAGAATCAGATGAATCTCCTGTTATATCCCATCGGCGCTTTAACAACTTATCATCCTCACCACTATTCAAGCCTTTTTCAATTACATAACTCAATACAACACCGGCACCTTCTTGTCCTGATGATATGATATCACAGACATCTTCTTCTAAATTATTGCGCACAAATCCAAGCCAAGGAAAAGATTTATCATCAAAAATATAAGTCATGCAACCAGAATTACTATAATGTGTTATATCAAAGTCACCAGAAAATGCCCTTGTAGATTTGGAACTCATCAACTTAATATTATCAACTGTATCTATATCTTTATTATTACTTTTTTCTATATCAGCATTAGTTCTCAGTGCATTAAAATCAATAAATAGCTCATTGTCGTATGACACAGGATTAAATTTCTGAGCTCCCCCTGGATATGATAGAGGGATAAAGTAAACTTCCTTCAAGTCGTATTCATTCATTACAGCCTCAAATGGTGCACGGTATAGGACAGTATTCATCTGTTCATCAGTGATATGATGTGGGCCAGGAGCATTGGCTAGTCCGGATATGTTAGCATCATCCAACTGCTTAATCCCATCGTCGACGAATGTTTCTATATCATCACCATACTTATCATCCTTTGAGTTAATAGATAAATTGGGTATATTTAATTCATTGGTTTTAAAGTAGAATTGGTCATTAGCAGTCGGAGTGAAATCGAATTCTTCATCCCAAATACGAGGAGGATAAACCACCGTACCCAAGGATCTTACATAACTCTGCCCACGAGCTCTCTTTTTGTCTACGTTATCATTCGTATTATCTGGAAATTCATGTGGAAAATCAAATTCGTAAGCATAGGGTCTAGGAAACAAATTGTATATCTTTATATTATCTATATCAGAATCAATAAGATGCGGTGACTTATAGTCATCGTCGTATTCTGTGTTTTTTTGCCAAAAACTTTCCTCATTATTGTTATTTGTACATTTGCTCCCGTCATTTTTACCTTTATCTGTACAATACAAATCACCAAACTTAATATTACGCGTTGCTACTGACTCAATACGCAATATGATAGAACTTGAATAGGTTCTAAAAACTTCAAAATCAGGATTTGTCTTATCGTAAGAAGAGCCTGCAAAAAGAGCATAAGCATCTAGAAAAGATGTAATAAATTTTCCTTTCAAGAATTTATAATAACCACCATCACAATCAGGATCCAATATGTGTCTTACTGGATCAACATGAATTGTACCATCCAATCCACAATTTATTTCTTCGCTATCGTAAACAGCACTGTCTATAAGATTCACGGGATCAGTCGCTTCTGTACAATAAACCCCTTGAAATCCTTTAGCCGCATCCTTATCAGGATTGAACCCAGAGTCAGGGAAAATATTATAAATATCCAAATTGGAGGCAGAGACATCCACTGGATACCAAGTCAAACAAGCAAACTTCTCTGGGCCCTTGCCATAGATCGGTCGACTAAGATCATATTCCAAACAATGCCCGACCGTGCCAATCTGAATATCTTTGGTACCAATCTTAATACATTTGGCTTGACTTTCTCCCTGATCTAGATTGTTACACTGTGAAGCCTGCTGACAGAACCAACCATTGCGATCTGGATCATCAGCTTCTCCAGTATATAAGCCCCCCGAACAAATACCATAACCTTTTAATCCCTTAGTTGGATCACCAAAAGACTTCAAAGACCAATAGTCTACAGTACCCAAATAGTCTTTGTAGCCTAGCTTCACATAATTACAAGCACACTCACCATCCTGACAAACATGGGTGCTATTGTATCCGGTCTTCCAATCTGAAATCTCAAATCTATACACAGGATCATTCCCGCTATTATTACCCACCACACCTTTGGCATCACTTTCCAAAACCACATCATAGGGAAAAGGACTGTCTGGCTCTGGTGGAGCCTTACATTGTGCAGGCCCTACTACCTGAGTAGCATCTACAAGATATTTAGGATTGGTAGAATCAGAAGGAAAATCAGCATTGCTGATTGGCAAGATACAGCTACCCTGGACGCACCTGCCACGGCCACTTGGCCCACAAGTACTAACCCAATCACCAGATTGAGCTGTACAAGCCTGACTGCCATTGCCCGCAACCTTGAAATAACTATCTGGAATCTTGTAGACCAGATAAGAATTGTCCGTGTCTACTTGTCCGGCATAATCTTCGTATAGTTGATAGGCAGCAAGAGTATTTGGAACACTGACAGCGCGGTAGTCAGTAATTTGGAAATTATCAAAAATAGAATAACCAGAATAATCACCGTCACCATACCAAGAAGTGTCACGATTGATATATTTGTCTTGACTAAGGACTTGGTCGGATATATCGATTACATTCTTGTCTACCCAGTGTGTACAGGTATTACCATCTGTCTTGTCACAAGCCTTGAGCTCATAACAAAGTTTGGCATCTCGACCATTTTCCAATTCAAATGGTACAAAAGATTTGCAATCAAGCCATTCACTACATTCACGATCTCGATCTACTTTGAGAACAATATTAGCATTGTTGTTGGTCGGATTGGCATTGTCTGAAATAGGAGAAACCAAAGTATCAAGAACACTACCAAAACTTCCTTTGGCTTTTTGTTCACTCTTTGTATATGTCAAATCTGTATTATAATTTTTGGTTGGGTTGTCAGTCTGATCAAACAATACACACCCCTCTCTTAGGCTAGCTTGACCACCTTTACACTTGCTCAAATCAGCAGTCAAATTATTATTGAAGAGCACATGATAAGGTTTGCCATCTGGATATACACTAATATCCATCGGATCCAAAAATTCTGTACAGGCATTATACTGTGGTTCGCACAGACCTACATAGCCATCATAGTCAGGCGTACCATTGGACCACAATCCATAACTGGCAAAAGAATCAAAATATTCAGGATAACAAGGAACAGGCTCTTTGGTGAGACAAGTGTCGCCTTCTCCACACCCCTTGGCCTCATTACCATCCTTATCTTTATCGGCTGTACAAAGTTCTCCAGAATTGCTACATTGGCCAATTCCATCTTGCAAAAACCAGCCACTCACTTTGTTTCCTTTGACAACCACTTCAGGAAGATATTGGCAAAACTTATGACCATTGAAGAGAGGATCTTTGAAATAAGCGGTCTGCCCTTCGGCAGAAAAACGACCACAGGATAATTGCTCCTCCAAACAAAGTGTACCATCTGTTCCTAAATAATTATCAGGATTATTGATTAAGAAATTCTCGCTATATTCATAAGAATTTGGGTTGTTGTCGTCTGGCACCAACTGGTCTTCAAGAGCAATCTTCTGACAACCAAGCTCAGAGCTGTCACATCTGTACTGTGGAGCATTGGTCAAGAACAATGGTGAATCATCAGGAGTATCGGCCGGAATGAGCACACTGGAGTTATCAATTACCAAAAATAGTCCTTTTTGCCCGACTGCTGGATTACTAGTGTCATCAGGAGTAGATTTTATAATAATTTCTTTACCAACTTGATTAGCACCACCAAAAATATAATCTTTTGATGGCAAGACTACTGGCAAATCCATATAACAATGATCCAAGCCAGAATCAATTGTACATGTGTAGGTCTGTCCAGCAATTGTTTTACTACACTCAAGTGGCGGACCTACGACAGATTCACCTTTAATCAATTGAGCAAAAGCTGATGATGCGATAGCTGCATCGTATTCGCCATTAACACATTTGGCATTGAAGACTTGCGTTTCTTCTGCCCCAAGACCTTCAAGAGTATTGTAAGTATCATAGACTGGCTGGCAACCGACAGCTTCTTCTCGACAGAGAGAGTCGAACCCTGTTGTATAAACTAATTCTGGAGAAAGAATACTGGTGTACTCTTTACAACCAAGAGCCACGCCTGGGAATGGCCCGGCAGGATTCTGACTTGCGTCAAAACATTCTGCTGGTACATCATATCCTTCTGGTGTCTTCCAAGAATTTTTTATTAAGTATTTCTTTTCATCAACACGCCTTAATTCTACATTATCAATGTAATAAGCTCCTTTGAGAGCACTGGCACTGCGGTCAAAAACAAGAGACATCTCCACATTTTCTGCACCATCAAATTGGACTGGGCCAACCTGATATTTTTTCCAAGTAGAACCAATTGATACTCCCTGTTCAATATCTAATAGCGGATCAAAAGTAAACGACCACTCATCATCGCTACCTTGTTGGAGATAAATAATGATATTTTGGGTAGTGCCTCTAGCCCAGAAAGACAGTTCATAAGAAGTATCGGGCTTTACATCAACAGCCTGAATCTTTCTTTCCGCATTATCTGTATTGATTTGCAATGAATATCCGCCCACTTGCAAAGACTCTGGGCTGACTACCACACTTGCAGGACTCCAACCTTCTTTGGCCATGTTTAGAGCATCAGCATTGCTAGCGTCATCTAATTCGAAAGTGTCTATATTGAATACTGACTCAGTATTATTGGCGGCATTACCGCTATAGATTCGACAACCATTGGCCTCTGCTATACATGACGTAGACTCACCAGTAGCATCAATGGCATTGTAAACACATGATTCACTTCCAGCGTTCCACTCTCCACCGGCATAACATCTTTGACAAGCGTTGACTGTATTGCCGTCAACAATAGTTGAACTCCAAATTCCTTTTTTCTTTAGACATTGAGATTGATCAATATTTGGATCGACTTCTAGACGAGACTCTGTCTTCCTTAGTGGATGACAAGCAGCTGAAACGGTGACGGTCTCTGCAAGCAGACGATAATATATACTACCATCTGTCCCATAAAGAGCACGACAATCATCATCGGCATACTCAGACCCTTCTACTTTATTGACCAAGTTGGTATATAATTGTTTATTACACTTGGCATAATGATCTTCGAGAATACTAGCACTGTCATCAATGTATGCTGGTGAATTGGCTGTGAATTCGTCTTTTATTTCCTGATCAATCGACAAAGAAGAAATATAGCTGGCATCTTCAGCGCCAACTTTGGCTAGATTGTGAACTTTGAGGACATATCCTTCTGTGCCTGATCCTTCCCAAGAGTAATAGACATTGCTATTGGATCCATCGGGCTTCTCGCATCTCTTTATATATGTATAGTATTCCAATCCTTCTCCACCAGAAGACACGGCATCAATATTGGTAAATTCATCACAACCTGCGTATGGCAAACTACATTGGTCAGCATATGGTTCTGGAATAAAATATAATGGATAAATTTTTGATTCAAAATTCGTAGCTTCTTGTTGGAAAGTCTCATAGCCTACACAATTGGCATTACAAGCATTGCCCCCAACCACACCCGGGATACCAAAATCTCCTGTGGCTGTAGGTGTATACAAATCGCAACCAACTTCCTCTTCAACACAAGCTTGAGCAAAATTTGTACACTGTTCATCACCGTGCATATCGTTCTTCACTTGTTGCAAAGTAGTTGGCCAATCTATCTCAGGAGTATTTAGATTGGTGTCATAACAACCCAAATATTCTGGAGCCTTTTTCAAATGTATTTTGTCATTTCTATCCTTTATGTAACTTCCAGTAATTTTGTCTTTTCCAAATTCTAATGTGTTAGGATTTTTTTGGGCAGAATAAAATAAGGAACATCCTTCATTATCAGGAGAACAATTTGAGCTTTGTTTGACGCCACCATCAATAATTTTTTCATTAAAATTAACAACTTGATTCCGGCCAATAGTCTTATAACCAATACGATAATCGTCACTAGCTGTCCCAAACCACGCACCGTTAGCTTGCTCAAGACTATATGAGCTACAACCAACTGAATCCACATTACAACTACCATAATCTAAAGTACGAGTGAGATAAGAAACATTTTCTTTACTCGTTTCATTGAAAAAATTTTGGCAGGTGACGTATTCAGCCGGACAAGTGTCTCCAGGCAAATGCCAAACATTTTTTTCTTGAGTACAATATGCAAAATAATTGGCTGTGGTGCAAGATCCATTCTTATCTTCTGTAATACAAGTAGAAAGATCGGCACATTCATTTTTTCTTTTGGCAAAATTTGGTGATTCCAAAATAGGAGTATTGATGAGAGCTTCGCATCTGGCATCTGGTACACGAATCACCCAGTTTGGATCGATCAAATGACAATACGGCTTGCTCGAATCATAGACTACTTCTCCATTTTCAAAAAGACAGTCTTCAAAACCTTTTACCACCTTGCCAATCTGCCAAGGATTGTCTGGATCAGATCGGAGTGCGGCAATTTCAAAACCAAGAGGCAAAATTCTCGCTTTCCTTAACTTTTGGATATTGGAATAACAAAAACCAGTAGTCCGACAATCACCACTTTCGTTATCTGATGTTCTTCTAGGAGAGATAAGCGGAGTCATTTCATCAATCAAATTTTCTTCAAAAATTGCCTCATAAATAGTCAGCGGACGACCATTGGAAGCAATGTCAATAATTCTTTTGAAATCTGTATCAATAACACACTCATTGAGAGCAGGATTATCTGGATTGGGACATGAAGTATAAAACGTACTAATATCATAGTTTTCAGGAGATTTGGACGGAGTATTGGCAGTAAGAAAACTAAAGGCTCTCTCGGCTGCTTGACGCTTACCAACCAATGCCGACACGCCATAAAAATCAAAGGAGCCAGGCGGTGGAGCAATCGGTACTAGACCTTTGGTAAAAATATTCTTCATTAATTCAGAAGTCAAAGTATTTAAAAATACAGAAGCCGACATGGGAATAATTTGCCACAACTCTGAAGCATACATACCGGCAATTTGTTTAGCACTCTGATCACCTTGATGCTTCCCTGTAAGAGCAGTGGCCTCCTCCTTGACGAGTGCTGGTGGAGTTTTGATCTGCCCGCTAATTAAGTCTGTCACTGCCTTGAACCCATCACCAGAAGATCTCTCGAGAGCAAGAGATTCTTTTTTGTGAACTTCAAGCTTATCTACCTTAGCCATTGCCCCCAGCATAAACCCAAAATCAGTTTCAGTAGTATCAAGACTACCCGCAAAATCACCAGCCATATCCAAATTCACTTCAGGTGCTTTCAAATTGCCACTCTCATCAAACCAATTACTCTTTAGAGTCTGAAAGGAACAACTGGACTGTGGTCGTCCACCGCCACCGCCTCCCAAAGCACCTGCACCTTTTTGTTGTATACCAGAAGCAGAGGACTTTGCCTGATTCGCATAAGACTGTGCCTGATTCGCATACTTGCCAATATCTAAGTCAGTAGTATCATAAATTTTGCTAAGCCCTACTTTGAGCCCAGCCTGGAGATCAAGGCTTGGTGGGGCACAAAGATCTAGCCCCCACTCTTTACCAAGAGCACCAATTGCCTCTCCAGCCGAATCGCCGGCCACTCCAGCTAAATATTGGTCAAATGGTTTGTCAAAAATTAAAGACCCCTCTCCCTTGCCCCCAGCAGCAATATACACTGCAGCGTCATAAGCTAGTGTCCGCAAAAAATGAGAAGCAAAATTAACAAGTGAACTCATGAGAGCAGACAATACTCCCTTCAAAATTTGTTCTTCAATATTTTTGCTTTGTCCCGGAACATCTACTTCTGTTTTGGTTGGCACAGGTGCTGGCTGGGCATAGACATATGATGGAAATACAAAAGAAGAAGCTAAATTGAAAACTACAAAAATAACAATGGCCGATATGGTATAAAATTTTCTTCTTTTGTATCTGTCTGCAAACATAGTTTTAGGGGTGGGTGTTTAGGTAAGTTTAGGGATTTAGGTATTTAGGGGCATATGTAGTTAATTTGTATTTTAAGGTATTTAGCATTTTCATTACTTCCTCTAAAAGATTGTCTGCTGGCGTGTAGTTGATGTTTGAATTTTTATATAATCTCTTTGATAATTCTATTTGCATTTCTAGTTCAGCACCAGAAGCAAAAGCTATTACTACAAAATGTCTGTAGTCTTTCTTTGTTCCACGAGTCTTTCCTTCGGCAATGTTGGAAGGTATGGATACAGCTGAACGACGCATTTGTGAAATCAGGCTGTACAATTCAAAATTTGGGAAATCCTCTGTTAGCCTATATACCTCCACAACCAAATTCATAGACTTCTGCCATACCATTAAATCTTTGTAAGATGAAATAGGTATTCCTTCCATAACCTAATAACCTAATACCTATATTTACCTAATAACCTAACTCCCTGACAATACTTCTTTGGCAACTTGAACCAGCATTTCATCATCAATTTTTTCTAAATCAGCAGCGGAAATATTGCCAGTAGCCAAGATGGCTGCTCGTAGTTTTACAGGATCATCAAGTAAGGCTGACAAATCTGATGTTTGTAAGGTAACAGCAGTAGTGCTTGTGCCAACACTAAAATTGGCAGGAGCATTATTTTGTATAACATTGTTAGCCATTTTGATTAGAGCCTCATCACTAATTTCAGCTATCTGTGCTTCTGTAAATTGTCCTGTAGAAATTAGCATGGCTCGCAATTGAGAAGGATCTCCCAAAAGTTGTTGAATCTGAGGGCCAGGGTCAAACCCGTCATCCAAAACTCCAGATGCTTCTGCCCCAACAGGAGTAAGTATCAAGTTGTCTTCTAACTTTTCAGGAACAAATTCCGAAACACTACAGTCTTTGCCCTCTGGGCATAGGGGGTCTGTGCCAGCATTAATCTCATCGCTGTCACTCAAACCATCTGAATCTGTATCTGGCAAATATGGACTGGTCTGATAAAATGTAAGTTCTTCAAAATCTTTCAACCCATCTAGATCTGTATCGATACTTTGCAAACGAACTGTCTGATCAAGCAGTACACTAGCCTGACCAAGATCTTGGGAATTTGTCGAGACAAAAAACGGACCAAAGATATTATTGCGCATTTGGATAAATCCAAGTCCAACTGCTAAAAAACCAAAAACGAGCAGAAAGACAAACCCTGTCTTTTGCCCAGTGGAAAGACCCTGTTGTGTAGGATCGCTACTCATAAAAAATATTGTTGTTATTATACCAGAAAAATAAAAAAACTAACAATATTTTGGTATTGTTAGCGTGGATAAGTAGCGTAGGGAATACAAAATGTGGAATATAGAATGTAGGCGGTGTTTAGGTATTTAGGTATTTAGGTATTTAGGTGTTTAGGTGTTCAGGTGTTTAGGTGTTCAAGTGTTTCAGTAATGACAACCCAATTATCCACACTCAACTCCTGTGCTCGTACTTTTTCATTACCAATTATTTCCACCAGAAGTTCTTTTATCTTTCCCCCGTCAATCTTCAATCCTTCACTAAGATTCCGCCACAGTTGTTTACGCTTGCTAGAAAATCCAGCTCGTACAACTTTAAAAAACATTTGGTCAAAATCCGAAGTCCGACAGTCGATAGTCGAGAGCCGAATATGTAATACCGCCGAATCTACTTTCGGGCTAGGCCAAAATGAACCACTTGATGTCTTGCAGACAATCTTCGGCACGCCATAATACTGGACTGACACAGCGAGAATAGACATATCCCCTGGCTTGGCCACAATTCTCTCAGCCACTTCTTTTTGGACCATAACGGTGACACTTTCTGGTTTGTTTTCTGTTTCCAAAATTATGCGAAGAACATTGCTGGTAATTTGATAAGGTAGATTGGCAAGAACTTTGTATTTTCCAAACTCCTGACTCCGATAAACAAACTCCTTCAGTGCGTTTCCCCATACTACTTCAACATTTTTTGGAGCTACTTCTTCCCAATATTTTTCCAACTTTCTTTCAATTTCAAAAGCCACAACTTTATTAGCCTTTTCTGCCAGGGCAAAAGTAAGTACGCCAAAACCAGGACCGATCTCTACTATAGTATCGGTCTTTTTGACATCAGCAGACTCGAGCATCTTTTTTATTGGGACATCGGAAATAAGATAATTCTGACCGTATTTTTTGGACGGGATCAGATCATACTCTTGACAAAGTTCTTTCAGATAAGTTGGTTTGAAGAGGTTGTGGTTCATAGTAGTTTAGTTTACCAAACCTCCTGGCCACCAATTCATCTCGCTAATATTCACAAAACTACTACTCGTCATATTAATCATACTGGCTGTTGCTCCGTTATATCCCAAAATAC